>Ga0209511_1001403_pt1 | contig 21467 bp, 19 predicted proteins | sample SSSSmetaG_FD_184141 | JGI IMG/M metagenome (GOLD analysis project Ga0209511, IMG submission 184141) | Glacier valley bacterial and archeal communities from Borup Fiord, Nunavut, Canada, to study Microbial Dark Matter (Phase II) - ​SSSS... | ecosystem: Environmental > Aquatic > Freshwater > Ice >...
AACAACAAGGTACAATTAGCAAAACGAAGAGCCAGAGGTTATAGAAATATTGAGAACTTTATTAACATGATTTACTTCTTGACTTCTAAACTCAAATTTAATTACCCACAATATCCGTTATAGAGCCTTTTTTTTGAATAATCTTCTCATAAATTTGATCGACTTTAATAATAATTAACATTCGCTTTTAAGGTCATCCTACCGGATGCAATCCTTTTTAATTACTCTTACTGTGATAATTTTCGCAAACTTACCCTCTAATTTCGATCAGTTTCTTACACAATTCTGTGTAAAAATTACATAATTCACACATTTTAAAAATTTATCAGTATTCCGACTATGCTATATAAATTATTTCTAAAGTCGGTTATTGATCTTTAAAAATTGATATTAGTGTAATTATTGGGAGTCACAAATTAAGTTTAGTAAATTCATTTTATTTGTCAATTTAATAAAGTTAATATACATATAATCGGATAAATGCAAGAATTATTATTTCTTGTAGTATTTTTCGCCAATAAATGGCTGTATTTGTAATACCCTAAAAGACCAGGCATCCATAAAAATGAAGAGGGTGCTCCGAAAACCGGAACACCCTCTTTGTATCAAATCAAATTATTTTTAAAACACTTTTATTTAGTAATGGCAACCTCCTTTTTATCGGGATACAATACCAGACGGACATAATTGTCGCCGCTTAGGTATTTGTTTGCAGCGACTTTTAACGCTTCCGGTGTAATTTTTTTCAACGCTTCCTGATACGAAAGTATTTGTTCCGGATTTTCATCATTCTGGAACTGACCATTCAGATAACCCAGCCAGAAACCGTTTTCTTTCAGCTGTACTTCGGTAACGCGGCGTTCTTCGGCCTGCACTTTTTCAACATCAACCTGTGTCGCTCCGTTATCGCGGATCTTTTTGATTTCGTCGAGTACCGATGCAATTAGCTTTTCAACATTGTCGGGAGAACATCCGAATCCAATTGAAAATGAATACCTGTTCTCAGGATATTTGCTGTATAAGGCTCTCGATCCAACACCATAAACCCCACTCTCGTCTTCGCGAAGTCGCTCGATCAGTTTGATATTTAATACCGCCGACAAAGCGTCTATAAGATTGTTTTCAGTTTCATTATATTGATAAACCCCGCTAAACGTCAAACGAACGGTCGACTTTTGTTCCTGACCTTTAAAAACCTGCTTTTGTAGTTTGCCGGTTGGGATATGAATACCAAGGTCGCGTGCACTTTCTATACGTTTAGTTGATGGTAATGCTCCAAGGTATTGTTCGAGCAAAGGCTTCAGCTTTTCATTTTCAAAACTACCCACGAAAGTGAAGGTAAAATCAGATGCATCGGCAAAACGATCTTTGTAGATTTCGAAAGCGCGATCGAGGTTGATTTTATCATATTTTTCGAGGCTTGGTCCCGTGCGGCGAATGCTGTAATTACCGAGCACGGCCGAAATTGTGTCGGAAAAGACCGATGGCGGATCGTTGCTACGATTGGCAATGGATGCTTTTTCCTGCGAAAGTAGTCCTTTGTAAACATCCACATCCTTACGTGGTTGTGTAAAATACAAATAGACCAATTGGAGGGCAGTTTCGAGGTCCTTTGGCGTAGCACTCCCCGAAATACCTTCTGTGCGTTCACTGATATAAGGTGAAACACGAACTTTTTTGCCGGTAAGGTATTTTGTGAGTTGAACAGAGCTATAATCTGCAACACCGCTATAGTTAATCAACGATGAAGCACGGTTTGCTGATTCATATTCAGTATCACTGTAAAGCGATGAACCTCCCGGACTGAATGCGTTAAAACTAATCTCGTCGTTTTTGAAATCGGTTGGTTTTAGTTTTACTTTAACACCATTATTAAGTGTCAGTTCAACAACCCCGATTCCATCAAGTTTCTTTTCGGATACCACTTTACCCGCAAACGGTTTTTGCGCAAGCAGTGGTTTGTCTGAAATGTTATCGACATAAGCGGTAATTTCACTCTTTTGAACGTCGGAGACCCAACCATTAACAATCGCCTCGGTCGGCAATGCTGCGGCTTCTTTTTCGGGTCCCAAAATAATAATATCGCGGTTTACATCTACCAGGTATTTTTTAACTACGTCATTGACTTCATCAAGCGTTATGCCGCCAAGGTTATCATTGTAAAATTGATATTCATAAGCGATACCCGGTGATGCTTCCTGTTTCAAAAAAAGATTCAGGTATTCACGTACGTAATTATCCGAATTGGTTTTGTCTCTTTCTTTGTATGCTGATTCGATATTTTGTATGAGGGCTTCTTTGGCGCGGTCAAGCTCAGTTTGTGTAAATCCGAATTGTTTGGCTCTTTCAACTTCTGTCCAAACTGCTTTAAACCCCTTTTCGAGTTCACCTGGTTTCCCAACTACAACAGCTGAAGCGACATCAAGATCCGCCAAAAAGCCACCTATTGAACTTCCGCCCTGGATAAATGGAGGATTGGCTTGCTTGCTTAATTCGGCCATACGGGCACCAATAATGCGGTTATACAACCCCCTGAGAATACTTTGACGATAGTCTGCCGTAGTTATTAATTTACTTTCCGGTTGTTTAATAAAAGCCTGGACAACCATCACCGGAAACTCTTTGTCGGTAGCGGCAAAGAACTGGTTTTTCTGGGTCAATGGAATTGTATAATCAGTTCTTGGTCTTGGTTTTGCAGGTGATTTCAGGCTCGAAAACAAATCTTTGATCGTTTTCTCGGTCGCATTTACATCAATATCGCCTACCACAATCAATGCCTGAAGATCGGGACGATACCAGTCGGAATGGAAACTGCGGATTGTTGCAGCAGTAAAGTTCTTCAAAACATCTTCCGTGCCAATTGGAAGCCGATTGCTATATCGCGACTGGTTGAAAAGTACCGGTAAATACTTGTCTTGCAAACGTTGTTGAGCACTTTTTCCCAATCGTTTTTCTTCGAGAATCACGCCACGTTCTTTTTCAATTTCCGCAGAATCGAGTGTGGCATCCTGTGCCCAGTCGCGCATAATCTGGAAGCCGTTTTTCAGGATTTCGGGATCATCGGTTGGAATCGGTAACTGGTAAACGGTTTCGTCGAAACTGGTAAAGGCATTTAAATCAGCGCCAAAACGAACCCCGGCTTTTTGTAGATAACTAACAAGTTCATTTTTTGGGAAGTTTTTGGTGCCATTAAAGCTCATATGTTCCATAAAGTGAGCCAGTCCTTGCTGATCGTCATTTTCAAGAATAGAACCTACCTTATTGGCAAGATACATGGTCACCCGGTTTTTAGGTTCAATATTTTTACGGATGTAATAGGTAAATCCGTTAGGTAGCTTACCCACTCTGACAGCAGTGTCGAGCGGCAGAACATCAGATTTTACCGCTGCTGATTTGACTACACCCTTTTGATTTTTGGCTTGCGAAAATGCGCTGGCCGGCAGGAGGAAAATTACTGCAATTATCGCAATTAAAAATTGCGACCTGAATTGTTGCTTCATAGGATTTGTTTAAATATTGGTTTATTCGATCAAAAATAGAAATTATAACTCACAAATTATTACGTTCTAACTCAATCTGAATATTTTAATTTTCTGTGAGTGTTTGGCATACCTGTTTATTGGTATATTTGCCTTAATCGGCCTGTGAACTTGATTATTTCAGGATCAATTCAATAATATTTCAAGTCCGACTACTTATTCATCTTAAACCAATTAAAATATGCTAATCCGACCCATAAAGCAATCAGACAATCCAGCCTTGGCAAAAATTATCCGTGCAACGCTGACCGAATTTGGAGCCAATCATCCGGGTACTGTTTATTACGATGCCTCGACCGATGCGCTTTTTGAATTGTTTAAAAGGCCCCGATCCGTTTATTATGTAGCCGAAACTGAGGACGGGAAGATTGTAGGTGGTGGCGGAATCTTCCCAACAGAAGGATTGCCTGATGATACCTGTGAATTGGTGAAAATGTACTTAATACCAGATGAAAGAGGGAAAGGACTCGGCGGATTGATCATTGAAAAATGCTTGCAGACTGCAAAAGAATTAGGTTTTTCGCAAATATATATTGAATCTATGCCGGAACTTGAGCAAGCTTTGAAGGTCTACGAAAGGTTTGGCTTCAACTATCTGTCAGCTCCACTGGGTGATAGTGGCCATTTTGGTTGTGAATTGTGGATGATTCGGGCGCTTTGAAAAATTGAATGGATACCTATTGGCAGTTAGCAACTAGCATCTGGCAATAATGAAGATTGCATTATAGTGAAATGCTTTATCAGATTTCCATCTTCTGACTTCGAATAAAGTTATTCAACCAGTAGCCAATTGCAAGTTGCCAGTAGCAAAATAATTCATCTCAAACGGGAAGTAATTCCTTAGATGTAATACTCAATATTGTTGATCCACCCTGATTTAATGGCATGCATTGTCAATTCTGAAGCATTCGAAACATCCACTTTTTTGAAGATATTCTTGCGGTGCGTATTCACGGTATGATAACTGATATTCCTTTTGGCAGCAATCTCTTTTGTCGTCAGTCCATCTGCAATTAACTTAACGATCTCAATTTCAGAAGCCGTGAGATGTTTTGGATCCTCAACCGGGTATTTATTCTCGCTAACGTCCAGAAATAAGTCAAGAATTTCGTCGGAATAATACTTTTTGCCTTTCAGTGTTGATTCAATGGCATTAAAAAGTTCCTCTTTATCCACCGTTTTATAAATTATATTTTTGATACCCACCTTTGTAAGTCCTGCAAATTCTGACTTGTTGATTGTGTTGGTTAGTATAAGTATCGATATTTGAGGATACTTCTCCCTGATGTTTTTTAAATCGTCAAGTCCATCGTAATCAATGTTCGAAAAATCGGTGATTAATAAACCATTTTGAGCTGTTTCAAGCAGCTTATTGAGATCCTTTTGAGAATCCGCAACTCCGGCAAGAATATATCTCTCATCGTTACCAATGAGAGATTTTATCGCTTCCACAACCAGGTATTGGGAATCAGCAATGATCACATTATCAATTTTGTTTGTACTCATAGCGATGCTCGTAATGGTTGTAGGTCTTTCTATTTAATTCAAAATAATTTTCGGAAACAAAGATGGGTTAAATTTGATTAAAAGCCTGTTCCAGATCGTTAATCAGATCGATTTTATCTTCGACTCCAATTGAAACCCTGATCAGTGAATCCTTAATGCCAGCTTGTTCCCGTTCTTCTTTGGTAATTGAAGCGTGCGTCATCAATGCCGGATGTTCAATCAGCGATTCTACGCCACCAAGGCTTTCGGCCAGCGTAAATAATTCAAGGCTTTCGAGAAACTGTACAGCCTCTTTTTCACCACCTTTAATTTCAAAGGAGATCATCCCTCCAAAACCTTTGGTTTGTTTGAGGTTCAACTCATATTGCGGATGACTTGGGAGCCCTGGGTAATAAACGCGTGTCACTTTTGGATGATTTTCGAGGTACCCTGCAATTGCCAAAGCATTTGACTGATGCTTGTCCATTCTAAGCGATAATGTTTTTAATCCTCGTAAGGTGAGGTAGCAATCGAATGGAGAAGGTACTACACCCAGCGCATTTTGATTGAATTTGAGTTCTTCGTAAAGCGCTGCGTCATTCAGCATGATCGCTCCGCCGATTACATCACTATGACCTGCAATATATTTCGTAATACTATGAACGACAATATCGGCACCTAACACGGTAGGGTTTTGAAAATAGGGTGAAAGAAAGGTGTTATCTACAACCACCAATACCTTTTGGCGATGAGCAATCTCCGAAATAGCCGTGATATCGCATACTTTAAGTAACGGATTGGTTGGTGTTTCGAGCCAGACTAATTTTGTATTCGATTGAATGGCTTCCTCTACAAGATGTGGCTGGGTTGCATCAACCAGACTTACTGTGATGTTGTATTTCTCCTTCCATAGGTTGAATAGCCGTTTGGTTCCGCCGTACAAATCGTCAAAACCTACAATGTGATCGCCGGGTTTAATCAATGTGAAAAGCAGCGCGGCTTCGGCAGCCAGTCCGGAGGCATATCCTAAAGCATAGGTTGTTTGTTCGAGCGAGGCGTAACGTTTTTCGAGTGCAAATCTGGTGGGATTGCTGCTTCGTGAATACTGGAATTGCCCCGGATTCTTAACTTCCTTCCGGGCATAAGTTGATGAAAGATAAATGGGTGCAACAACTTCATTTTTGCTGCCTTCCGAAAAATCGGGCTTTTCGCCAACATGTATTGAACGCGTGTCGAATGATTGATTCTGATGTGACATTTGGTGAGAATATTGGTAAATAATTTGAATTTTAAAAAGATAACCAGACATCAGTCACCCGTGACCAGCGAAAGGCTTTGGTGAATCAACAAAATAGGGGATGATGAGGTTTAAAAAACTTTAAAAACACATTCGCATTCGTAGTGATAGTGTCTTCAAATAGCAGCAATCCGAAACCGCATTTGTGGTTCCGAAAATTCGGGGTGAATTATTTGCTGTATCTGCTTTCATTAAAATTTGTTTTTACGCTGCAAATATCTGAAACTATTTTAAAACAAAATATACCTATAATTAGGTATATTTTAGGTGCATTTATTATGTGAGATGGCAAATCCAATAATTACAATGCCTCCGTTATTAATGGAAACGGCATATCCATTGAATTCAGAGTGGCGATCACATAGGATCGCCTCTACCTTAATTGGAATCTGATGTTTATTTTGCAAGGAGCTGGTTGATCAATTCGTTGAATTCAGTTTTAAATTCTTCGTAGAATTTACCAGTGGCGGGTCCGTTGAATCCAGTATGTACCTTTCTCACATTTCCTCTCTTGTCGATAAAGATGGTTGTAGGGAAAGCTGAAATACCGTTTAACGCGGGAAGTGCTTTCGAAGCAGATTCGGTACCTGATTTCCCTGCAAAAAGGATTTCATAAGTGATTCCCAAACGTGTCTTTAAGTTTGACAGCGATTTTTTAGCCGATTCGAAATCATCCTTCCGTTCAAAACCAAGTCCGATGATTTCGACACCACGTTTATTGTTCGACTTATACCATTCCGATAAAAAAGCATTCTCGTCGAGACAGTTAGGACACCAACTTCCCAAAATTGTGACGATTACCACTTTGCCTTTGTAGATTGGATCGGATAACGACACCTGTTTTCCTTCGAGGTTTGGAAATGTAAACTCAATGGAAGAGAATCCCTCTTTTAGATGTGAAGCAGTGTAAGGATCCGGTAAAGAAGCTTTTGCATTGCGTTTTCCTTCAACTTTAGAGGTGCTGCGAGGTGTAATAAATTCACCTGCAAAGGTGCTGTCGGTTGCAAATTCACCTTTCAGCAGGTAAGGTGTCGAACCACCAAAGGTTGACAATGCAAATGTTTTTCCTTGCGCAGCCCCTTCCAGAAAACGAAAATCACCAGTTGTTGTAAGAATTGATCCCGTCAGTAAAGCCTCTTTCTGATCAAAGTTACCTACGGTTCTATCGGTATCACCTTTGGCGATAATGTTAATATCCCATGTTCCTGCCAGCGAAACTGATGGAGCCTCGCTGCTTTTGGGGAAGCGTGGATGGTCGCCAAATACCGCTTTAAAAGGTACACCAGCGACGGGTTTATCGGTGTTAACTTTCACCAACTCCCCTTCGAAAGTATTTTCGGTGAGTTTACCTTTCAAAACTGAGGAGTAAAGATCAATCGGAATCGATACCGAATCTTTGTTGTAGGTGATGTTTTTGAGCTCGAAACGATCAGATCCGTTGATAAGATAAACGGAGGAACTGTCGGCGCTCTTCCCTTTCGCTTCAAAAACAAACGGTATTTCATTTCCCGGAAGCACAAAAGTGCCCCTCCACAATCCCTCTTCGAGGGTTTTGACTCCCGGCTGACACGAGGTTATTAATCCCAAAATGGTCAGGGCAAATATTGAATGTATCCACTTTATATTTTTCATAACAACCTATTATTCTTATTGATATAACTGACTTATTTGAATGTACTTTCTGAAAATAACATGGGAAGGCGTTTCCCATGTTATACTCAAATCGTACTGATTATGACCTCTGAAAAATACAATTTATTTGATTTACATCAAATCTAAGTTTTGTGGTCAGTGCAACAGTTCCTTGCATGTTATAGCGTTTTGTAATTTGGGTAATTAAACGGTTTAATTATCTTTGATTTAAGCCGAGAGGAGTTTCAATCAGAAAGCATGGGTATGATTTAATTTCAAATTTGGTTATGTCACAAGAATTGGAAAACTATTATTTGAGACAACCTGAACCGATACAAGGATGTCTGTTAGCATTAAGAAATGTAATCCTAGGTGTTGACAGCCAGATTACCCATGAGCGCAAATACCAGATTCCATTTTTTTACTATAAAGGTAAGAAACTATGCTTTTTATGGGTGAATAGGAAAAAACTGTTGCTAGGTTTCATCGTTGATAAAACCATTTATCCTGTTGTTGCCGGAGTTAAACGGAAAGATGATTTTGAAACAATGCAGATAGATCCCAACCTGGACTTACCGGTTGAAACCATTATAGAGAAGCTTCGTCTTCGAATGAAATTGTATGAATCAACCTGAATTGCAATATCGCAAATCGTTTTTCTTTGATATTGATCTGTTTATTACGGATTGCCACTCATTTTCAGCTTTATTCAACCATCGTTTTTTTAACGTTTAAATTTTATTTGGTTTTCTGCAATAAATTCTATGGTTTGATTACTTTTATCGATCATCTGCCAAACGTATGTGTTTTTTATTCTGAACCTTTGTAAGTAAGCTTTTTACATGGCAGTGCGATTTTGATTTAGAGATTTAGTCACAATTCAATTTTATAACCTTTAACATGGCAAAAATTGTTGTTTTGGGCGCAGGTATCTCAGGGCACACTGCAGCTGCATTTCTAAAGAAAAAACTGGGTCGGGCACACGAGGTTGTTGTTGTTAGTCCGGGTGCCTATTACCAGTGGATCCCTTCAAATATCTGGGTTGGGGTTGGCAAAATGACCATCGATCAGGTGCGATTTAAACTTCAGCCGGTTTACGACCGTTGGAAAATCGACTTCCGGCAAGCGAAGGCCACTACAGTTTTTCCCGAAGGCGATCAAACGATGGAACGTCCTTACATCGCCATCGAGTACACGGGTGAAGCCCGGCGTGGCGAAACGGATAAAGTTGATTACGATTACCTCGTAAATGCTACCGGACCAAAACTAAACTTTGAAGCTACCGAAGGGTTGGGGCCGAATAAATTTACCCATTCTGTTTGCTCCTGCGATCATGCTGTTGCCACTTGGGGCGCTCTTCAGACTTGCCTGTTAAGAATGGAGAAAGGGGAGAAGCTTCGTTTTCTGATTGGCACGGGGCATCCTACTGCTACTTGCCAGGGCGCTGCTTTTGAATATGCACTCAATGTTGCCTATGAGATAAAATCACGCGGATTGTTACACATGGCCGAGATCACCTGGATATCGAATGAATATGAGCTGGGTGATTTTGGAATGGGTGGCGCATTCATTAAAAGGGGCGGATATGTCACTCCAACAAAAGTTTTCAGTGAATCGATTTTTGCTGAATATGGCATTCGATGGATAAAACGTGCCGGCGTATCAAAAATAGAGGAAGGACTTGCTTATTACGAGACCCTCGACGGACAGATGCATACACAGCCATTCGATTTTGCGATGCTCATTCCTGCTTTTGCAGGCGTTGGGCTAAAGGCATTTGATAAAGTGGGTGAAGATATTACCGCTAAGCTCTTTGCACCAAGCGGTTTTATGAAAGTGGATGCCGATTATTCGGGTAAAGCATTCGAAGATTGGTCGGTAGATGACTGGCCGTCGGTTTACCAGAATCCCTCATTTGCTAATATTTTTGCTACTGGTATTGCTTTTGCTCCTCCTCACCAAATTTCAAAACCTATAAAAAGTCCTAACGGTACGCTTATTACGCCTGCTCCGCCGCGAACCGGAATGCCTTCGGGGGTTATTGGTAAAATTGTGGCACTTAATATTGTTGATCAGATTCTCACAGGTCGTACCGTATTTAAACACAAAGCTTCGATGGGCAGGATGGGCGCGGCCTGTGTTGTTTCAGCGGGCTTTAGCTTACTGAAAGGGAATGCGGCTACTATGACGGTTTTTCCAATCGTGCCCGACTGGCAGAAATTTCCCGAATGGGGGCGTGATCTAAACTACACAATGGGTGAAGCGGGTTTGGCCGGTCATTGGATCAAACTGTTTCTGCACTATATGTTTATTCATAAGGCAAAAGGATACCCGTTCTGGTGGCTTTTACCCGAATAGGTCATTGATTTTCAATAATTAATTAAAAATCTAAAGTGATGGCAAAAAATATAGTTCGCGGATATTACGATGAATCCTATCCTCCAATTCCTACCGGAGTAACGCGCTTCTGGCGGCGTAACCTGCTTTGGCAAGCCTGGCGTTTTATCGTTCTCAACCTTAAAATTATGCGAATTATTGTGGGCGGGCATTCCTGAGATGAATGCTGAATGGCTAATTATATCTGGCTACAAATGGAATTTATTTACACATATAGCCAGATATAAATTATTTGCGTTAATAATGACTTATTTCTAATTGAATACCATTTCTTGATTATATTTGGCTTTAACTCAAATTTATTTATATTTGAAGCCAATTATAAATGAAATATGAGAGCAATAGTTGGCAGAGAAACAGACCTTGCAACATTCCAGGAACTTTATAAATCAGATAAGTCTGATTTTGTGGCTGTGTATGGACGCCGCAGAGTGGGTAAAACCTTTCTTATCCGGTCAGCTTTCGAAGGGAAGATTACCTTTCAGATCACCGGCTTAAGCAATGCCTCCATGCTGCAGCAGCTGACCAATTTCAACCTGGCGCTTCGAAAAGCAACTCCGGAACAGGTTAATGCTCCGGCTAATGACTGGATTTCAGTATTTCAACAATTGATTTTATTGCTTGAGTCCAGTAAGGATTCGAAGAAAGTTGTATTTATCGATGAATTGCCTTGGTTCGATACCCCAAAGTCCGGGTTTATATCGGCTTTAGAACATTTTTGGAACAGCTGGGCATCAGGTCGTGATGATATTTTATTGATTGTATGCGGTTCGGCTGCGTCGTGGATGATTAATAAACTGATAAACAACAAAGGCGGACTCCACAACCGGGTTACAAATCGGATGAGAATTGTTCCGTTTACATTGCATGAATGTGAGCAATATCTGCAGACGAAAAACGCGCTCCTTGACAGATACCAGATTATACAGTTGTACATGGCTTTTGGAGGTATTCCCTTTTACTGGGATGAAGTTAAACCGGGTTTGAGTTCTGTGCAAAATATTGAAAACATATGCTTTAGCGAAAATGGTTTGCTACGTACGGAATTCAATAACCTGTTCAAGTCATTGTTCAACAAACACGAGAAACATTCAGCGATTGTTAATGCGTTGGCGCAAAAGAGTATGGGGCTGACCCGAGATGAAATTATTGACGAAACAGGACTCCCCAACGCCGGAAGCACAACACGCTTGCTCAACGAGTTAGAGGAGAGTGGATTCATACTAAAATACAACCCTTTGGGAAAGAAGTCGAGAAACAGTATCTATCAATTGGTGGATTTTTATTCGTTATTTTATCTCAAATTTCTGAAAGACAGCCAACCAAAGGATGCTAATCAATGGGTCAACGCAATTGACAATCCAAAACACAGGGCATGGAGCGGCTATGCATTCGAGCAGGTTTGTCTTTATCATTTGCCGCAAATCAAAAAGGCACTTGGTATTAGTGGCGTTTACAGCACAACCTCATCATGGCGAAGTGCAACGATTAAAAATGGGGCACAAATCGATTTGGTGATTGACAGACGCGATCATGTGATTAATCTGTGCGAGATGAAGTTTTCAATCAATCCGTATCAGATTGATTCTAAATATGCCGATGAATTGCGGAACAAGATTGGTGTATTCAAAACGGAGACCAAAACACGAAAATCGGTGTTTTTAACCTTGATTACAACTTACGGACTTCAGTCAAATATCCATTCTATTGGTCTGGTTCAGAACAATATTTCAATGGATGCGCTTTTCGAGGCATAGTATATATCTTTTTAAAGATCACATTTAGAAGAGTATATGACAAACATGCAAGATATGCGTAGAAATACAAGTATTATTTTGGATTTTGTTAGGCATATGTAAATCAAGGCAACAATTCAAAATCGGAAATTGTCAATATGATTGTTTTGCCAAAATTCTTTAGTTCTGTTTTCTAAACTTGGGGCGTTTTGAAACTTCAATAAACTCATCTATCTGTTCCTGACTAAAAACTAACCGCGCCTCATCATTAAATATTAGTTTGTCAAGACGCTTAAATCCTTTGGTAATCAAATAGCTAATCCAAAGATTTGTATCAATGATTATCCTATTTCTTTTTATTTGCATAGCGTGAAGCCCTTACCTCTTCAACTTCTCTTGTTATTTCATCTAAACAAGGCGCTGAATCAGAATTTGAACGAAGTTTTGATAACACCTCTTTAAACTCGACTTTAGAGTCAAATGATTTACTAATCGTTATTAAATTTAAATCGGCCAAATCTTTTAAAAGCTTTTTAGCTTTTGGATTTAGTATTTCAATGCGTAAAGTTTCCATTGTAAACAATTTTAATCCAAAGATAATGTATTCAATATGAAAAACCCATCAAGTGAAACCAAAATTTGAAAAGTATTACCCGATCAATACGATTATGATATCCATCACATTGGTTTGTGTCGGACCGGTAATCATCAGTCCTCCTTCCTGCTGAAAAAAATGGTAAGAATCACAATTCTGAAGATAGTGGTCAATATCCAGATTGCGTATTTTTCCATTGCTGAATGTTTGATTATCAACCACTGCTCCGGCAGCATCTGTCGGTCCGTCAGTTCCGTCAGTTCCACCTGATAAGATAGTAATATCTGTCTCGTTTTGAAGGAGCTTTGCGCAAAGGAGTGCCAAATGTTGGTTTCGCCCGCCCAATCCATTGCCTGAAATCTTCACCGTTGGTTCTCCTCCAAACAGTAAACAGGTTTTCCTCCCTTTATGCTCATTTCTGCAATTTATCGCGGTTTCAACGATGAGTGGTGCGATTTCCTCTACACTCCCGGAAAGGGTACTTGTTTCAATCTGCGTATAAAAGCCCAGGTTTTCGGCCTTTAATTTAGCTGCCTGAAGCGCCAGTTTATTATTTCCTATTAAGAAATTATTGATCTGAATAACAACCGGATCCTCTTTTTTTAAGGTTTCGGGACGTTTCCCTTGAACCCCTTCATTGATAATCTTCAGAATAGCAGGTGCAACTTCTGATATTAACCTGTAACGGCTTAGTACTGCCGCCGCATCGGCAAAAGTGGATTCATCAGGTGCTGTCGGGCCGGAAGCAATCACATCCAGCGGATCACCAATCACATCAGACAAGATCAAACTGATAACAATTGCAGGTGAAGCCATTTTTGCTAATTGACCCCCTTTTATCGCTGAGAGATGTTTCCTCACGCAATTAATCTCCCCGATGTCTGCGCCACTTTTCAACAACAGATCGTTCAATGTTGCCAGGTCAGCCAAGGTGCAACCCGCCGGGACATCAGTTAACAAAGCTGATCCTCCTCCTGATATCAAACAGATTACGAGGTCATTTTTATCCGCTTTTTGTACGATTTCAATCATTTGTGCTGTTCCCTTTAGCCCGTTTTCGTCGGGTACCGGATGACCGGCTTCACTCACGTCGATGTATTGAAGAGGAACCGAATGGCCATACTTGGTCACAATATGACCTCCTTTTATCGCAGAACCAAGAACCGACTCCAGCGATTGCGCCATCAGTGCACTTGCTTTTCCGGCGCCGATCACATAAATGTTTTGAACCGCTGAAAGATCGAAAACCTGATTATTAATCACTAACTCTTTCCCCGAATATGCGATTGATTTACTGATCAGCTTATCGGGCTTCACACTTTCAACCCCCGCTAAAAATATTTCAAGTGCAATCTGCCGGTTATTCATTTTAAAGTCTTTAATGAAGTTTCTAAAAGTGACTTATCTTAATAACAGCGAAAAGTACCCAGACAGCAGCAAATGCAAATATTCCCATCACTGCAGTTGTCGTTGTCCAGACCCGAAGGGTTGATTTTACTTCCAGATCCGAAAATTTGGTGATCACCCAAAAATAGGAATCATTTGTATGCGAAATAAACATGGACCCGGCCCCCATCGCCAACGTAGCAAGCACAATGCCGTAGCTGCCATCCAGTTTCAGCGATGCCAGCATGGGAGAAATAATGGAGGCGGTGGTCATGATGGCGACGGTGGAAGAACCCTGCGCAGTCTTCAAAAAAGAGGCAATCAGAAACGGAACAAATAATCCAAGTCCGGTCTCGGCCAGGTATACCCCGGCGACTTCACCAATACCGGTTGCCTTGATGACCGTACCGAAGATACCACCCGCAGCTGTAATGGCAAGAATGGTTCCCGCTTTTTCGATGGAGAGATCGAATAACTCATTTAATTCTTTTGAATTCACCTTTTTATACAACGAAACTGCGAGCAGAATCCCTATTATCAATGCGATAATGGGTTCTCCTAAAAAGGAAATTATTTTGGTTAGGGCCCCCTGGTCTCCAGGTGCGAGCAATAAAAATGCCGACCGGCCACTTAGTAATAGGACTGGCACAACAATTGGCAACAACGACCGGAAAGCAGAAGGCAATTCAATTGCTTCATTCTGATTTTTTTTATCTGAGTTGTTAATTGGCAGGGTATTAAGATCCTTTCTCGTGATGAATTTAACCCAAAGAAATCCTGACAATGCAGCTACTGCGGCAACCGGAAGTCCAATCATAATAAGCTGTCCGATATTGGCCGACATAATACCGGCAGCAGCAGTGGCACCGGGGTGGGGCGGAATCAGACAATGGACTGAATACAAGCCTGCGGCTAGAACCGAAGCCATAAATGCCATCGGTTTACCCGTACTCTCAACCAATGATTTATTAATTCCCTGGAGCACAATAAATCCCGAATCGCAGAAAATTGGAATGCCGGTAATAAAACCGGTGGAATGAACAGCAAGGCCTGCGTTTTTCTTCCCGGTCAGCTTTAAAATCGCATGGGCAATACTCTTTGTCGCATGCGTTTTATCGAGGATGAGCCCAAGGATGATTCCGAAAATAATGATCAACCCTATGGATTTCATCGTATTACCAAATCCCGTTAAAATAGTTGGGACTACATCCTGAAGTGGCAGGGTTATCAGTGCAATTATTAGCGAAACAATAAATATCGAAAGAAAAGTGTTGTATTTTAAGATGGAGGTAAATACAACAATAAGCGCAAGGCCGATTAGTATGGCTGTGATAATTAGCATAAATGGTATTTTTTATATGAAAACTGCCTTGTGCTGGTTTGCTGAATGCAGACTAATTGATTTTTGTCTGATTAATTTGTTCCCTGAGACAAAATTCAGAATGACTTAGCGAAGCTAATTAAAAAGCTGAATCAACTATCTTTTTTTTTATAGCAATAACCCCCTTTGCTATTGCGAACAAAGGGGGTAAACCTAATTCCATGCTCAGTTTTCCCTGGTTGCTGTCAAACTGCCAGTGGCTGCTCATTGAAAACCAATCTGTTCAGTGCTATGAATATATTAACAAGTCCTTTTCCCATCGATGTCTTTAAAATCTATTTCATATTTCTCGTTATTGTACAGGGTAATTGTTGCACCCAAAGCCGAATAAGTGGGTGTAATATCCATGATTTTTATATCCTTTATGGGCGATAATTCTTCTTCGGTCCATTCAGTGTCATCCATTTTATGCAACATGACAGTGATCATTAATTCCATGGCAGGATTTTTTGCCATCCTTTTTTTAGACGCATAGATGACCGTACTCTCATCGGCTTCTGCATTTCGGTTACTATGAACCAGACTATCCAGTGTATCCCATCCATTATAGGTGATCAAGGCTATTCTTCGTCCTGGAATGGATGCCGTTATCACCTTTTTTACACCATCTTCAAAATGATTGATTACGGCCTTTTTGCCATCAATGTGCGGCATGCCGAAATGTCCGAGTGTTAATTCATATTCAAAAGCAAGCCTGGAACGGTCAACCCGTATAACTCCACCTGGAATGGTTATTTCAGCCAGATCAATGATATAACCTACACCGTTATTCGGCGGCCTTCGCATGATTGCCTGCCGGTATAACACATCCTTTCGTACTCCGTTAAAGAACATACTTTGCGAAATCGTAAATGACCTGTTTTTTTCAGAATCGTTTTCCACTGTTTTGCCCGTAAGGTAAAAATTGACATCGTCGCCTCTTAAATCTCTTGGATCCTGACTGCGGAAGCTGTATTCCATCGATGTTCCACCCTGTGGATTATGGTCTTCCCATGGGAAATGCGTATTGTATAAAAGTTTGGAATAATTTGGATCGTCGTAATAAACCTTTCCCGGGATTATTTCGGATGTGCCTGTTTTCCCGTGATTAACAAGAACAAGTCCAGGATTTTCAAGAATAACTTTATGCGAATTGTTTCCGAGTGTTTCCCAAATCCCCTCGTTTTCTTTGGCTGTCCAAAAGGGTGAATCATCCGGAAGCGCAAGGCAGATAAAGGGGAGAAACATTAAAAAAGGACTGCCTGTGCAACTATAGTTTTGCACCATGTATTCCTTCTGTCTGTAAAATCCAAGGCTTGGGATATCATTGCAATAGAAATCTTCGCGCGTAACAAATTGTAGCAGAGACCCGGAACAAAGCCGCCTGGCCCAACCTGCATCCACAAGAGTTTTATCCTTGAGCATGAAAGATACAGGGAAGGCTCCCGAAACCCATGTCCGGTAGCAAATACTTCTCGACCACATATTGATATACCCATCTCTTCCAAAGAAGCTGGTGAGAGATTCCATTAATTTCTGTGCCGACTTCTCAATCGTTTCAGCGATTTCCGGGTAGTGCTCATCGCCAAAAGCCCTGTTCCAAATGGTTGTATATACAATGAAAAGACTGATCGAATAGTAATTATAGGTTTGTTCGAGGTACCAGCCATTGCCTGAATGATAAGATGCCACCCACAAAAGATGATTTTTCAGCAAATCATCATCTATCTCATATCCATACTTTTTAAGAAACGAAAGGGTGATAATATTAAAAATCCGCCAATTGTTTTGAGTCGTTCTGTGGTGAGCCCATTTTGAAATGGTGATTACCATCTCGTCTCTTTGCTTTTCAGTAAAGTGGAACCAAATGGTGTCGGGCATTAATAGCAATGTTTTGAACAATCCTCCAAACTCGCAGGTAAACTGGTAGTTGGAGTCGGGCAAGTCTTCCGGCAATGGCAGTGAATTGGGATGTTCCGGTGTAAGGGCATTATAGATTTGCAAGGAATAGTAATCCCGAAGGTTGATACCCTTTATCGTTGTTTCAGGGTCGATATGGATTAACGGTCCGGCAAGGGTAAAGGTCCGTTCAAGAGATTCAAACTCAAGGGAGCGGTATCGCCACTCCGGGGCATTAGGCTCAGGATATGTCTTGCCGGGAACTGATGGAAATGTCAACGGTGTTTCAATGGAGTCAACATGGACGAAAACCCTCTCCAATAAATACTTTGCCAATTCTATGTAATGTTTTTTTGTCATCCCTGAATAGGGACTTAACACAAAGTCGGGATTCTTAACTTCAAAGGCTTTTTTCATGTATTTTCAAATTCATTAATGATTATTCATCAGTTTTAAAAGGTGACACTGGTAACCCTTCAGTATTGTACAAATTTGCACATTCGGGATTGTCGGCTCATGCATAGCGTACTGAAATCGGATTCGAAATTGCATTATTCCAGACAATTACTTTGTTGCCCTCGATTTTAGCTTGTGTCCAAACAAATTTACTGTCTATTCCGGCAATGACAAACTGTTTTAGTATTTTTCCATCTTTTGTTATTAATCCATTTCTGCAATTGGTAAAGGTGAGTTCTATTGTATTTCCTTTCACTTTCATCAACTGATAAATTGAACCCGAAGCTACACTTTTTTTATCATGATTTGCTAATCGTTCAGTAGCCAATAAGGGCCAACGCATCTAAAAAAATAATGTATTTAATCATTTTAATATCAACGATAAAGCTTGTTTTTTGTCATTAAAAAATTGTATATTTATCTGATAACCAGATAGGCAATAATGATTCGCGAAAACAATTTTTTGTCGTATTTTTCCGAAATGAAAGATCCTCGTATAGAGAGAACCAAGCGTCATCTGTTTGATGACATCGTCTTTATTGCTATCGCTTCTGTCCTTAGCGGTGGTGATTCTTGGGATGATATGGAAGAGTATGGAGAATGCAAAAAAGAATGGCTCAGCAGCTTCTTAGAGCTCCCCAACGGTATCCCTTCTCATGATACTTTCAATCGTTTTTTTGCTGCATTAGATGCTGATGTGTTTGAGACTTGCTTTTTATCATGGGTAAAATCGATCTATCAAAGAACTCATGGTGAAATTGTAAGCATTGATGGCAAAACAATGCGAGGCTCCAGAAATCAAGGATGCAAAACCGCTACCCATATTGTAAGTGCTTGGGACGACAAGAATGAACTGATTTTAGGCCAAATTAAGGTAGAGGAAAAATCAAATGAAATAACTGCAATCCCCAGGCTGTTAGATGCTCTTTTATTAGAGGGATGTGTAATTACAATTGATGCGATTGGGGTGTCAGAAAAATATCGCCAGGAAGATTATGGCAAAGAAAGCAGAATACATTCTTTCGGTAAAAGAAAACCAGAAGGACTTGTATGAAGATATTCAAGACAGTTTTAAAATATTGCCAACAAGTGATTATTCCCAAGACCTTGATTATGGTCATGGAAGAATTGAAACAAGAAAATGTATCATCATTACAGATTTAAGTCTGGTAGAAGATGCGGCTAAATGGAAGGGATTAGTCTCCATTATCAAAATAGAAAGTGAACGATATTTTAAGGCAACAGCAAAGAAAGAGAACGAAACAAGTTATTATATAAGCACATTAAACGAAGCAGCATCAATCGCTTATGGAGTGCGAAAACATTGGGGTATAGAGAACAAAGTTCACTGGATTCTTGATGTGGCTTTCAATGAGGATATGAGTAGAAAAAGAAAAGGTAATGCCGCTCAGAACTATTCCAATTTAAATAGAATAGCATTAAACCTGTTGAAAAAGGACGACGCAAAAGTTGGAATCAAAAGTCGAAGGAAAATGGCTGGATGGAGCAACGATTACCTCTTAAAACTGATGTGTAATTAATTAAGATGCGTTTGCCCTGGTGACCGAATTGGTGCCCGAAACCGGGATAAAAGGGGAAAAAAGTTTAGAATTCTCAAGTTCTCCTCAATTGACTACATTTGCACATCTATTCCGACCAATGCAAACATGACTGAAAAGAAACAGATAGATGGCTTTCTTTTTGATGAGTTAAAAAATGGGAACGCCCGTGCTTTTGATAAGATTTTTAACGATCGATATCCGAACCTGTGCCGTTTTGCATATTCTATTGTCCATGATGTAGATACGGCCCATAGCCTTGTTCAACACGTTTTCATTAAATTATGGCAAAATCGGACATCGTTAAATAATATTGACCATCTGACTCCTTACCTGACAACAATGGTCCGTAATCATTGTCTCAATTTTATCAAGCACGAAAAGCGAAATGCAAAATTAGAAGATATCCCTGCGGATGCACAAGCGGAGAACACTACTGAAAATCAAATTGATGCACATGACTTTGAAGAGCATCTTACGATTGCACTCGCCGCTCTGCCCGAAAGATGCAGGATGGCATTTGAATACAGCCGGTTCGAAAATTTCACAAATAAAGAGATCGCTCTAAAGATGGAGATCACCACCAAGGGCGTTGAAGCATTAATTGGCAGGGCGCTTAAATCATTGCGCATCTCATTGATTGACTTTTTACCTTCGTCGAAAAAAAGCAATTCGAAAAGCCCCATTCTTTTTACCCTTTTCCGGAAAGCCTTTTGCAAACTCGGAAGAAGCTTAACGTAAAATAAGTTACGCAGGGTGAAGCCCGGAGTTTCATGGTGTAGTTTTACTTCACAGCCTCAAATCGTTTACTGAAAGACATTGTGCAACACTGCGTGGACTCTGTGAGACATTGTGTAACTTTTCCTTGAAATTATATAAAACCAATAAATGATTGGAATATTGAATTCATAGTAAAAAGATATTACCCACATCAAACGTCATAGAGCCCAATTTTTCTTCATTCCCTATGTAGGGTATCCACTACCCTTATTTGTCATTACTATGAAAACGACCAAACATGAATATTGAAAACGACAACATATACGATCTGATTGCGAAGTCATTATCAGGCGAATTAACCGATGAAGAATCAGTTAATTTGAATGACTGGATAATCGCTGACAAGTTAAATCTTTTGGAATACAATGATTTCAAAGAAATCTGGAAGCATTCAAATCGCCTTGCAATGCCATCTTCAATCGATCTTCCAACATCGCTGGGTACAACCCGCAATAAGGCAGGGATTGACAAAAAGAATATAAAATGGCTGCCTGTGTTCGCGCAAATAGCAGCAGTTCTGGTTTTGGCTGTTCTTCTTTCATCGCTTTATAACCTGTTTCTTGTTGAAAAGCAGCAGGAAAAAACCGCGGCAATTGTTTACCAACAGGTAAAAGCAAGCTATGGAACCCAATCGCGTGTTGTGCTGGCCGACGGAACCCTGGTTTACCTGAATTCAGGAAGTACTTTAAAGTTTCCAAATTCATTCAACGAAATGAAAACCAGAAATGTAGAATTAACAGGCGAAGGTCATTTTGAAGTTGCCAAAAACAGTGAACAACCTTTTATTGTGGACATTCACAAAATGCAGATTAAAGTACTCGGAACCACCTTCAATGTTGATGCTTATGCGAATAACACTTCATTTACAATTGCTTTGGAAGAAGGGAGCATTCAACTTCAGCAGAAAACCGACAATGGTGTTTCTGACCTTTTAGAGATGAAACCGAACCAGGTCGCATTCTATAATCAGGCGGAAAACAAAATAACATTTGAGGCAGCGGATGATTTAAATAAATATACCGCCTGGACAGACGGGAAGATTGTTTTATCCAACGATCCAATAAATATAGTGATTCAGAAACTTGAAAACTGGTATAATGTAGATATAGAACTTGCGGATAAGAAACTGGAAAAATACCGGTTCACCGGAACTTTTATTGATGAACCACTCGAACAGATACTAAGCATCCTAAATCTCACATCACAAATGGAATATAATGTGATCCCTGCGAGGAAACTCAGCGATAAATCTTATTCAAAACGAAAGATCATTTTAAAGTCAAAATAACAATTTAACCAAACATCAAAAAAAGTCAAGCCTATGGAGTGAAAAATTTCAAAAAAAA
>Ga0209511_1001409_pt1 | contig 21443 bp, 17 predicted proteins | sample SSSSmetaG_FD_184141 | JGI IMG/M metagenome (GOLD analysis project Ga0209511, IMG submission 184141) | Glacier valley bacterial and archeal communities from Borup Fiord, Nunavut, Canada, to study Microbial Dark Matter (Phase II) - ​SSSS... | ecosystem: Environmental > Aquatic > Freshwater > Ice >...
AGAAATTAGATCCCTACATCAATGTTGATCCGGGAACTCTTAATCCCTACGAACATGGCGAATGTTACGTAACCGAGGATGGCGCCGAAACTGATCTCGATCTCGGACACTACGAGCGATTTCTTAATTCACCTACATCACAAGCGAATAACGTAACTACCGGAAGAATTTACCAGTCGGTAATCAACAAGGAACGCCGTGGTGATTACCTGGGAAAGACGGTTCAGATCATCCCTCATATTACGGACGAGATTAAAAGATATATCAAATATCTGGGTTCGAAGAAAAAATTTGATGTCGTAATCTCTGAGATTGGTGGCGTCGTTGGTGATATCGAATCTTTGCCTTTTATAGAAGCCGTTCGTCAGATTAAGTGGGAGATGGGGAGCGATGCCCTTTTTATCCACCTTACACTGGTTCCTTACCTTCAGGCATCGGGCGAATTGAAAACCAAACCTACTCAGCATTCTGTTAAAACAATGCTCGAAAACGGCGTTCAGCCGGACGTTCTCGTTCTTCGGACCGAACATCCTCTTTCGCCGGGTTTGAAAGAAAAAGTTGCCCTCTTTTGTAACGTAAACAAAGAATCGGTTATCGAGTCGATAGATGTACCAACGATCTATGAGGTTCCGATTAAAATGCTGGAGGAAAAACTGGATGAAATTGTCCTTAAGAAATTAGGTCTTCCATTGGGAGATCCACCTGCACTTAAGGAATGGAACGAATTCCTTTACAGGTATAAAAACCCTAAAAGAGAGGTGAAAATTGCCCTGATTGGAAAATATGTTGAACTTCATGATGCCTATAAGTCGATTTGTGAGGCACTGATTCATGCTGGTGCAGCCAACGAATGCAGGGTCAATATTGAGTGGATTCATTCCGAAAGGGTAAACGAAGAGAATATTGAGCGAAAATTAAAGGGATGCAGTGGTATCATCATTGCACCTGGTTTTGGCCATCGCGGCATTGACGGTAAAATCGTTGCAGCTAAGTATGCCAGGCTTAATAAAATACCATTCTTTGGAATTTGCCTTGGTATGCAGATTGCAGTGATTGAGTTTGCACGTGATGTTTTGAAATTGTGCGATGCCGACTCCACCGAGATGAATTCAGAAACTAAATTTCCGGTCATCAGTTTGATGGAAGAACAGAAGGAAATCACCGATAAGGGAGGAACAATGCGTTTGGGTGCTTATACCTGTCTTCTGAAAAAGGATTCCAAATCTTTTACAGCTTACGGAAAATCTAAGATTACTGAAAGACACAGACATCGCTATGAGTTTAATGATGCCTATCTGAAACAATTTGAAGATGCCGGCATGAAAGCAGTTGGGGTCAATCCCGATACTACACTTGTTGAAGTGATCGAAATTCCCAATCATCCATGGTTTGTGGGCGTTCAGTTCCATCCTGAATACAGCAGCACCGTTTTGCAACCTCATCCATTGTTTGTAGCATTTGTAAAAGCAGTTCTCGAAAACTCTAAATAATAAAAATACGATCACTATTACTTATGGATAAAAATACGATCACAGGCCTGGTCCTGATTTTTGTGATTCTGGTGACATTCAGTTATTTAAACAAACCATCGGAAAGCGATATTGATGCGGCCAGACGTCAGCGCGATTCAATTGTCCAGGTCGAAGCAGCGAAAGTGATGCAGGCCGAAGCTGAAGCGAAGGCGGCTACAGCTACCCTTCAGGCAAAAGTAACCACGCCACCTACCGATAGTGTCGGTATTGCCGGCGTTGAAAATGACCTGAAAAACCTTTACGGTGTTTTCTACGAAGCAGTCAAGGGAACTGAAAAATTCATTACTTTAGAGAATAACCTGATGAAGGTCAGGGTATCAACAAAAGGTGGAAAGATCTATTCTGTTGAATTAAAAGGGTATAAAAGATACAATGGCCTGCCACTTGTTCTTTTTGAAGGGGACAAAAACCGTTTTGGATTGAATTTCTTTTCACAAAACAAGAGCATTCAAACCGACCAGTTCTTTTTTACACCTTCGGTTTCGGATACCATATTGACGGTTTCGGGTGCTGCAGTTTCGAAGGGAAAAGAAGGACGTGAGAAATTTAATAAGGAAGGCAAGCAGGATTCGACGTCGCTGAAAATGCTTCTTGATGCTGGAAATGGTGTGTCTGTTGCATACGTCTACACATTGAAGCATAATTCTTTCATGGTTGGGTTCGACATTCAAACTGCCGGACTTAAAAAAGTGATGGGTGCAAATTCTGACTATATTAACTTTGCATGGACCCAGGAAATGCCACGCCAGGAGAAGGTCTCGAAATTTAGTGAAGATAATTACGCGACCACCTACTTCAGGTATTTTAAGGATGAAGTTGATAAAATAGCCACTACAAAATCGGAGACGAAAGCGTTAACAACAAAAGTTGAATGGGTAAGTTTTAAAACGTTGTTCTTCTCATCTGTGCTGATTGCAGACAAAGCATTCCTGAACGGCCAGGTAAGCACCAAAGTAAGAGGTGCCAAAGACACAGCATATGTATCAGATATGACCGCTGATTTAACGATTCCGCTCGACAATTCGGGAAGCGAATCATTTGATGCCCGGTTTTATTTTGGACCAAATCAATACAATACACTAAAGCAGTACAATATAAAACTTGATGATGAGTTAGCATTAGGTTGGACAATTATCGGATGGGTCAACAAATACATTATCATTCCGGCATTCGACTTTCTGCGCAGATATATCGGAAACTTCGGAGTAATTATCTTGTTATTGACGATTTACGTTAAGCTTATCATTGCACCATTTACCTACAAATCGTATATCTCGCAGGCAAAAATGAGGTTGCTTAAACCTGAAATTGAGGAGATTCAGAAAAAATTTGGTGAAGATAAAAAGATGGAGTCGCAACAGGCAACGATGGCACTTTACAAGAAGGCGGGGGTAAATCCAATGGGGGGGTGTTTGCCAATGCTCTTTCAGATGCCAATCCTTGTCTCGATGTTCTATTTCTTCCCGATCTCTATCGAATTGAGGCAACAAAGTTTCCTTTGGGCGCACGACCTTTCATCTTACGACTCAATTTTGACACTTCCTTTCGAAATCCCCTGGTACGGAACGCATGTAAGCCTTTTCTGTTTGCTGATGACCGTTACCAACATTCTGTATGTGAAGTATAACAACGAAATGAGCGCCGCCGGAACGCAGCAGATGCCAGGTATGAAAACAATGATGTACCTGATGCCGGTCATGTTCCTGTTTATCTTTAACAGCTACGCTTCAGGCTTAAGCTTGTACTACTTCTTATCGTTGGTCTTTACATTTGTTCAGATGTGGATATTTAAGAGGCTGATTAATGAGGACGCAATACACGCACAACTGAAAGCCAAACAAAAAATGCCGGTTGTAAAATCGAAATTTACAGCAAGGCTCGAAGAGATAGCCAAACAACGGAATGCACCGCAAAAGAAAAAATAATCAATTGATTAAAAAAAATGCTCCGAAAAAGGAGCATTTTTTTTTGTGGGTCCCGCGATTTGCAATCGCGGAAAAAACAAAGCGATTGAAAATCACTTGACCCTAATCCGACAACCTTTTCGCAGTAATACGTTGAAAATAGTTTTAAGAGTATCGTTTAAGTGTTGTGCAATATACTTTCCGAATCAGGTTTTAATTCCTGTAAATTCTTTCTCACAACATCTGGCGAAGTGTTTGCATAACAATAAACGCATAGATGATTGCAGGTGTTATACGACCCGATATCCTTACTGATCATGCAACCACACGCTTTACGCTGGCCTTTGTCTTTGAGATTGGGCTTTTTAACAGGAATCGCTTCATCAAAAAGCAATTGATCCTGGGGTTTTACGCCAATTAAGTCCATTAATTTCTGGTCGTTTGGGAATAGTTTTTCAATTAATGCATCATCAATACATTTATTGTGCGAAATCTGGTATTTCTCCAGGTCAATATCTTCGGCACAGGTGGCAATTCGGAAATCGGGGTTGATTTTCAGCCATTCCTTCAGAATTTTGTGAATTCCTTCGGCAAATTCGATTTTTTGGTCAAACGTAAATTCTGCCAGATGAATCGTTGACTCGTTATAACAGGAAGTCTCCCTGATCAGGTTCGATCTCACTTTTTGATACGAAAGGATATCGGCAAAACTGAAAACAAGCTTGTCGGTAAATCTGATCAATTGATTTCCAAGCTCACGAATTCTTGTTAATAATACTGCAACAGTTAATTGATCGGTCAGCAGCAACGGGTCGAACCGCCAGATCACCTTCTCTTTTCCAATCATTTCAGAGAGGCGGATGAAGGTATCAATTCGGCTCGCAAGCGGAGGTACATTGGGCTCAAAACCCTCCTCTTCGTAGTTGTTCAGCGTATACTGAAAATAATAATTCAACCCAAGTTCATTAAGGAAGGGGAGGTGCCCAAACATTGGTTTGGGATTCTTTGACCAAAAAACAAATAGCCGTGCTTCCTGAAAGGAGATATATTGCGGATTTGTCCGCTTAAACGGATTATTCCAACACACATAGCCTTTCTTCAAACGATTAATCAGCCACTCAGTGTGAAATGCCGGTACATCGGTCGACCTGCTCGCAGAAATAATCAACGGTGCGATAGCGGATCTTTGTTCGCCACTGTCGGTTGTAAGCTGAACTTCCTTCCAGATTTTCATTTGCAGGTTTACTCTTTTTTTGCAGTACGAAGCTAACTTTTTAAAGCGAACGGTTCATCCACAACACCTGAAAAAAAAATAATCATTAAAAGCGCTGGCCGGGAACCGGCGTTTTTTTTTATCCTTAAGTGAAAGGGTGACTTTTTCAATTCATGAACAAGTCACCCTTTTACATTAAAATGATAATAACAACTTCTCACAAAAACCAAATCGTCACTCAGAGAAACGATAACGATACTTTGAGCGATAAATCGTCACTCCGACAAAGGATGACGGTACTCTGAGAAGCGATAACAGTACTTTGAGAAACGATAACGAAATTCGGTGTGCTGATTTCTTTCTTTAAAACATACAATAATTCATACCCACACTTTCTGATAATGAGCAGAAATGAAATTTCCTTCAAGGATAAGGAATAATAATGCTAAATTTGAACACTGACTGAAATTGATTATGACCGATAAAAAAAGTTTAACTGAGCGAGATATTTGCACCAAGTTTATTACACCTGCCGTTGAAAAATCGGGTTGGAATAAAATGACTCAATTATTAGAGGAGGTTTTCTTTACGGATGGTAAAATATATGTAAGAGGAAAATTCACCGCCCGGGGAATCAGAAAACGGGCTGATTACATTCTCTACTATAAACCAAATATTCCGGTCGCAATCATTGAGGCAAAAGACAATAAACATTCGGTAAGGGCAGGAATCCAGCAGGCGCTCGATTATGCCAAAATACTTGATATCCCTTGCGTTTTCAGCAGCAACGGTGATGGATTTTTATTTCACGACCGAACGGCAAATGACGAAAATATTGAGACAGAACTAAGCATTGATAACTTTCCAACTCCTGAACAACTTTGGGAGAAATACAAAGTTTATAAAGGCATCACAACACCAAATGCCGAAAAAATAGCTTCGCAGGATTACTTTTTCGACGGAACAAAACGCACACCACGATACTACCAGCAAATTGCTGTAAACAGGACCGTCGAAGCCATCGCAAACGGACAAAACAGAATCCTTTTAGTGATGGCGACCGGCACAGGAAAAACGTACACCGCGTTTCAAATCGCGTATCGGCTTTGGAAATCAGGAACCAAAAAACGAATTCTTTTTTTAGCTGACAGAACTGCTCTGATTGACCAGACAAGGCGTGGTGATTTTAAGCATTTCAAAGGCAAAATGACAATTATCCGGAAAAAGGTCATTCAGTCGAAAGATGGAAAAGACGAATTAGTGTCATCGCGAAAAAGAGGGATCGATTCGTCAGATAAGGCTTTTGAGGTTTTTCTGGGTTTGTATCAGGGTTTAAGCAACAATGAACCTGGGATTGAAGATGCTTTCAAAGATTTTTCTCCCGGATTTTTTGATCTGATAATTATTGACGAGTGTCACCGAGGAAGTGCAAAAGAGGATAGCAGTTGGCGCGAAATATTGACCTATTTTAAAGATGCGACGCATATTGGTTTAACCGCAACACCACGAGAGACGAACGAAGCCAGCAATTCGGAATATTTCGGTGATCCAATTTATACCTATTCGCTGAAACAAGGGATCGATGATGGTTTCTTAGCCCCTTACCGGGTTATAAGGATTGCTTTAAATGTGGATGCTGAAGGCTGGCGGCCCGAACAAGGAAAAACCGATAAAGAAGGGAATCTGGTTGATGACCGGATTTATAACCGCCGGGATTTTGACCGTCATCTGGTGATCGAAGAACGAACTGAAAAGGTGGCAGAAAAGCTGACCGAGTTTTTAAAAGGTTACGATCGTTTTGCAAAGACCATTGTGTTTTGTGTTGATATTGACCACGCCGAGCGTATGCGAACAGCTTTGGCAAAGCAAAATGCCGATTTGGTTGCCGTAAATTACAAGTACATTATGCAGATTACCGGCGACAACGACGAAGGCAAGCGGGAATTGGATAATTTCATCAATCCCGATGAAAGATATCCCGTGATTGCAACTACTTCCGAATTGATGACGACCGGCGTTGACGCGCAAACATGTAAAGTAATTGTATTGGATGCCAATATCAATTCGATGACTAAATTCAAACAGATTATTGGGCGGGGCACACGCATAAACGAAGAGTATGGTAAGTTCTATTTCACCATTTTAGATTTCAGAAATGCCACCGATCTATTTGCCGACCCGGCATTCGACGGCGACCCGATCCGGATTAAACCGGCAACCGATGAAACCGATTTAGGCCATATCATTGATGAAGAAGAAACCAACGAAGAGCCCGTCATTGACATTGAAACCGGGGCTGAAATTGAATTGGTAATTCCACCAATCCGTTATCCCGAAACTGACTTACCTGAAACTGTAATAAGAGAGCCACGCAAAAAAGTCTATGTCAACGGAGTTGATGTTTCGGTATTGATAAGCCGTGAATTGTATTTCGACCAATTCGGCAGACCAATTACAATAAGCTTAAAAGACCACACAAAAGGCATTATTAAAAAGCAATTCGCTTCGTTAGACGATTTCCTGATCCGTTGGAAAGGCACCGATCGTAAAGAAGCAATCATTGCTGAATTAGTGGAGCAAGGCGTAATGGTGGAGGCACTATATGAAGCTGTTGATAAGAAAATTGATTTGTTCGACCTGATTTGTCATGTGGCTTACGACCAACCACCGTTAACCAGAAAAGAGAGAGCCAACGACGTTAAGAAACGAAACTACTTTACCAAATATGGCGGCCAGGCCCGTAATGTGCTGGAAGCCTTGTTGGATAAATACGCCGATGAAGGCATTGAAAACATGGAAAGCATGGAAGTATTGCAGGTAAAACCATTATCCGATTTTGGCTCCACGGTTGAAATTGTAAATGGTATCTTTGGCAGCCGCGACAAATATTTGCAGGCAATTAAAGAGTTAGAAAACGAATTGTATCAAACAGCAGTCTGAACCCTGATTATAAATGATTAGATGAATACTATGATTGATCAACAATATCCTGAAAGTGAATTGACTGGCAAAATAATAGGTTGCGCAATGGAAGTTCATAAAATACTTGGTAATGGATTTCAAGAAGTCATTTATCAAAGAGCTTTGGCTATTGAAATGAATAGACAGCGGATCGAATTCAGCAGAGAACACGAAATGGAAATCTTTTATAAGGGAGAGAATATTGGTACAAGGCGAGTAGATTTTTTTATTGAGGAAAAAATTATGCTTGAATTGAAAGCGGTTATTCAATTAGAAGATGTTCACCTGGCTCAAGCCATTAATTATTTGGAAGCATATCATATGGAAATAGGATTACTTATAAATTTTGGAAGCAAGAGTTTGCAATTTAAAAGAGTAATGAAACCAAAACATAAATCATAGTCCATCAAAAAATCAATTAAATCATAGTTCAGACATTTATGAGCAACATAGGAGGCGTAATAAAATCAATAAGAGATATTTTCCGGAAAGACCCCGGTTTAAGTGGCGATGCACAGCGCATTGAGCAATTGGGATGGATGATTTTTCTGAAATTGTTCGACGATAAAGACAAGGAGAAAGAACTGCTCGATCTGAAATACAAATCGGCTATTCCGACCCAATTGCAGTGGCGCACATGGGCCGAAAACGATGAGGGAATTACCGGAGATGAACTGATTCTATTTGTGAACAACACCCTCTTTCCACAATTAAAAGAGCTTCCCGTTACAGCCGATAACCGTTTGGGTATCATCATCCGTAATATTTTCGATGGCACCAACAACTATATGAAAAGTGGAACTACCTTTCGCCAGGCCATCAATAAACTGAACGAGATCGACTTCAACAGCAGCAAAGAGCACCATATTTTCAATGCCATTTACGAAGACATATTGCAGGGATTGGCAACCAAGAAAGACACGGGCGAATTTTACACGCCACGTGCCGTAACGCAGTTTATCATCGACATGGTTAACCCGCAACTGGGCGAAAAACTGAAAGACCCGGCCAACGGAACAGGCGGTTTTTTGGTATGTGCGATCGAGCATTTGCGCAAGCAGGTAAACAATGTGGCCGACCTTAAAATCTTACAGGAGACCATTACAGGCACCGAGCTAAAACCGTTGCCGTTTATGCTGAGTGTGATCAACCTGATTATCCACGATATTGAAGTACCGCAAATTGAAAACGGCGATTCGCTAAGCCGCGAACTCACATCGATAAAACAAGCCGACCGTGTGGATGTGATCGTTACAAATCCCCCGTTTGGCGGTGTGGTAGGCGATGGGATGGAGACCAATTTCCCGTTGAACTTCCGGACGAAAGAGAGTGCCGACCTGTTTTTGATCCTCTTTATACAACTGCTTAAAGAAGGAGGTCGGGCTGGAATTGTTTTGCCCGATGGCTCGTTAACCGGCGAAGGCGTTAAAGCAAGAGTGAGAGAGAAACTGTTAAGAGATTGCAATCTTCATACAATCGTTCGTTTACCTCAATCGGTTTTTGCTCCCTACGCAACTGTAAATACCAATTTATTATTTTTCGAAAAGAAATCAGGTAAATCATTTAATCAAATAAATCATAGTTCAGACGGTTTTGCAACCAAGGAAATTTGGTATTACGAACACATTTTGCCCGAAGGCTACAAGGCATACAGCAAAACCAAACCCATCCGCATTGAAGAATTTGGGGAGATCAAAAACTGGTGGAACAACAGGGTCGAAAGCGAAGTCAGCTGGAAAGTTTCGATCGAAACCATCAAAGAGCGTGGTTTTGATTTAGATATCAAAAATCCAAATAAGGTGGTGGAAGAGGTTGTTTATGACAGGAAAGCTATTTTAGCGAAGCTTGAACACTCGTTTCAGGCTTCATTGGCATTGTTGAACGAATTAAAAGTAGTGTGACGATGGACAATTTACAATCACAGTTTTCTGATATTGTTGCGCTGATCCGGGAGTCGAGGAACAGTGCAATTAAAGCCGTTAATTCTGAATTATTAAATTTGTATTGGAATATAGGAGGGTACATTTCGAAAAAAATAGCGGCTGCCAATTGGGGCGAAAAAACAGTGGATGAATTGGCTTTGTTTATTCTGAAAAATCATCCAGAGCTTAAAGGATTTAATAAACGTGGGCTGTATAGAATGCGTCAGTTTTACGAAACGTATATTGAAATGGCAATTGTCGCCCCAGTGGTGCGACAAATACAAAATCCTGAAAACAATGAATTATCAATTGTGTCATCACCGTTGACACAATTGCAAAGCGCTGATAATAAAGATAATAAAATTGTGTCCACAGCGTGGACACAATTGGAAGTAAGTGATATAAGACAAACTATCTTAGTAAAGTTGAGCTGGTCTCATCACCGCTTGATTTATTCTCGATGCAAATCTGCTCTTGAAATGGAATTTTACCTTAGGTTGAATGTAAAAGAAAATTATTCGGTTAGAGAACTCGATCGTCAGATTTCATCGTCACTTTTTGAGCGCACCATGTTATCGAATACAAAGCAAATCCCAGTACTGAATAAAATAGCACCTAATCTCAATCAACATTTTAAAGACAGTTATGTATTTGAATTTTTGAACCTTCCCGAACCATTTACTGAGAACGATTTGCAGAAAGGGTTGATTCGTCAAATGAAAATGTTTATACTCGAACTGGGTAAAGATTTTCTTTTTGTTGATGAGAAATACCGTTTGCAGGTAGGAAACAAAGATTACCGCTGCGATTTGCTGTTTTATCACCGCGAATTACAATGTTTAGTGGCATTTGAGTTAAAAACCGAATCGTTTGAACCAGAGCATTTGGGCAAAATTAATTTCTACCTCGAAGCCCTCGATCGTGATGTAAAGAAACCACACGAGAACCCAAGTATTGGTATTTTGCTGTGTAAAGATAAAGATACTGAAGTGGTCGAATATGCCATGAGCCGGCAAATGTCGCCTACCTTAATTAGCCAATACACACTTGCACTGCCCGATAAGAAAATACTGCAAGCCAAGTTGCATGAACTGATTGAAATGTGGAACGATAAAATTGGAGAAGTAGAATGAAATACCGATTAGGTGATATATGCACCATTACAAAAGGTGATACAGGAATAATGAAAGCAATTCCGGGACCTTATACGATGGTGGCATTGGGAGAAGCTAACAAAACACATACTGAATTTCAGTTTGATACAAAGGCTGCAATTATTCCTTTGGTTTCGTCCACTGGTCACGGTCATGCCAGCATGAAACGGGTAAAATACCAGGAAGGCAAATTTGCGCTGGGCAATATTCTGTGCGCCGTTATCCCAAAAGACGAAAACTTTGTATTAGCCAAATACCTGCACATTTATTTGCATTGGAACAGAGAGGAATTGCTGGTTTCGCAGATGAAAGGAATGGCGAACGTGAGTTTGTCAATTGGTAAAATTGCCGATGTTTTAGTGACCGTTCCGGGCATTGAAAAGCAACAGCAGATTGTTGAATTAGAACAGAAACTTGTAGCCAAAGAATTAGTTTTTGAAAAGCTTTTAACCGACCAACTCACCCAAATTGAAAACCTAAACCAGGCCATTTTACAGGAAGCGGTGCAAGGTAAATTGTTGTCTGAAGCAGAATTGACAGAATTAAAGAATGAACAGGATTACGAACCTGCCAATATACTACTCAAACGCATAAAAGCAGAGAAAGCCAAATCAGGCAAAAAAGAAAAACCATTGCCACCAATCAAAGCCGCGGAAATTCCATTTGAAATTCCGGAAAGTTGGGTGTGGTGTAGGTTGGGGGAAATATCAAAAAATGTGGAATATGGTACCTCTCAAAAAGCTGAAATGACTTCAGAGCATATTCCTGTATTAAGGATGAATAATATTCAATCAGGCAAAATTGACTACACAAATTTGAAATATGTCTCTGAATCAATAAATGATTTGCCAAAGTTATTTTTAGTTGATGGCGATATGCTTTTTAATAGGACAAATAGCTATGAGTTAGTAGGAAAAACTGCTACTTATAGAGGGAGTAATGATTCAATGACTTTCGCATCATACCTGATCAGAGTTCAATATGATATGAATGTAATTTCTGAGTTTATTTCAAATTACATCAATTCTCCTATTTGCAGAGAATCGCAATTAGAACCTGAAATAATACAGCAAAATGGACAAGCAAATTTCAATGGTACTAAATTGCAAAATATCTTAATTCCCCTTCCCCCGCTTTCTGAACAGACCCGGATCGTAGCCGAAATCGAAAAGCAACTGGCCAAAACCAAACAAATCAGGCAGCACATCATTGCGAGCCAGCAAGCCACTGAGCAATTGCTCAAAGCATTGTTGCACGGGGCGTTTGAGGTGGAAGAGATGGAGCAGGTGTGATTTGGAATTTTTTTAAGAGTAGTTTTAGATGAATGGTAGTGAACGTTTTGAAAGAGCTTTGGGGAAAAATGAGAATACATAGGGAATGAATTGGCAAAATCTTCTGATTTTATAACTTTGAACAAATATGAAGGCTACAAATAAGAAAATACCAACAGATGTACAGGAAAAGGCAAATGATATTATTGCAAATTTTAATCTAAAAAATTCAGGTGTAAAATACTACGCTGTTTACAAAGGAGCCTTTCTATATCTCAACAGAATTGATGGAGAAGTTGACGAACCAATTGCGCGACTTAAGTATAATGGCGAGTTTACTAACTGGGATTTTGCTATTTATAAATGGAGCAGGGAGAAGTATGATCCCGATGAAGATTTTTTTCCTGGATTTGAGTGCCTCAATGGGACAATCGAGGGTGCAATGGTAGCCGGAAATAAAGCATATCCTCCCAGATGGGTACCTCTAAAATCTGGCTTTGGTAGTTTTTTCAAACAAATATTTGGTAAATATTTTTGATGTGGGTGAAAGAATTAATTTTGATAATTCGTTAATTCAGATAATTCTGATTTAGACTTTTAACATGGAAAAAGATGCATTAACTTATCACGTTATTGGTTGTGCAATGAATGTGCACAATACATTGGGCAATGGTTTCCAGGAAGTGATTTATCAGCGATGCCTCTCCATCGAATTTGATAAAGCAAGTTTAAGTTATGGCAGGGAAGTGGAGCAAACCATCTTTTACAAAGGTTACGATGTTGGCACGCGAAGGGCTGATTTCGTGATAGAGGATAAAATTATCGTTGAAATTAAGGCAGTCATTAATTTAGAAGACGTTCACCTGGCGCAGGCTAAAAACTATGTTGTTGCCTACGATTTTGCCAGGGGATTATTAATCAACTTTGGCGCGAAGAGTCTTCAATATAAATTGATTTTTAATCCAAAGTATAATCCGGAAAAAAGTCTGAACCAGAATTCACAGGATTAAAAAATTTACAGAATTAAATTTTGGGTCCGGTTAAATCTTATTTGTTCGTATTCAATACGCTAAAATTCTGGATATTCTAAAATTCTGAAAATTCTGATTCTGACGTTATTCTGGTTCAAACATTTTCCCTTTTCAACTCCTCCATACAATCATTGCAAAGGCACTCATCAAAATGAATGGCAATATAATCCAACACATCTTCAGGTATTTCTACCTCAAAACATGGACATCTGACAGTTCCTGTACAGGTATGTAACTTCCCGCAATTCGCGCATTCTTTGGGGGCATATTTTGAAAGCATTGTCATTTAAAAGAACACCTCTGTCCTGATATTTTCGGGAACGATGCCATTTTCTTCGAGCATTACAGTCACATCGTTCACCATTCCCGAATTGCCACAGATATAAAAGATAGATTCCTTATTGATCCCTTTTTCTTTGAGATAATGAGTCACACGTCCATAAAATTCCCCATGCTCACGCGAAGTGCATAACTTGTAACGGTTTTCGGAGTAATCCGAGGAGTCGTAGGCTTCATATCCATGTCTTACACCATGAATCACCTCGTAATTCAGACCTGGATTTGATAGTATAATACTATGAAAAGGCGCTATTCCAGTCCCAGTTGCAATGAACGTAAAGTGACTATGTTGAATCTGCTCATTATCCCTTAAAAGAAAGAAACCAAATGGACCCGTAATTTCTACTTTTGTTCCTACTTTCAGGTATTTCAGTTCTTTCGAGATTTCACCTTCATCAACCTCTTTGATTAACAGGTCAATATAGGAGGCATTTTCAGGACTGTAAATCGAATATTCACGGGCTTTATTTTCACCGGGAACATTCAGTACAAGGTATTGTCCTGCTTTGAATTCGAAATCGCTTTTTTCAAGTCGCAGTACGTAAGTTGATTCGGTCAGATTCCTGACTTCCAGTATTTTGCTGTATGTTATTTTCTTTGTTTTCATTTTCAATTAATTAAGCATGAATATGTCTTTCTGCACGATAGGAAGAGCGAACCAAAGGACTGCTTTCCACCATACTGAACCCTTTTTCAAGAGCAGCTTCACGGTATTTGATAAAGACAGCTGGTTTCACAAACTCTTCTATTTTAAGATGATGGGGCGATGGCTGCAGATATTGCCCGATCGTCAAAACTTTACAACCCGCTTTAAGCAGATCATCCATCGTTTCGAAAACCTCACTTTCGGTTTCTCCTAAACCCACCATTATCCCCGATTTTGCTACAATACCGGAATTAGCTATGATCTGAATTACTTTAAGACTCCGGTCATAACGGGCGACATCCCTCACTTTAGGGGTGAGTCTTCGAACCGTTTCCATGTTATGCGATATAACTTCGGGTCTGGCATCGATCACTTTTTGGATCAATTCGGGCCTGGCATAGAAATCGGGGATTAAAGTCTCGATTGTAATCCCCTGATTAACCTCCTTCAGCGTTTTTATCGTAAAAGCCCAGAAAGCAGCTCCGCCATCATCAAGGTCGTCACGCGTTACGGAAGTGATCACACAATGTTTAATCTTCAGCGCCCGAATGGTTTCAGCCAATCGATAGGGCTCTTCCATATCTACCTGGTCGGGAATCATGTTTTTTACATCGCAGAAACGGCAGTTTCGCGTGCATTTCTCACCCAGAATCATAAAACTGGCGGTTGCTGCTCCCCAGCATTCCGCTTTATTCGGGCAGTTGCCGCTAACACAGATTGTATTTAGTTGCTGCTTCGCTGCAAGGTTTTTCAAAGTGATATAATCGTTCCCGGATGGGAGTGGAGTCTTCATCCAATCGGGTAATCTTCGCGTATGTATCGTCATAAAATATCTGAAAAATAGAAAGATACAGCTGATTTGTATTTCAGTTTCTTACCGATTTAAATCCCCGAAATTGATTCTGAGAAAAATTCGAAACTGACAATTAAGCGCTCTTTAAGATTAAACAACCATCCAATCAAGATGGTTTAAATTAAAATAGGATTCAGCTTTCAAACGGTCACTTGAAATGCCAAGTAGATGGCCTCCGCCGCCTGAACCGCAGAGTTTTAGATGAAAGTCACCTGTTTCAATTCCATGTTCAAAATATTTTCTGATGTTTTGGGGTATCATTGCTTCAAAGTGTGAAAGCTGAAATCCGGAATACCTTGCAATTAATTTGTCAAAAGATGCAAAGTCTGATTGGAGAACAGCTTCAATAACCTGGTTTACGATTGGAATATACTCATTGTCAATACATTTTTTAAACTCCGGGTGATTGTAATCTTCCATAAAATGATTCACCAATGCTCCTGTGTTTCCTTTCGAATGCGTATTGATCAGAAACAGCGAATAATTATTAAAAAAGGGATTAAGGTCGAAATCGGTGATAATCGACGACTTGCTATCCATCAGAACTGGTTTTCTCAGCAATGATACGAGTGGATCGAAACCGGAGCTTTTACCATGAAAACAAGTTTCGATCGCTCCAAGTTCAGATTTTATTAATTGATAATCAGTTTGATGATTTTGAATTAAATACCGCTCATAAATTGCTGCTGTAAGAGCGCCGGAACTTCCAAGCCCAGAACCAACCGGTACCGATGAATCGAAGTACAATCCACGATTTATTTCATCTTCAAATCGTTCAAGATGAATAAAGTAAAACTTTCTTATATCGCTTTTTAAAAAGACAAGCAGTTTTTTTAACTCACCATTCGATTCTTCGTCTGATTTGGAATCCGTAACCGCTCTTGGTAATCTAAAATGGCCCGAAAAACGCGGGTAGGGTATTGCGAGCGCCATCGAATTCAGGATGATTCCATATTCTCCGAACAACAGTATTTTAGCGGGATAATTCATGCTTCAGGTGTGAGCAGTTTAGGTCCGTTACCTATTTTGTCATCAATCCACTGACCATCCTCGCAAAATTGGGTGAGCGTATTCTGAACAAATGGAAGAACCGAATCCCGCTGATCTTCAAAATAGATCAGGTGAACGTTGGGTCCTGCATCAATCGTGAAGAATAAATCAAGTCCCGACTTTTCCCGGAAGCTTTTAATTGCTTCGATAAGGTGCAAGGTATTCGGCTTTAGCAAAAGTCCTTCAGGTGATGAGGTCATCAGCAAGGCATGCAACGAAAGGGCTTCATTTTCAGCAATTGTACCTATCAATTGGTAATTATCTTTGCGAATGCCATTTATCATTTTGCTCATGTTGGTGTTAGCCTGCGAAATTCTCCCTTCCCGGTACGGATGATCATTCATTAATGCATGTCCTGATGTACTGGAGACCGTTTTTTCTTTGGAACTAACAATCAGAATAATATCCCTCAGCTGATGAAACCTGCTTTCCTTCGGAATTAGGTATGGAGTGGCATAATTATCTGAAGAAGGGTCAATGAACGGAATATTGCCCCAAGTCACTATACCTCCGTAAACAGATCGGGAAGCACTTCCGGAACCAATTCTGGCAATAAAGGAAGCTCTTTGAAAAAAATTGTCTTTACTCAGCCTTTTTTTGTTTACAATTTCCTCCATACTTACAAGGCAAAGCGCCAATGCACTCATCGATGATGCAGAAGAGGCGATACCCGCAGAATGAGGGAAGTTATTCTCACTTTGAAATATAAGTTCATAATCAGCAAGAAATGGCATTTTAGAAATCAAGTCATTAAGTACCCGCTCAGTTTTTTTTTCAAACCGAAGATGACGATTCCCATGGAAATAGTATTCAAAACTGATATTTTCCGCTACCCTTAGTTTCCTTTTGAATGACAAGGTGGTGGTAGTTGATGTCTTTTCCAGCGTAATGCTCAAAGAACCGTTATCCGGCAGTTGATGAGCCCTTTTACCCCAGTATTTAATAAGTGCTATATTCGAAGGGGCTCTCCAACTGATATTTGTAATGTCTTCGCTCATTGGTTAATCAATTATGTTTTTCAGAAAATACGATTTCATCATAACGGAATATCGTATTTAAGTTCTTGTTTTTAAAATACTTGAATATATTATCATCTGATTCTGATGAAGCTACGAGCACAAAATCACCACCCCAGGCACCAAGTGATTTAACAGATCCCGAAAAATCATTGAACAGCACTGTTTTTACCGGCTTTTGGTGGATGATACCCGCTATCAATGCCTCATGCTCGTTGATTTTCGATTGAAAAGTTGCAAGATTGGTTGCTTGCTCAATGCCACTTGTCAGATTGGAGATGTCTTTAATATGCTTTGCCGTGATAGTTGACATATCCAACTTTCTGATGCTCTCTTTTGAGTTTTGCTTTTGATTCAGGTAAACGAAATAGAGCTGTTTGCGGAACGAAGGATAAAAGTTAGCTTTCCGGTATTGTGGTTGACTGTCTTTCAGTTCATAAACAATTGGATCCGAAGATCTTGCGCATGCAATATCATAACCTGATCCATTAAATATCTGATAATTAAGTTTGAATGGATCACAATCAGCCCAGTAAGCAATATTCGAAATAAGCGAACTGCTTGATCCTATGCCCCATTGAGGTTCGAAATCCATCACCGAGGTTACCTGATATTCACATTTGGGTTCCAGAAAATGGGGATTTAAAGCTTTTGCTGTTACCAAAATTCTGCGAAGCGTTTCCGAAAGATCGGGCCGGTTTGTATTCGCAATTCGAAAGTCGGGTAGGAGTAGCGTCGAAGTAAACCATAAATCGTTATTTATCATTGATTTCCATATTATGGAAGACAATCCGTCATTTATAGCAACTGTCAGTTTCTGTCCAAATCGTAAAGGAACCGCCAGTGAGCGCGCACCTCTAAGGACAAGATACTCACCCGATATCATAATTTTTGCACGCGATTCGAACGATTTGAATTCAGGTAAGCTCATATTTCTCCCCTAATTTTCTGAATAAATTCTTCGGCAGCAGCGTATGAAACTTCTTTATCAGAGAAATAATTGCGGGCTTCCTCTGATTCTAAGTGGCTTGCTGATAATTGATTTAGTATGTTTGAAAGATGCATTTTCATATGCCCCGCCTGTATTCCTGTCGTTATCAGCGATGCAATTGCGGCAAAGTTGCTGGCAAGACCGGCAGACACAGCAATCATCATCAATTTTTGGGCATCAGGATATTTCAGAATGGCAAGTGAGTTTTTCACCATCGGATGGATTCCGGTAATTCCGCCAACAGTTCCAATTGCCAATGGGACTTCCAACTCATAAGTAAACGTTTTATCTGTAAGTCTGACAGTGGTTAATCCTCTGTATTTTCCGTCTCTCGAAGCATAAGCATGTGCAGAAGCTGATGTTGCTCTCCAATCGTTTCCGGTGGCTAAAAGTACAGCATCTATTCCATTGAAAATCCCTTTATTATGCGTCACAGCTCTCGAAATATCCAGGTTGGCAATATCAACCGATTGTTTAAACTTCGTGGCAAATGCACTGTATGACAACTCCTTGTTCCACCCATCTAATTTTTCAACAGGACATTCCACCCAACAGCGTACAATGCATTCCGGCGTATAATTGGAAAGGATCGCCATGATAATTTCAACGCGGCATTCATCAGAATTTAATTCATTGATATTCTGCAATACAGCAGATATTTTTTCAAGACAGGTGTTAATGAAATTGGCCCCCATTGCATCGGCCGTTTCGAACGAAACATCTACCTGGTAATAATCAGGTAGTTCGTTTGTTTTATCGATGAGATGGATAGCGGTAATACCACCGCCTCTTTGTCTCATTTTTTCGGTAAGTGCCTGTGTTGCGTCGAATAATTTTTCCCGGATTAGCGGGAATAACTCCTTAATTATTTGTTGTTTGCCGTTCCAGGTAAAATGAACCTGCCCCTTTTTGACCATTCCTGGAACAGTTGCCTTAAATCCGCCCCGTTCGGCCCAGAATTTGGCGGCTTTCGATGCCGCAGCTATCACAGAACTCTCTTCCGTCACAAACGGGACAATGAATGTTTCATCATTAATGACCATATTCGTGACAACTCCCATCGGAATCGGGAAATTTCCAATGTAATTTTCGATCATTTCGCTGTACACCCGCTGATGATTATCATCCGGCGTACGATAATCATCAAATATGTGAGCATCAGAGCTATTCAAAAGTGAATTTTGAACGATGTAGTCGATTCTTTGTTCACGGTTCAGTTTTGAAAAGCCGGAAAATGGGGACATGTATCTTATCTTTAGTATTTTAATTGAATGAATTGCATTATCGCCTTGGAATTTTTAAAGTCAGAAAGCTTTTCGCCATTCGATAACCTTCGATTTGGGCGGTAACAAATTGTTGCAAATCAGAATATTCACCCTGACTATATTTCAGGAAAGCTGAAGCTTGTGCATAAATGGCGGGAAGAATCGACTTTTCAGTGAGATAAAATCCATCCAGGTAGTTTTTGATTCCACCTGAGATGATCAATTGATTGCAGGCAAATTTGTCACCACCAAGGACCATTCCATTGATTAAATCAACCATTTCTTCGGCTGTAACACCAATATTTACAAATGGTTGGTACAGTTCTTTCCTGTGAATTAAACTGCGGTGTATTTCGACTTTCGAAAAATTGGTCCCTCCAAAAGCACCGAATTCAATCGCTGTAAGGGGTAACTGAAGTAAACGCCGAATGCTCCGGGGACCAAATCCCTGGCCAACTTCCTTCACAATTAATTGAAAATCAACTTTTTCTAAAAGCCTTTCGATGGTGTCAACCGGTGCATGTTGAATCGTATCTCCTTCTGGCTGAACCCATTCCTGAAGTGGATTCACATGGATAATCAGTCCGTCAGCTCTAAGACGGTCGATCAAACGTCTGATTTTATCCGTTTCATTTTTTTCGAGTATCTCTTCTACCTGGGCAATTCCCAGATTTGCAAAGAGTGGAAAATCATCGCCAATAATTCCGCGGACATCAAAATCGTTGAAATAGGTATCTTCGTCCAACAGCATTCTGCAGGAACCTAATCCCATACCCATTCCAAATTCTTTGCATGCCATTGCAAGATTACGGTTGATGGTTCCTGATAACTGGTGGCCACCCGTCATACTTGAAACCCACATCGGAACGTTTAATTTTTTGCCTGCAAATGAGAATTGCTCTAATTTATTTACTGGAAATCCTGACATCATCGGTTCATAATAAAACCGGTTATCCGATTCATTTACCAAAGTTTGCGATTGAAGTGCCAGGTTAATATGATCAGATTTTCGTTCCGAAACATCAGGAATCGCCTGGTTTTCATTTTTTTCTGATTGATATGATATTTTCATGGTAATTAATGAATTAAGCTATAAAATATGGCGCGAAATGACCATTTTAAGTATCTCGGACGTCCCTTCGCCGATCTGGAGCAACCGTTGATCGCGGTAAAACCGTTCGATATGATTCTCACGGAGAAATCCATAGGCTCCATGCACCTGAAGGGACTCATCAGCCACTTCTCTTGCTATTTCGGAGCAATAAAGTTTTGAGATAGCGGCTTGCCTGGCAAAGGGCAAACCTGCATCTTTCAATCGACAGGTATGATAAAGGGTATTGCGGGCTACCTCAATTTTGACGGCCATCTCCGCCAGTTTAAATGATATTGCCTGAAACTCTGCCAAGGTTTTTCCAAATTGTTTCCGCTTTTTCGAGTAATCAACAGCCATTTCAAATGCACCCTGAGCGAGTCCCAGTCCCATTGCTGCGATAGAGAGTCTTCCTCCGTCGAGGGTTGAGAGCATGATTTTCATACCATCACCGCGATTGCCGAGCAGGTTTGATTCAGGAACAACGCAATTTTCAAACCGGAGTTCTCCATTATCCACAGCCCGCCACATCAGTTTTCCTTTAATTGGAGTTGTAAAGTAGCCTGGAGTGCTTCGATCGACCAGTATTGCGGATAATTCTTTTCTACCATTTTTTTCATCCGTAATTGCCTGTAGTGTAATTCCTGAGGCAATGGACGAGGAGCTGTTTGTGATAAACATTTTAGAGCCATTAATCAACCATTGGCTATCAGCCAGTTCTGCAACAGTTTCAACTCCTTTTGCATCTGAACCCGCATTTTTTTCAGTCAGGCCGAATGCCCAAAGTTTATCTCCGGTGCACAATTCCGGAAGGTAGTTCACACGTTGTTCTTCGGTGCCATAAGTGTAAATTGGCGTAATTCCCAATGAGTTATGAGCGGCAATAGTTGCTGCCGGTGAACTATCAACACGCGCAATCTCTTCGACGGCAATGATATATGACAGATAGTCCAGACCTTGCCCTCCATATTTTTTTGGCAATGTGATTCCGAATAATCCTTCTCTTCCCATCTGTTGAGCCAATTCCACAGGAAATTCCTCCTTTTCATCCTGCGCAATTGCCAGGGGTTTTATAACACTTTCAGAAAACTCCCTGATCTTTTTCCTGTATTCAATGTAACGATCATCCAATAGTTCATTCATAGTTTATCCTCCAGATATATGAGGGGCATTTTGTCTGTAACCTGTGCTCCCACATTAACAAC
>Ga0209511_1001411_pt1 | contig 21438 bp, 13 predicted proteins | sample SSSSmetaG_FD_184141 | JGI IMG/M metagenome (GOLD analysis project Ga0209511, IMG submission 184141) | Glacier valley bacterial and archeal communities from Borup Fiord, Nunavut, Canada, to study Microbial Dark Matter (Phase II) - ​SSSS... | ecosystem: Environmental > Aquatic > Freshwater > Ice >...
GAGGAAGCCTCGGTGCTCGGGGAGCTGGCCGCGGCGCTCGTCGACGACAGCGATGGTCAGGTCGAGGCCGGCCGCGCTGATCTGATCCGCGAGGCTGTCCTTGCTGGTCGCGATCTCGGTGATCGTACGGACCGCGGATCGCTGCTCGCGCGTGTTCTGCGCGAGCTCGAGCTGGACCGCCTTGGCAAGCACCGACCTGCCGTCCTGCTTCGCTTGATCGAGCGCGATGCTCTTTTGAAACGCTTCGCGCTGCAGCTTGTCGAGCCGGGCGCGCGCCGCCGCGCCGACCTGGGCGACGCGGCGCGCGAGCTCGGTGGTCATCGCCATGCGCTGCTCGGCGGCCGCCGCGATCACGATGTTCGAAAGCTCGCGCACGAGATCGTACGCGACATCTGGATCGGTATCGGTGACGGTGATGCCGATGCGCGCCGAGCGCTCGACATCCTCGTCGCCATCGGCAAACGTGTTCTTCCACACGTCGACATCGAACTTGTCGCGCAAGGCATCGACCGCATACTGCATGCCGCGCTTCTTGCGCGCCGGAAACAGGTCCTGCTTCTCGATCAGCGCGCTCAGGTTGCGATCCGACAACAGGTTCGTCGTGATGACCTCGTGTAATTGCTCGCCGGGAATGCCGCTGTCGCGCTGTACGAACGAACCCTCGGTCAGCGCCATCACGATCTCGGCTTCGACTTTCGTCGGACGCGACGCGATCTTGTAAATGACGAACGCAGACGTTAACAGCGCGGCGATGATCACCGGCCACGGCCGCGCGCGGAAGCGCCGCCGGATGCGCTGGATCTCGGCGATCATGCCGAGCCGGGTCGATTCTTCCGAATCGAACCACGTATCGTCCGGATCCGGCGGCATTCAGTCAGACGGTAGCACGCAGGATGCCGTACAAGGCTCCCGCACTCGCGGCCCAGCCGCCGCGCGTCCCGAGCTGCGCGACGACCGCAGCGTCGTACGAGCCTGGCAACGTGGCGACCAGCGCCGCGGCGAGGGCTTCGCTATTCTTCGGCGGCACGAGCGTGCCGAGCGACGCGCTCGTGATCAAATCGGGAATGCCGCCGACCGCCGACGCGACGATCTTGCGACCGCTCGCGAGTGCTTCGAGCACGACGTTTGGCGTGCCTTCGCTATGGCTCGGCAGCACCAGCACGTCGCACGCCGCCATCCACTGCGCGACCTTGTCGGCAGGCTGCGGGCCGAGCATCGTCGCGCGCGCGCCCGCGTGCGCGACGAGATCGTCGTACAGCACACCGCCACCGATCACGGCGAGCTCGGCGCGTGGCAGCTGCTTGGTGACATTGGGCCACGCGCGCGCGAGCTCGCTGACGCCCTTCTCGGGCTTGAGATTGCCGACGTAGAGCGCGAGCTGCGCGGTCGCCGGCACGCCGAGCGCTGCACGCGCCGCGAGCCGATCCTGGGGATAGAACCGTTCCGCATCGACGCCGTTCATCACCACGCTCACGCGATCGGGCTTGACGCCGAGCGCGATGACCTCCGTCGCGAGGGCCTTCGAGACCGCGACGACATGCGCCGCCCGCGGCAGTGCCCACATCAGCATCGCGCGCGGACCGGGCAGCTTCGCGAGCTGGTTGATATCCGAGCCGTGCAGCTTCACGACCGCGGGTACGCCAAGCAGCTTCGCGGCGAGGATCGCGGCGAAGCCGTCGGGATACGCCCACGATCCGAGCACCACGTCGATCTTGCCGCGGTACTTCACGAGCGCAGGTGCGATCGAAGCCGCGTACAGCGGTCCCCACGCGACGTGCGCGAGGCGCGGAAAGAACAACGTGCGGGGATGCGTGACGGCGAGCCCTTCGATCTGTTCGCGGCGCGGCACCGCCGAGAGCTTGCCGGCGCTCGACCACTTCGAGAGCAGGCCTGCACCCGGGAACCACGGGATCGTGGCCATCACCTCGAGCTCGCAGTGGGCCGCGAGCGCTGCGAACTGCTGGCGATTGAACGGCGCCGAGAGCGGCTCGAGCGCGTTCGGGAAAATTTTCGTGATCGCCAGGACGCGGAGTTTAGAGATTGAACACCTTGTCCATGCGCAGGAGCTTGAAGATGGCAAGCGGTTGATCGCGCGCCCCGGTCATCGCGACGGTGCCGCCGGTACCTCGGATTCCTTTGTACAACTTCACGAGCGCGGCGACCCCCGAGCTGTCGATCAGGTCGAGGCCGGACAGGTCGACCACGACCTTCTTCGGTCTGGACGCGACGATCTTGTCGATCTCTTCGGCGAGCCGAGGCGCAGTGTTGATGTCGAGCGAGCCGCGTACAGCCATGCTCGTCTCGCTTTCACTGCGCTGAATATCGAACGGGTTAGGCACTCAACTTCTCCGGCATTCTTTTGACGAGACGCCACAAATTCGGTGGCCCCGGCTCGTACGTGACTTCGTCGAGCATGGTCTTGGCGATGTGAATTCCCATGCCACCCTCGGGCAGCGACGCTTCATCGAGCTCGTTGGGCAACGGCGTCACACCATCGATATTGAAGGTCTTACCGTGGTCCTTGAGCTCGATCAGGAGCTCGCCATCGCTCGGCGTGATCGCGAGCTCGATTACCCCACCACCGCGTCGCTGGTACGCGTGGATCGCGACGTTATTAAAGATCTCGGCAAACGCCGAGACGACCGCCGTATCGAACGGGTCGCGGACGTCGATGCTCAGCATGTCATTGGGATCGCGGCGGTCCGAGCGAGAAACCAGACGAGCGGCCTCGGCCACCACACGTACCGCGATACCGCGGTAGAGCAGCGTGCCGGGCACGGTCAACCTGATCGGCGCGACCATCTCGTGAACCATACAGCGCCATGGTAGGGTCGGCCATGCTGCGAAGCGTTCGAATCGCCAAGCGGGCGATCGACGTGATGGGCGCGGCCGTCGGGCTCGCCATGACGGCGCCCTTCATGCCCCTCATCGCGGCGGCGATCTATTACGATTCGCCGGGTCCGATCCTGTTTCGTCAGCGTCGCGCCGGCAGCCTGAAGTCAGCCATCACGGAGAACGGTCACAAAAAGCTGACGTTCGACGAGTTCGACATGCACAAGTTCCGGACCATGGTCACGGACGCCGAGGCCACGACGGGGGTCGTCGTTGCCGGTGCCGATGATCCTCGGATCACGCGGGTCGGTAAGTTCCTGCGCAAGTCCCGGCTCGACGAGCTTCCGCAGTTCTGGGATGTCTTGCGCGGCAAGATGAGCCTGGTCGGCCCTCGCCCCGAGCGTCCGGAGCTGCTCGAGAATCTCAGCTACGCGATTCCGCTGTTCGAGGAGCGCATGCGCGACGTCAAGCCAGGGATCACCGGCCTCGCCCAGATCTCGCTCGGCTACACCGGTTCGATTCCGGAAGGCTCCGAGATCAGCAAGCTCGCGTCGACGCTCCAGAACCCGTGGCAGCTCGAGGAGACCAAGGGCTCCCTCGCCGACGACATGCGGATCAAGTTGCTGTTCGACCTTGCCTATACGGCGTCGCTCGAGCGGTTCGATACGTTCCTGCGCACCGAGCTCGGCATCATCTTCAAGACGCCACTCGTAATGCTGCGGATGACCCAGGGCCGGTAGCCGCGACGTGTGCGGCAAACAAGAGGTGCGCACCGACTTCTTGATGCGCGAGACCTCGGGCTCGTGAGGTTGATCGGTGAAGTTCGGCGGTGGCAGTTGCCCACATCGACCTACTCCATGCGGTCCTCGGGCGGCCGAATGAAGTGGTGTCGCACCGGCACGAAGGCGGTGTCTTTCAGCGTCGGCGGGTCGACCAACACCTCGCGGACATCGATCCGCACCGGCTCCGGCGGCGCGAGCACCCCCTGCTTCGTGAACCGGTTGAGCCGGGCTGCCAGGGCGGTGAACGGTTCACGTGACGGCTTGGACCAGCCGGCGATCGCCCCGCTGGTCACGCTGGTCACCGCGGCGGCGACCTTATCGGTCAACGCGGGCGGCAACTTGCCGAGTGCCACGAACGCCGGGTTCGGGACTGCGCCAGTCTCGAACAGCTTGGTCAGCCCTCGGTGCTCGCCGACCGGCGCGAACACCGCTTGGGCGGTTTTGTACGACGATACGTCGGCGATCGCACCTGTCAGATCCTTCTCGCCCACCCGGGCGCCGAAGAACTGCGCATCGACCTCTGATTCGAGCATCGCGTTATCCACGAAGCCGGCGTCGTTGCAGCCGGTCGCGACGTACGCGAGCTTCTTGCCTTTCAGAGCCTGCATCGAATCGCCCACGCTCGAGTACAACGCCCACGTGCGTGCGATCGCGCCACCGATCGTCGCATTCGCGAGCAGCTTCCAGCCGAGGTTCACCGCGTAACAAGGGCCGTCGATCACCGCGAAGTCGGTGTTGTCGGCTTTGAGTGCCGCGATGCTGCCGTACGACTGCGCCTCGGTCTTGATCCCGGTCGCGCGCTCGATCGCTCTCGCGAGGCTCTGCGCGTAGGTGAGGCGCGCTTGCGCGGTGCCGAACTCGACCGAGGGCGCGTAGATACCGACGCGCAGCTTCGCGGGTTGTGCGGAGGCGACCGCGGTCATCACGAGGAGTGCGGTGAAGATCTCAGTAACCATAGATCCTCTTCTTCGCGTCGATCCAGTGCTGCAAGCCAGGCACGGTCACACCACGTGCCTTCGCGCGTTGCCACACCTCGAACGCATCTTTCGGCTTGCCGATCATGTCGTAGACGATACCGAGATCGACGAGCGATTCCGGCGGATTGCCGGCGAGCGCTTCGAGCTCGGAGAGCTTGTCTTTGCCGAGGGCCATGGCGGCGCGATCCATGGCGAGCCGGCGCTTCTGATCCGCGGTCGCGGTCTTGTCGGCAGTCGCGAGCGCGCGGAGCGCATTCGCGCGGTTGCCGTTGCGCCACTCGTCGCCCGCGACACTCTCCCAGCAGCTGGCGACGAGCTCGAAGAGCTTGCCACCGAGCTCGCCTTGGAGCCTGGCGAGCTCGCCACACGCGGTGACGCGGGCCGGGCCCGTCGCCGTGCGATAACCCGCGTACGCGGCGAAGAACTGCGAACCGACCTTCGCGTAGGCGCCCCTGAGATACGCGCCCTGATTGCCGCGGGCGGCGAGCGCCTTGAAGATCCTCACCGCATCGGAGGCGCGGCCCGCATCGAGCAGCGCGACCGCGTACGAAAAATCAAAGGCGAGCGCTTCGGAACCCTTCAACACCGAGGGGTCACGAGTCGCACGCTCGAAGTCCGCGACCGCTTCGGCGGGGGGTGCTTCGCGCAGCGATCTCCAACCGCGACGATACAGCGCGAGGGCGAGGTTGCGCTTCGTAGCAGGCGCGACCTCGGGATCCTGCGACGAGATCTGGACCGCAAACTCGAGCTTGTCGATCGCGCCTTGCAGATCGGTGTCCCACAAGAGCGGCGCCCACTCGGTATCGATCTCGGCGAGCGAGCCCTGCGCGTTCGCCTTCTTCGCTTCGCGCTCTGCCGCGGCGTAGGTCTCTGACGCGCGCTTGGGGTCCGGTCTCGTCGCGCACAGGTACGACCGCGCGAGCAGACGCTGCGTGAGCACGGCATCGCTGCCGCGCACGTCGCGCAGCCGGAGGAGTCGCTTCTGGGCACCGTCACAGTCGCCGCGATCGATCGCCAGGACGGCGACGTTGGTCAGCGTGGTCGGCGAGCTCGGATCGAGCGCGAGCGCCTGATCGAGCACGGCCTCTGCGCCCTTCGGATCTTTCGGCGCGAGCTCGAACGCTTGCTCGTTGATCGTGAGGATCAGTGCGCGCTGGATCGAGATATCGGTCTTCTTGAGCTCGGAGGCCGCCTCGAACCGCGTGCGTGCATCGGGCAGCTTGCGCTGGTTGAACAGCGCCTTGCCCGCGATCAGGTTCAACGTCGCACGCTGCTCGGTCGAGGCATTCACGGTGTCCGGCGTCGCGAGGATCCTGTCGGTCAGTGCGGTCGCCTTGGCATCCTGCTTGGCTTCGAGATAGGCGCCACCGAGCTCGATCGCGAGCTCGCTATTGCTGGGATTTGCAGTCCACGCGCTCGAGAGCTTGTCGACCGCGAGCCCTACGTTCGCGGGCCCCGGCATGCGGCGGTACGTCTTGCCGAGCCGGATCAAGAGCTGGACCTGATCGTGCGCTTGGTTCGGCCTGAGCGCCTTCTCCGCGCGCGTGAACTGATCGAGCGCATTCGGCCAATCGCCCTCGGCGTAGTAGGTATCGCCGATCAGCATGAAGCCGCGCGCGGAGGCCTTGCGCACCTTCTCGAACTCGAAGGCCGCCGAGCGCGCCTTCTTCGCCTGCTTGTTCGCGAGGTACGAGGTCGCGAGGTTAAACCACACCGAGCCGGTCGTATCGACCGCCGCGGGGTTCGCGACGATCCGCTCGCACACGGTCACCGCTTGATCCCACTTGCGCAGGCCGGTGTATGCGGCGCACAGCCCGTTATCCGCATTGACCTGCGCATTCGGCTTCTTGCCGAGCTTGCGCGAGACGTATTCGAACTGCTCGACGGCCTTCGCGTAGAGCTGCTCCGCGTGGACGTCGTCGCCATCGCCGAGCACGGCGCGCGCGTTCGAGAGATATGCAAAACCGAGCTGGACACGCGGCAGCACATCGCCGCTCTCGAGCTCGACCGGGCGATGCGCGAGGTACGCTTCGAACGCCGCGGCGGTCTCGAGCGGATCGCGCGACGCGTAATACTCGCCGATGATCTTCTGGTTCGCGAACGACTGCGGCCGCGTCTTGACCACCACCTTCGCGATCTCGATCGCGTGATCGCGGGCGCCGCTCTCCCACAGCATCAAGGCCTCCTGCTCTTCGATGTCGGGCGACTGCGGATAGCGCTGCTTGGCGCGCGCGATGAACTCGAGCCCCGACTTCGTATCCTTGAGGATGATGAAGATCGCCCCGCGCTTGCCGTACGCCTCGGCCGAGACCTGGCTCGGCGCCTTCCCGATCGCACGATCGTAAGCGGTCGCGGCCTTTTTCCAATCGCCGTCCTCGAAGTACTTGTCGCCGTCGCGCAGATCGTCCTCGGCGCCCGCATGTCCGCGAGGTGCATGGATCATCAATGGCGTCGTCGCGAGCGCCACCAGGAGGAGCAGCCTCCTCACGTGATTCTCCCGACCACCATCGTGATGTCATCCTTGCGGCTCGTCTCGCCGAAGTAAGCGCCCGCGTCCGCGATGATCGCATCGCGCATCCCGCTCGCGTCGAGCGCTGCGGCCTTCTTGACCGACGCGCGGAACCGCTTCTCGCCGTACTCCTCGCCGGTGGCGTTCTCGCACTCGACGATGCCGTCCGTGTACCAGACCACGACATCGCCGATCGCGAGGTCAGTGGTCTTGGCTTCGTACTTCGAGCTCGGATCATCCCCCAGCCGATTGCCGCGAATCATCAACGAGCCGAACTCGCCTTTGCCTTCCGTCTGACGGAACAGATACGGGAAGTTATGGCCGGCGTTCGCGTACGTGATCGTGCGCGCCTTGGTATCGACGATCGAGGCGAAGCACGTCATCACGAATCGGCGCTTGGCACTCTCGAAGATCGCGTGGTTCATGATCTCGAGCAGCCGCGTGACCGTGATCTCTTCGTGAATGTAACGCGCGACGTCGCACGCCGATTTCGCGGCTGCGGTGATCATCGCCGAGGGGATGCCGTGCCCCGTGACATCGCCGATCACGAGCAGGATCCGCCCACCTGGGAGCTCCGCCCACGTCCACCAATCGCCACCAGTCTGCGCTGCGGGCTGATAGAATCCGGCGAACGTCAGGTTCGGTTTCTTCACCGGTGCATCGCTCGGCACCAACGTCTCCTGGATCGTCTTGGCGACCTCGAGCTCCTGTTCGAGCTTCGCCTTCTCGGCGGTCTGCTGGAGCAGGATCGAGATCTGATCCGCCATGAAGTTGAAGTTCTCGCCGAGCAGGCCGATCTCGTCGCTCGACGTGATCTCGACGCGGGCATCGAGATCACCGCGCGCGATCTGATTGGCTTTCCAGGCGAGCTGGCGAATCGGTCGCGAGATCGAGAGCCCTTGGAAGATCGCGAGCACGGTCCCGATCAGCGCGAACAAGAGGCCAACGACGCCGGTGTAGAGCGCCGCCTTGCGCACGGCCGCGGCCTTGTCGGCATCGGCATCCGCGGCGAAGTTCGCGATGGGCGACAGATCGTAGCCGAGCACGACATAACCGACCCGGCTCCCGCTGACCGGCTCGGCCGGCCAGGCCGCCGCAGCCGTCGGCGGCTCGCCACTGAAGATCGGATACGCGAGCACGCTGTACGGCACGCCCGCGTCCTCGAGCTCGAGGCTGACGCGTGCCGGTGGCTCCTTCGGAGCCTTCCACGCCGCGATCGTTTGCTGCCACGCGTCCAGCGCGAGCGCGCCGAACCTAGCGCTCATCGCGACATGCTCTTGCGCCGGGCTGACGATGCACTCGAGCGTCGCCTTCTCGATGCAGTGCACGATCACCTGCTGGTTCTGATCGAGCACGTAGGCCATACGAAGGCCGTAGTCGAGGCGACCTTTGTCGTCGGTGCGGTTGTCCGCCGGTACGGCGCCCTTCACGAATAACTCGATCTCCGGATCGTGGTGATCGATCAAGAACGGCGTGAGGCCGCGCGCGATCGCATCGATGCCGGCAATACCCAGCTGGCTGCGTCCTTCCCGAAACGTCTCGATTCGCTTTTCGACAGATGCATCGAACGCGCGGCGCACGTTCACGACGTTCAGAAATCCCGAACCGACCACCGTGACCACGATCAACAATGTCGTGGTCAAGATCATCTTGACCGAGATACTCGGACCACCTCTCTTGGCCATTGCGGCGGTAAGTATGCCACCAGGTGCGCGCCCTGGTACCATTCTGCGGCCGATGGACCAGGTGGCGCCCGCGCTCACGCAGTTTTTGACCGAGTTCAAACGGGTCTCGACCGCGATCGTCGACAGCTACTTCATCGTCGATACGGAGCGGCGAATCGTCGATTTCAACCGGGCCTTTTTCGCCCTTTTGCCGCGCAGCGTCGCGCGCGGCCTCAAGGGCAAGCACTGCTTCGAGGTCCTCGAGCTCAACATCTGCGCGAACGAGTGCATCGCCCAGCAGTGCTGGTCGAACAACCGCCACGTTCGCCTCGACGAGATTTCGGGAAGCATCGCCGGCGAGCCCCAGAAGCTCCGCTTTATCCTCTCGGCCGTCCCGATCACCGACGAGGCCGGCACCCCGGTCGGCGCCCTCGAGATCCAGCGCAACGTTACCGACGAGGCCGTCGTCCAGGTCAAGTATCAGGAGATGCTCGAGACCGAGGCCCGCGAGCGCGAGCGCCTTGCGAACCAGGTCCGGATGCGGACCAAGGAGCTGCTCGAAACCAACCAGCTCTTATTGAAGACCCAGAAAGAGCTGCTGGCCTACAAGAAGGGCCTGACGGTCTAGCAAGCGGGGATTCGCGCCCGTGCGCAGCACTGCCGAAGGCCCGTGCGGCAGAACTACGCGCCGGCGATCTTGCGAGCGACACGAATACCGTCGAGCGCCGCCGAGACGATGCCTCCCGCGTAGCCCGCGCCCTCGGCGCACGGGTACAGCGCGACGAGGTCCGGGGACTGGAGGGATTCGGCGTCGCGCGGGACGCGGACCGGCGAGGAGGTTCGCGACTCGACGCCGACGAGCACGGCGTCCTCGGTGACGTAGCCCTTCATCTGACGGTCGAACACGGTCAGGGCCTCGCGCAGGCGTTGCGCGAGGGGGAGCTGCGTCGCATCGAGCACGGCGCCGAGATCGCTGGGCGTGAGGCCAGGCTCGTACGAGCTCGACGGGACGGTGGTCGAGGCCCGCCCCGCGACGAAATCGGTGGCGCGGGTGGCGGGTGCGCGGAGCATGCCGCCGCCGGCGATCATCGAAGCCTGCTCGAGCACGCGCTGGATGGCGACACCGCGCAGCGGATCGTCGCCCGGGAGATCGGCGAGCGAGACGCCGACGACCAGGCCCGAGTTCGCGTAGGGCGAATCGCGCTTCGAGAGGCTCATGCCATTGACGACGAGGCCGTCGGGCTCCGTCGAGGCGGGGACGATCCAGCCGCCCGGGCACATGCAGAATGAAAATGCGCCGCGACCGTCGTCGGGCGTGAAGGCGAGGCGATAGGGAGCAGCCGGGAGCTTCGGGTGGCCGGCCGCGCGGCCGTACTGGATCTTGTCGATCAGCGGCTGCGGGTGCTCGATGCGGACGCCCATCGCGAATGGCTTGGCTTCGAGCCGCACGCCGGCGGCGAGCAAGAACGTGTGGACATCGCGCGCGGAGTGGCCGGTCGCGATCACGACGGCGCGGCCGATCAGCTCGTCGCCATCGGCGAGGCGAACTCCGACGGCGCGGCCATCCTTGACGACGAGCTCGGTCGCACGCGCGCCGAACCGGATGATCGAGCCGACCCGCGCGAGCTCTTCGCGCAAGGCGGTGATAACCTTGGGCAACTTGTTCGAGCCGATGTGCGGGCGCGCGTCGACGAGGATCTGCTCGGGGGCGCCATGGACCGCGAGGATCTCGATCACGTCGCGGACGTCGCCGCGCTTGTGCGACCGGGTGTAGAGCTTGCCGTCAGAGTAAGTACCCGCGCCGCCTTCACCGAAGCAGTAGTTCGAATCGCTGTCGACGCGGCCGTGCTGGGTGAGGCCCTTGAGATCCTTGCGGCGATCGCGGACGTTTTTGCCGCGATCGAGGACGATGGCGCGAATACCCGCGCGCGCGAGCTCGTACGCGCAGAACATGCCGGCCGGGCCAGCGCCGACGATGATCACCGGCGGGCCCGAGGTCTCGCGTAGCGGTGCGCCGCCGATCGGTCCTTGCGTCCCCACGGCGCCGACGACGATGTGAAACCGAATGCGACCACGGCGCGCATCGATCGAGCGCTTGCGAATCTCGAGCGGCGGTAGCTGCGCCGGCGCCACACCGAGCTGGTTCGCAAGCCGACCGACGAGCTCGGCGCTATCGTCGGGTTCGTCGAGCTCGAGCTCGATCGAGTAGTCGCGATCGGGATCGAGCTTCAATTGACCTCCTGATCGTCCTGGCGAAGGTGGTGCCACTTCTTCGCCAGGCGTTGCAACGCTTCGTTCGGGTGTTCCGCCATGCGCTCGACCACCCCACCCGCCTCGGCATCGGGCGTGCGCGCGAGGATCGGCAAGGCGGCGACGAGCACGCGGCGATCGTGCTCGAACATGCGCTCGCCCGGGCGCGCAGCGGCGATCGCGCTGTTGCACGCGGCGATGATCGCCGGGCGCGCGGCGGGCAACTTGCGCCGGCCGATCTCGGTCACGAGGGCGGCCCGCCCGACGAGGTGAACGACATCGAGCCGGCGTACGAGCTCGCCATCGTCGAGGCGATGCGCCGCCGTCGCGTCGAAGATCGGTGCGACGGGCGCCGGGTGACCGAGGCGCGCGAGCACGGCGTGTGCGGCCGCACGAACTTCGGGATCGAGCACGCGCGTGAGGGGCGCGATGGTCTGGAGCTCGACGAGCTCGGGCATCGTCACCGCGATCTCGAGCGCGAGCTTCCAGCGCTCCGCGACGACGCTCGAGGATCCCTCGGGCGTCACCAACGCACGTTCGAGCAAACCGCGCAGCTCCGGCGGTGGCGGCGGTGGCGGCACGGTCGGGCTCGCGAGCTGGAGGGCGACCCCGCGCGCGAGCATCCCGAGCTCGTCGTCGGGCGACGCGACCCTGGTAAACCGACGACGAGTCTCGACGCGGCGATGCGGCGGCAACTGGCGCGCGATCCGGCCGCACGCGAGCCAGGTCACGGGGTCGAGCTGGCCCTCGCCTGCTTCGACGATCGCGGCGAGCACGTCGGTGAGGTCGGCATCGTCGAGCACGCGGGTCTCGCGCGCGCTCGCGATACACGCCGCGAGGGCAGCTGCCGCCGCGGGCTTCGCGACGAACGTACCCGGAGCGGCAGCGACATCCGAGAGCACGGCCACGGCGCGTGCGTCGCCGATCGCACCGAGCGCGCGCGCGGTCGCGGCGACGAGCGCATCATCGATGCTCTGCTCGAGGATCTCGATCAGCGAGGGCACGGCAGCGCGATGGCGCACGGCACCGATGATCTCGACGACCGCACGTGGCGGCGCTGGCTTGCGGAGCCGCGCGAGCAACACATCACCGACCCGACTATCGAGCTTGCCGGCTAGCGCGCGCGCCACGAGCAGTGCGGCGGCCTGGCGTGCGATGTGGCGACCGCGATCTTCGTCGTCGGTACCCTCCGGCTCGACCTCGTCGCGGTCCTCGTCATCGTCCGCTCCGAGCTCGGCATGCACGTCGTCGGTCTCGAGGGGCGCATCGAAGACGGATCGCGCAGGCTCTTCATCATCTCCCTGCTCGGTGCTGACGATCTCGACCGCGAGCTCGCGGAGCATGAGCGCGAGCTCCTCGGCCGACCAATCAGTCTGCCTCGCGATCCACGCATCGATCGCCGCGTCGCCACCGGCGCGATAGATCTCGATCAAGGGATTGCCGCCGAGGACAAAGGGCTCCGCGAGCAGATCTTCGTCGTCGAGGCCGCTATATTTCTGCGCCATCGTCGCCGGCGCGAACCGCGCGTGAAGCACCGGCACGACCTCGTCGAGCTTCGAGACGATCCACAGCAGGTGATGGACGAGCTCGTCGGGCTTGCACGGCACGGCAAAGCGATCGACCCAGAGATGTGCCGAATGATGAACGCTATCGATCGTCACCGCGGTGTTGCGATAGCGACCACCGTACGGGGCGAGCCACAGCGTGTGGAACGCGAGCAGCACGGTGTTCTCGCCCGGCACGCTCGGGCCGGCGAGCTTGAACGCGATGCCGAAATCTTCGCGATCGAGATCATCGACGATGCTGGGGTACGCGTCGACGGGGAACCGCACCGCGCGCGCTTGCGGCGGCAGCCCGTGCGACCAGGTGTTGTCCTCGTCGTCTGGCCCGCTGTCGTCGTCGGCCCTGGCTTCGGCCCCGGCTTCGGCCCTGGCTTCGGCCCTGGCTTCGGCCCCGTCGTCGTTGGCCTCGTCGGGCTCGAGCTTGATCACGCCGGTCTGTTCGTCTTCTTGCTCGGTCTCGTCGTCGAGCTTGCGAAGCTGGGTATCGGTTCGATCACCACCGATCTCGCCCGAGACCGCCGCGAGATAGGTCTCGCCCGTCGAGGTCGCCGCGCGCAGGATCCCGACGCGCGTGCCCTCGTCGTCGTGCTCGTCGTCGTGCTCGTCGTCGTGCTCGTCGTCGTCGTCGTCGTGGTCGCCGCCGAGGATCGGCAAGCTCGTGCCGGTCTGGAAGAACCACGCGGCTTCGATCCCGGTGCTGTCGGCGCCGTCGATCAACCGGCGCTGGACATCGACGGCCATGCCCGCCTCGGCGGGTGCCCACGGCACACCGATCATCCGCAACGGGCCATCGAGCTCGTCAGGGAATTCTTCGATGAACGTCTCGGCATCGGGAATCAGCGGCGCGATGTATCGCAGCACCTCGAGCAAGCCCTGCCGCTCGATCGCGGTGTGCAGGCGCAGCACCATGAAAGCGAACGCGGTGTCGCCTTCGAGCGCTTCGAGCCCGTGGATCACGACCGCCACTAGTTGCCCTCCAGGCGCGCGTGCCAGTCGCGAAACAGCGCCTTGAACGCGGGCCACTCGAGGAGCGCGCCGAGATCGCGATCGGTCTCGACCTTGGCGAGGTGCTCGTAGTCGTGCTCGACGGCGAGCTTGACCTGATGGAACGCCTTGGCCATGTCGCCGTTCGCGGCATAGGCACACGCGGCCGCGTGATAGATGTACGGATTCTCGGCGGCGAACGGCTGCGCCCGATCTGCGATGCGTGCGGCGGCCTCGAACGCCTTGACCGCGTGCGCCTGGATGCACGCGTTGTTGAGCGAACGGAGATAGTTCGTGCGCTCGTTGCCTTCGTCGGGAATGGCCAGCTCGAGCACCCGATCGTAGAGTGCCAGCGCGATATCGCGTTCGTCCGCCGCGATCGCATCACCCGCGATCTTCGCGAGCAGCGTCACGTTCGCGGGCAACACGGGGACGAGCTTGCCCATCCGATCGGGCGCGTGCGCGAGGATCGCTTCGGCGAGCTCCGAGAACAGCTCCTCCGCGACATTGCCGTACGACACCACCGCCGCGCCACCGACCGAGAACGCGCGCTCGCCGACGATCCTCGCCGGCAGCACGTCGCCCAGCACCGCATCGACGACCTCGTCGAACCGCGGATGTTCCGCGCGCGCGGCCCGGGTCGCGACGTTGACCCGGACGCCCGCCTCGAACGAAGGCAACACCTCGAGCAAGCGATCCATCGTGTCGAGTCCCGCAGCCTCGCCATCGAGCAACAGCATCGCGTGCGTGAACTGGACGTCGCCATCGTCGGGCGCGAAGCGCAGCGCGCGATCGGTCATCGCGAGCGCCTTCTTGACGCGCACCGGATTCGGCGGCGGCTCTTCCTCGTCGGCGTCGGGCTCGGCGAGCTCATCGTCGTCGTCATCGGCCTCCGCGAGCCGCTTGTTCTCCGCCGCGAGCACGCGCCTGGCTTCGTCCGGATCCTCGATGCCCCGCACCTCGATGGCGCTGCCCGAGGCATCGCGGATGAAGCTCGGAGTCACGACGATCCGCAGCGCGGGCCAGTGCGCGAACCGATACTCGCCGACGAGCCCGGCACGCAGTTGCGCCTCGAGCTCGGTCGCGATCTCCGGCGTCAGCGCGAGCGTGGTCTCGTGGCCTTCGGTGGTGAACGTCGGCTGGTCGGCCGGCCTCAGCTGGAGCAGCGTCTCGGTGCCGCGCAGCGTGTAGGGCCGGCCGTGTCGCAAGCGACCACGCATCGCGCGCGGTAGTGCGCTCGCGTACAGGGCGCCGAGCTCGATCCGCAGGCCATCGCTCGTGTCGATCTTCATGTCGCCGGCGGAGGTCAGCTCCTCGCTCGAGCCTTCGAGCTCGACTCGCTTCTTCACCACGATCGAGGTCGCGGCATCCGCGAGCGTCGAGCTGCGCGTCAGATCCGTCGCGAGCAATGGCAAACGGCGCTTGAGGATCTCGAGCAGCCCTGTCGTCGACCACTCCTGGATCAGCTTGTACTCGTCGTCGGTGAGGCCGACGATCTGGAGGAACCGCGCCTCGCCGAACTCCGAGGTAATCTCGCCGAGCTCGGGATCGTCGGTGAACAGCACGGCGCTGATCGAGGTCGGACGGATCACCTGCTTGGTGGGGTGGGCGGGAGGACCGATCGCTATCGGTCCGTTGAGACCCATCTTGTGGCCCGCGGCGAACCGGTTGCCGGTGCCGAACACGTAGCGCCCGAGGTTCTGCAAGAAGTTCAGCGCCCAGGCCGGGACCTGCTCCTCCTGCGGACCGCGCACGAGCCGGAAGGTGAGCTCGAAGCCAAAGCCGCTCGTTACCGGATCGTCGGTCTCCTTCTGAAACAGATCGGAGAACCCGTACGTCACGAAGTGAAAGTGCGGAGCCGGGTCGGTCCGGAGATAGACCGAGATGCCGTGGATCGGATCGTTACCACCGAGGGAGTACGGCAACACGGTGCCGAAGTGCGCGTGCGGCTCGGCGTGCTTGTAGAGTGGCGCGAGCGCGCGATCGATCGCGGCCCACCCCGGCGCTTCATCTTCACCGCGCTCGGCGGCGGCCGGTGCGAGTGCATCCGCGAGCATGTCATCGCGCACGAGGCTGCCGACCAGCACGGCCTCGAGCTCGGGCGAGAGCTCCTCGGCGATCCTCGCGATCGACAGCTGCTTGGCGTACTCGTCGAGCCCCCGCAAGCCATCGAGGTCGACGAGCTGCGCGGCGGTCGGAGACTTCGCATCGAGCCGCGCCAGCAACTGGCGATGCGCGATGCCGTTGTTGACCCACCGCCACGCAAGCTCGCTCCACCGCGCGGGCTCGACTTGGTCGAGCTCGTCGTTCGCGAGCGCCTTGGCTCTCGCTTCGGCCGCAGCGCGCTCGTCCGCCTCGCGCTTGCGCTCCTCGGCACGCCGCGGATCGAGATCGAGAGCGCGAAAGGCGGCGAGGTGCCCCCGCATGTCGGCGATCGTGCCAAGCTGTTCGCGACCCGCACGGAGCTCGTCGATCAAGCTGGTCGCATCGCGCACGATCCGCGCCTTGTGGCGCCGCCCGATCTCGAGATAGCGCGCGAGCTCGGGCTCGTCGAACAGATACGCTCGCCACACGGAGTACAGCGCGGTCGGGATGAACTTCTCGCACGCGTCGTAGCGCGCAGCGAGCTGATCCTTCGGCACGATCTGGTTGAAATCGACGTTGAACAGCTGCACGACTTCGCTCAGCCGGTTCTCGAGCAGCGCGCAGATCCAGCTTGAGCGGAAGAACATGAACTCGGTGTCGCGACGTTTCGGCTCGAGCCGCGAGAACTGCGGATCGCACGGCAGGATCAGCGCCGCGAGCTCGGGTGTGGGCGAGACCTTGCCACGCAGCTTGCGCACGCCGATCTTGAGCGCGTCGTCGGAGATCTTGTCGCGGCGATGCGCGCCGCACAGCGCGATCAGGTACACGAGCGAATCGAGCGAATCCGCGACGACCGTGAACGCGCGCGCTTGCGCGCTGTAGTGCACGACCTGGCGCGGCCCGTCCCACTCGTAGAGCTCGACGTGAAAGCTGTCGCCATTCTCGGCGTGACCGATGCGGAACGCACCGCAGAACACCTCGACCAACCAATTGCCACCGCGATCGACGATCGCCTCGAACAAGTTGCGGTCGACGGACGGCCGAGCATGCGCACCGTGCAGGCCCGCCCGGGCCCCGAGCCCTTCGGGATCGTGATCGAGGTGCAGCCCGACGAACACGACATCATCAGCCGCAGCGTAGTACGCGGCGACATCCGGCGGTGCGGTCATGCCGTACGCGCGCGTGAACGCCTCGGCGCGTGTCACATCCCGCGCTTCGCGACCGGTCACCGTGGCGAGGTACTTCGTGACGAACTGCACCGGCCCCGCGGCAAACTGGAGATCGAGCGCCTTCGCGCCACCGAACACGTTGACTCGGTCTTCCCACGTGCGATCGCCAGGCGGTGCGAGCTTCGCGATCAAGCCATCATCGCCGCCGATCAACAGCCCGTCACCGAACGACGCGACCGCCCACAGGTGCGCGGCGAGCTCGTTCGATTTCGTCTGCCAGTTGCGACCATCGTCGGTCGAGATCAGGATCTGACCACGATCGCCGACGATGCCGATCGGACGATCGGGCCCGATCGATTCACCGAACAACGTGATCGCTTCGAGATCCGCATCGACCTCGGTCTTCACGCGCGTCCACCACGCGCCATCCGGCGAGCGCGCGACGAATCCACCATCGCCGATCAAGATCCACGTGCCGCGCTTCGTGAGCTCGAGCGCGTTGATCGGCTTGGTCGTCCCCGTCGCCGCGATCGTGATCGTGCCGGCCTTCCAGCGCCGTAGCGATCCATCGAAGCCGAGCACGACCATCTCGTCGCGCACCGGCTGCGCAGCATTCAGGCGTACGGTGGTCTCGAGATCGATCTTCTGCAGCTGCTCGTTGACGATCCGCGCCGCGAAACCCTCGCTACCGACGACCCACACCACGCCGTCGGTGGCGACCGCGAGCCCGTGCAAGCACGCCTCGGTCTCGGTCTCGAGCAGCTTCCAGTTCGCGCCGCGATCGCGCGAGACCGCGAGCTGCCCGTACTCACCGCACACCCAGATCGCATCGCCGATCACGAGCAAGTCACGCAGCCCGAGCTCCCGTGGTGCACGCTGGCGCTCGAAGTGGCGCGCATTCGAGGACGCGAGCAACGTCGACGTCTTGCCCGAGGTCCCACCCGCGATGTGGATCATTTGATCCGTGATCGCGAACGCGGCGATGTATCCGAGGTCGGTCGGCGGTTGCACCACCGTGAGCTCCAGATCCACCTCTCCAGTCTGCTCAGCGGTCCCGATTTTCCTAGTGGTCGCGGGCACTTTCGCTGGACCCATTCCGTTCGACTTGACATCATATCCGTTATCACGGATATTCGTCGTGCTCGCGAACGCACCCTTTGTCCGCTTCCTCATCTCCTCTTCTCCTGTGCGGAGGGTCCGTTCGCGAGCCGTGTCTCCTTCAACTTGAAGAGCAAGTTCTTCGAGGACGTACCGACGACCATCTATACGACCTTGCGGTCTTCAGCCTCCACCCGGTTTCGGATTGACCGGCGCTCGTCTGTTCAGAAGAAGCTGTAGCTCGCGCCCACGTTGAACGTGATCGGGACGCCTCCCGGCGTGTTGTCGTGCGTCATCATCACCATCGTCGTCGCGCCATGGTCGTACTCGAGGCGGGTGCCAAGCTCGTCGCCCCAGACGACCGGATAGATCCGCACGTCGGCGTAGAGCACGCCGAACAGCTGCGCACCGAGGCCTGCGACGGCGCCGATGCCCCACTGCGACTGCGACGATCGCGCGGTATCGACGACTCCCGAGATGGGATATTCGACACCGACCGAATCGGTGATCATCGAGGGTCGTGACACGAGCGCAGGCCCGACGACCGCGGTCAGCGACGCATGCTTGGTCTCGACCAGATCGAAGCGATAGCCGAGGCTCGTGATCGATGCGATGCCATCGGCGTGCGCGACGTTGACGTACGTCTTGCGCTGATCGACGAGGTCGTACTGCTCGAAGTGAAGCTCGAGCGGCCCGCGTCCGAGCACGATCCCGCGACCGAGGCCGGCATTGTAGATGTTCTTGGTATCGGCGAACGAACCCTGCCCGATCTCGAGCGCGATAAAGAACGCGCGATCGACCGTGTACGGTTGATCCGGATCCGGAGGTTTCACCGCTGGCGGAGCGCGCCGAACGGGCGGCGGGGTCACGACCACGGGGGCCGGCGCTGGCGGTGGGGCCGCTTCGACGACAGGCACGGGCTCCGGCGTCGGCTCGGGCGCAGGTGCTTGCTGCGCGTACGACCGAGAGGCCCACGCGATCATCGACGCGACGAGCAACTTAGAACGCAAAGCCAGCCTCCAATCCCGTGCTCGTGTGCGCGCTGTTCATCGCGCTCCACAGCAGCTTGGCCTCGACGTAGAGCACCTTGATCGCGGTGAACCGAAACCCTACGGACCACGGCGATGCGTGCGATAGCTGATCGAAGCCTCGGGTCTGCCGTCCATCGAGCAGCGTCAGCCAGTTGAGATCGGTTTCGACGAAGCCTTCGACCATCGCGACGTTGTGGTGCGCGACCGGCAACCAGTACGTGGCGCCCACGCGAAGGAACGTGCCGAAGAAATTGAAGCTCGCATCACCCGCCTTCGTCGTGACGTCCGCGTCGGGCGTGTACGAGCTCAACGTGCGGTCGTGAAGCCCCATCGAACCGAACGCGAACTTGCCGCTCATGCGCGCGCCCCATCCGCTCGTCGGCGACGTGCTCGCCGTCGAATACCCGAAATCGAACATCCACCCGGACGTATCACCACCGAGCGAGCGCGACGCGATCTCGAGCCCGGCACAGAGCCCACCGAAGTTCTGCGATGGATCCGAGGCCGCGCCCATGAGGTCGGCCGCGCTCTGCGCACGCTCGGCGTTGACGGTGCTCGTCGTCTCCGTCGTTACGCGATAATAGCTACCCTCGTCCGACACCGTCCGCGTACTCTTCGAATCGACGGCGCCGGCGGCCGCGAGTACCCCGAGCCCGAACAAGCTCGCGCGTGTCAGCAAGCCACCTCGGTCGCCGATGTAGATCGAATTCGACCTCCCGGCCGAGACCCCGGTCGGTGCCGTTGCACCTCCATCTTGCGTCCGGAACGCGGCGGTACATCCGGCGGCAGCGAGCGCGATCATCACCACCCAACGTCGGTCCATGAACCCCCCATTGTCGCACGAGCGAAAATCCGAGGTCGGGGCGCGATGGGGTAAATCGCACTAATGCGGATCGTTAGCGTCCCAGTAATCGACCTCGGCTTGCACCACCGCCGAGAGGTCTTCGCCACGTCCGCCTTTGATCGCCCACGTGTAATCGGTGAAGAAGTTGTTCCGCACGCGCGTCGAGCCGAAGTGCGGCTGGTCGGCGAGGATGGCTTCCGGTAGTAGTTCGGTACCGCCGTGCTGATGGCAACCGATGCAGTTCGTGCCCGCGTTGTGATCGCCGAGCTCGATGTAGGGGTTCGAGCACCAGCTCGGCGTGCCAAGGCCACCGCGTGCCGCGTTGACCGCGGCCAGCGAATCACCTAGCGAACCCGCGAAGCCACCGCGCGGATCCGGATCGTTCTCAACGTAGCCCGCGACCGCACACATCTTGTAGTTCTTCCATGGACCGGGCAGCTGAGCGATCGTGGCCGGCCGGTCCGCACCGAAATCGCTATCCGGCTCGGGCGACCACCACAGCGTGATCCACAGCCAGTGATCGAGCTCCTTCGACATGATGTGGAGGCCCGGCATACGGAACACCGCACCCGTCGTCGGCAGCGTCGAGGTGTAGATCGCATCGGGGCCTGGATCCGAGCCACCATCGTCGGCCCAGAACGGATCGTCGCTCGCGAGGCGCTGCGTCATCCGAGCTGCGGACGTATCGAACGTCGGCAGTGGATCGCCGAGGTCGCGATGCCAATCGGCTTTCACGATCACCGCATCGCGGAGTTGCTCGCCATCGAGACACGCCGGGGTCGCGACATCGACCGTGGTGTAGGCGATCCGGACATCGACCGTGCTCGCCGCTGCACCAAACAGCGAAACATAGATCGGCGCGCCGCCCGGCACATCGCAGCTCTCTTCGCTCGCGTCACCGTCGGACCGACAGTCGAACTCCGTCTCCGTCGGCGCCGAGCCCGCGCGCACGTAAAGATCCGCATCGCCATTACCCGTCATCGCGATCTTCACGCGCACCGCATCGCCCGCCTGGTACGGCCCGAACGTGCGCCACTCGCATTCATCTAGCGCTGCGGGCTCGCGGACCACGACCGGTGCGCCGAGCTTGGTCGCATCCGGTGCGAACGGATCCGGCGCGGGCCCCGTGCGGCATGCATCTTGTTCCTTGTACGAATGGATCAGCTGACGCATCGCACCCGGGCTGTAGCCCACGCGATTTGCGCCCGCGATCCCCTGTGCTTTGTCCTGCGAATCGATCGCGGCGAGATAATCCGCGTAGCGCTGCGCCGGCCAATCCGCCGGCAGCTCGTCGAGCGCGGTCGTATTCCACACGAAGCCCGCATCGATCGTGGCGGTGTCGAGCGGCGCCCGCGCCGCTCGCGCGGTGGGTCCGAGGTCGCGATACAGCTTCTTGAACACGCGCTCGAAATCATCGTGTGTAAACCACGTGTGCCATGCCGGCAGGGCGAACCCGGCATCGGCGAGCTGGGTCGGCGCGAGTACCTTGCCGACCACGTTCCAAGCGGCCGCGCGGCGAGCCGCCATCGAGCTGGCGAGCTCGCCATCGCGTGCGGCCATCGTGAGATCCGGCGTGTACTCTGCCGCACCACCGATGACCTTGCGATCCTGGATCGTCGCTGCGCCGGTGGCGGTGCCCAGATGACAAGCG
>Ga0209511_1001412_pt1 | contig 21435 bp, 21 predicted proteins | sample SSSSmetaG_FD_184141 | JGI IMG/M metagenome (GOLD analysis project Ga0209511, IMG submission 184141) | Glacier valley bacterial and archeal communities from Borup Fiord, Nunavut, Canada, to study Microbial Dark Matter (Phase II) - ​SSSS... | ecosystem: Environmental > Aquatic > Freshwater > Ice >...
CAAATGGCCGTCCGGATTGGGAAAGTGATTTGAAATTGACCTTCGGTGAACGCTTTATCAGCCGCGCTCAATCAGGCTGGTATTATCGTGATAGCGCAAGTAAATGGAGCCGAAAACCGTAGTTTTTTAAGTAATAAAAAAGCGCCGATAGGCGCTTTTTTTCTGTTGTTCAAGTTTCCTGCTTTACGATTTAGCCTAAACCCATTGTTATTTCAACCTTGAATTTAATCTATGACACCCATTCTGGTTTTCGATATTGAAACGGTTCCTGATATTGCCGGTTTACGCAAACTGCAGGACATTGATGCCAGCATGAGTGATGATGCCGTTGCCGAACTTGTTTTTCAGCGCCGCCGTCAGCAAACCAATGGCAGTGATTTTCTGCCGTTGCATCAACATCGGGTCATCGCAATTTCCTGCGTGATGCGCTCTGACGAGGGGCTGCGCGCTTGGTCGCTTGGCAAAATAGATGATGGAGAAAAAGATATCATCCAGCGCTTTTTTGACGGCATCGAGCGATACGCTCCGCAACTGATTTCGTGGAACGGTGGCGGTTTCGATTTGCCCGTCCTCCATTACCGCTCGCTAATGCACAGCATTGCGGCACCCAAGTATTGGGACATGGGTGATGATGACCGCGACTATAAATGGAATAACTATATTAGCCGCTACCACATGCGCCATCTTGATTTGATGGACTTGCTGGCGCTTTATCAGGCTCGTGCCAACGCGCCATTGGATCAGATTGCTCAGCTCTGTGGCTTTCCCGGCAAGCTTGGCATGGATGGCTCTCAAGTTTGGGGGGCATATCAGCGTGGTGAGCTGGAAGCGATTCGCCATTATTGCGAAACTGATGTGATGAATACCTATCTGGTTTTTTTGCGTTTTCAGTTGATGAAGGGGACGCTTACGCAGGCAGCGTATGTTGAGGAAGAAAAAATCGTTCGCGCATTTCTGGCTGAAAATAAGGGGCAGGAACATTGGCAGAAATTTGCTGCAAGCTGGGCCTAGCAGCTTATCGGACTTCAAGAATCGATTTTGCAGCCAATTTTCTTAAAATATGACGGGCTGCTAAACAGCCTCTAATCAAGTCGTTTTCATGGGATGTTCATCTGCATTCAGTATTTCCTGAAAGCCCATCATTTCGATAGGATTCGAACGCGGCACGCAGATCATATTGATCGATACGATATGCGGATAAATGTTTTCTGTATCGGCCGCAAAATTATTCGGGTTGTAGAGCGCGGGTGAATGCCAGTAAAGACGATAATCCAGCGACTGAATCAGTTCGATAAGCGCTCTGGACTTTTCCACTCGATCATTTTCTACATATAAAAATGGTCTGTGTTTTTCGATCAGCGCCTTCGCACCGGAAATGACTTTATGCTCCATGCCCTCAACATCAATCTTGATTAGTTTCAGCTTCGCAGGCTCTAACGCATCGTCGAGTTTGATTACCGGTATTTTATGGCCAGCCGTAAAGCCATCCATTTCGATGGCGCCAAAATTGCCCTCAATGTTGTAGTGAATATCCGGGAACAAGATATGTCCTGCTTCATTCGCCACGGCGATTTGAAAACATTCAACATTTTCAATATTGTTCAAGGCCATATTGGCGCAGAGCGTCTGAAACACGATGCGCTGGGGTTCGTAGGCGTAGATTCGGCCCGTAGCTTTAACCAATTGCGACAGCACCATGGTGTGAGTACCGATGTTGGCACCTACCTCAACAACTATATCGCCTTCAACGCAAAGTTGGCGAAAAATTTCGACTTCTGATTCTGAAAATTCGCCGTATTTTTCTATTGCCTTGCCAATGTAGTGGTCGTTTTTGTTAAAGATTACGTAGCCATAGCGCGCTTTGACAACCGCGTTGTAGCCTGAGGTGTTGATGATTTTTTCGATGGGCATATTATCCGGTGCAGTCTTTAGCTAAACGGTAGGCGGTGTGGTTTCTAATGCTGCATCCTTAAACGGATTACTTTCGTTTAACTCGTTGACATAGCTTTCAATGCCGCCTGTTTCGCGACGTAAGAAATCTTCAACGGCTTGTGCAAAACGTGGTTCTTTTAACCAGTGTGCGGAATGACATTTTATGGGCAAGAATCCACGCGCCAGCTTGTGTTGGCCTTGTGCGCCGCCTTCAAAAATCGGGATACCGCGCTCGATACAGAATTCGAGAGTCTGGTAATAGCAGGTTTCAAAATGCAGACCCGAATAAAATTCGGTCGTGCCCCAGTAGCGGCCAAATAGCGTGGTGTTATTAAAAAAATTCAATGACGCTGCAATGGCTTGATCGCCGCGTTTTGCCATAACCAATAAAATATTGTCTGGCATACGTGCGCCAATCAGTTTGAAAAATGCGCGGTTTAAATAGGGAGTTGAAAAATGAGCATGGTAGGTTCGGGTATAGCAGAGATAAAAAAAATCCCAGTCTTCCTCGGTTATGGTTGTGCCCATTTTCCGCTCGAAGGTTATGCCTGCATCAGCTACTTTGCGGCGCTCCTGCTTTATTTTTTTTCGCTTATCATGACTCATCGTGGCGAGGAAGTCATCAAAGCTGCCGTAGTTCGCATTTTGCCAATGAAATTGCACGGAGGTGCGTGACAGAAAGCCCGCTTTCAGCAAGAGCGCTTGCTCGTCAATGTTCGCGAACAGCACATGAATCGACGAGACCTCGCTTTGCGAGGCAATTTGCAATAGCACATCGATCAGAATTTTTTGATCGTCCGCGCGATGGGCCATCAGCCTGGCACCGCCGCAGGGTGTGAAAGGCACCGCCACCAGTAGTTTAGGAAAATAATCGAGGCCAGCACGCTGGTAAGCCTCGGCCCACGCCCAGTCGAATACATATTCGCCGTATGAATTGCCTTTCATGTACAGCGGCACTGCACCGACCAGGTTTTTTTCCTGCTCTGTGCCGCGCCAAAGTGTTATGAATTGAGGCAGCCAGCCGGTTTCAGCGGTGGTGCAGCCAGCTTCAATCATGGACTGCAGGAAAGTATGCTTCAGCGTGGGATTGTCCTTCGCAAGGCTGTCCCAATCGCTAGCAGGAATAGCGCTTAGATCATCAACAACCTTGATTTCAGTAATTTCTGGTGCAGACATGGCATTTATGTTCATGAATTGTACAAACGGAAGATTCGGTAGGCCACCGTATAATAATCAAGGAAATTCCTGTTTCGCCAATTTTGTGCAAAATACTTTGTTCATATGAAAATTGCCATCGTCCAATTGAATCCAGTCCTCGGTGACCTTGCCGGTAACTCGTCACGTATTTTGCAATATGCTGAACAAGCGAAACAGCAGCAGGCAACACTGATGGTCACGCCAGAGCTGTCACTGTGCGGCTATCCACCGGAAGATTTATTATTTCGGCATGATTTTCAGGAAGCTTGCGCGGCCGCTTTAAAGGCGGTTGCAATTAAAGTTAAAAATATTTCAATCCTGATCGGACATCCTCATGCAGTGGAAGGCAAACTTTATAACGCGGTTTCGCTGCTGGAGGACGGTTGTATAGTCGGGACTTACCTGAAGCAGAAGCTGCCAAATTATCAGGTTTTCGACGAGGCACGATATTTCGTCACGGGTAATCAGCCGTTTGTATTTGCTCATCACGGCACAAAAATAGGCGTGCTGATTTGTGAAGATGTTTGGTTTGCCGAGCCCGTCGCTGCTACTAAAGCAGCGGGGGCGGAAATTATCCTGGTGCCTAATGCATCTCCTTATGATTTCCAAAAACTGCATGTGCGTTATGACGTCGTGCGCGAGCGGATCGCGGAGTGCGGCCTGCCGATTTTATATGCCCACATGACGGGCGGGCAGGATGAATTATTGTTTGACGGCGCATCATTTGCGATTAATCGGGATGCAAGCGTTGGCTATCAAGCGCAAGAGTTTGAAGAAGTGATGGATATCGTTGACTTCACTCACGGCACCTTCATCGGTGTAATCAATCAACCGGTATCAACAGAAGCCAGTGTTTATCGCGCGCTGGTGGTGGCACTGCGTGATTATGTGAATAAAAATGGTTTCCCTGGCGTATTGCTGGGCTTGTCAGGCGGAGTAGATTCAGCGCTTACATTGGCCATAGCAGTGGACGCGCTAGGTAAAGATCGAGTGCATGCGGTCATGATGGCGTCTGACTATACGGCCCAAATTTCAATTGATGATTCGCGGGAAATGGCCGCGATTCATGGCGTGAAATATTCAGAAATTGGCATTGCGCCTTTGTTTGAGCAATTCAGGAAATCACTGGCTGGCGAATTCGCAGATCGTGCTGAGGATACAACTGAGGAAAATATTCAGGCACGGGTACGGGGCACTTTGCTGATGGCACTGTCGAATAAATTTGGCGCGATGGTGGTAACAACCGGCAACAAGAGTGAAATGGCCGTCGGCTATTCCACGCTGTATGGGGATATGGCGGGCGGGTATGCCATTTTAAAAGATGTTGCAAAAACCCTGGTCTATAAACTTTGCCACTGGCGGAATGCGCAATCTTTAGTTATTCCTGATCGCGTTATCACCCGGCCACCGAGTGCAGAATTGCGCCCCGATCAGAAGGATCAGGATTCATTGCCGGATTATGCAATTCTTGACCAAATTGTCGAACTTTTTATGGAACAAGATCGTTCCCCTACAGAAATTGTGGCAATGGGATTTGTGCAGGCAGATGTTGAGCGTGTGACGTGGCTATTAAAAATCAATGAATATAAACGCCGCCAATCGCCGGTTGGGGCTAAGATTACACGCAGAGGTTTCGGCAAAGACTGGCGCTATCCCATTACATCAAAATACGTTCCAAAATAGTGGCTCAAAGCCAGCTTAAATGCAGCTCAACGGCAGCTCTGTAGTGGATGCAGCTAAAAAGCAAAGGGGAATAATATGAAAAAAATCGAAGCTATTATCAAGCCATTCAAACTTGATGAGGTGCGAGAGGCGCTACAGGAGCTCGGTGCTTCTGGCCTTACAGTGACCGAGGTTAAAGGGTTCGGCAGACAAAAAGGGCATACCGAGCTTTACCGCGGTGCAGAATACACCGTTGATTTTTTACCAAAGGTAAAAGTAGAAGTTGTGCTGGCTGATGACATGGTTGATAAAGCACTTGACGCCATTATCAAAGCTGCACGTACCGGCAAAATCGGCGATGGCAAAATTTTCGTCACAGATGTTGGCCAAGCCGTACGGATTCGTACGGGTGAAACCGATGAAGACGCGGTTTAGGCAAAATCAACCTGTGATCTAGTCAGTACAACTTTAATAAAAGGCATTGTAGGTAGTCTGGGCTTCTGCAGAGTTCTCAAGTACAAGCATAGCTTGACCTTAAAATGCGTCCCGACTTTGTGGTAATGTACAGATGAGCACGGTAAATTTGTAAATTGATTGACCGGATGTCGTCAAAATAAATCTGCAACACGAAATACTAAGGAGGCGTAATGTATCTGGCTGCTTTTTATGTTTTCGCAATTCTCTGCATCATTTTTTATTACACAGGACATTTAAAGCGTTGGCGATGCGAGTGGGTTCTGCTGGTCTTAGCGGTTGCAGTCTTTCCTGCCGTTTTATACCTGTAGCTAACGGCCGCATAACATTGCTATAACAGTCCCATAACACCCACCACACGTGTTTCAATCCAAAAGCCCACTTTACGAGTGGGCTTTTTTGGTTTTTGATTCTGTTTTTTATGGGCGTGCTTTTTCTTGTTCAGTGTCGAGCTGCAGGGTCTTGCCGATAGAAACTGACCAGTTGTGTGTAGACCTCCGGATAAGCTTTTGCAACTGCTTCCGGGGCTGAAAAAAAAGATTCTGAAATAACGGCAAAAAACTCGGCGGGGTTTTCGCTTGCGTAGGGATCAATGGGCAGAGAGTGTAGTGCTGCTCCGCCATCAAGGTGAGCCTGAGCATGCGCGTGGTCGGTGCGTTCACAAAAATCCAGATAGGCCCCCAGGAATGCTTGCTTCCAGGCCGATTCGCGCATGTCACGATGTAACGGCGGGAAGCCATTTGCATTGCCATTACGCATATCGAGCTTGTGGGCAAATTCATGAATCACCACATTGTGCGCTGTTGTGTTGAAGCTGGGGTCACTGGCTTTTGCAATATCCGCATAGGAAAGCACCACGGGGCCACCCAACCACGCTTCACCTGAGAGGACGGCATTGCTGGTATGAACTACCCCGGCGGCATCGGTGAATTCACGCTTGGGTCTAAATTGTGCGGGATAAATAATAATATCGGTCCAGCCATCGTAGGCGTCAGTGCCAAGTTCAAGTATCAACATGCAGGCTTGCGCCGCAATTTGGATATGCATGGATTCAGTTACCGTAAATCCGGCCGCCCCGTAAATATTTTTACGCGATAAAAAATCAGATGCAATCAACCGGAGCCGTCGATTTTCCTCCGGACTCAAACGCGCAATAAAAATATAGTGCTGTGTGGCAGCACGCCACCGTACCTCATCAATCACCGCAACCGCTGGCCGCATAAGTAAACGAGCGTGACGACAAAGCCTGCGAATTTGCCGCCTGATGCGGGTTAGCACGCTGTCTTCATTAAGTTGGCTGTACGGTTTCGGTGGTGCGATGATATTCATCGCCAATACATGCGGCCAGCTTTTCGATACTCAAGGGTGCAGAACCTTCGGCCTTATTGTTGACGATCACAAAGGCAGCGTATCCCGCCCGCCATGCATCCAGCGATGCCTGCGCCAGGCTTTGTCGACTATCCCAATCTTCGTCGACTAATTTATTAAACGGGAAATATTTGGCTTTGGCATCTTCATATTTGAAGCCCGCGTGCAAACTCCAGCGCGCAATAAACGGACCAGGTTCAAGCACACGATTCATTATGGCAATCTGCTCCTTGGGGCTGGGCATTCTGGCATGGCTGGCCACACAAAGTTTGACCTGAGTTGCTTTAAGACATTTCAGAAATCGCTCAGTCAATAATTCAGGATCGCGAATCTCTACGGCGTATAAAAATCCGGGTGGCAATTCTTTCAAGAATCGATAAAGACGGTTGATCCATGCATCCTGTGCGCGAGCCGTACCCGTTATAGCGCGGCCTTGAGGCGGAAATTGAAAAATCATGGGGCCGACTTTTGCGCCCAAACCTGCAGTGCAAGGCGCAATAAATTCATTGATCGCATATTCAACATCCAGAAAATGCGGGCTATCACTAAAAGTACCGTTTTCATTACGCACATAGGCGCTGGTAACCGCCATCGGTGCTTTCACCATGAAGTGAAAATGTTCCGGTACCTGGGTGGCATAGCGGACGTAGTCTTTTTCAGCAATGGGCGCATAAAATGTTCGATCAATGCCCACGCATCGAAACAATGGATGCTGGCTGTAGGCGCTCAGTCCGTCCCGCGCCAGCCTGGTTTCTGCGTAGTGAGCGCTATAAACAAGGCCCTCCCATCCGGCAAACGACCAGGAAGAAGTGCCCAGATGGATGCGGGCATGGATGCTGACAGGCAAATTCTGTGCAATCGCAATTACGGCAGCCGACGGCGCTGCGGGCAATATGATGGCGGTTCGTTTGGCCGCTACAGTCTTGATCGGAGCGCTATCAGCAATGGGTTCTCCCCATAAATCAAATTGCTGTTCATGCGTTGGTACTGTCATATTTGGAATCGCCAATGCGCGTTAAACTCATGCCTGGTTATCATGCTAATTTTGCAGGAGAAGTCATTTGGACAAGAAATTAATAATTAGTTTAAGGTCAACAATATTAACGCTTGCGGCGATATTTTTGGTCGGCGCTGTTGAGGCCCAGCCACGGCTTGACGCTGGCGTCATCGTGACCGGAAAAATCGTGACGATGAACGATGCAGGTGATGTGCTCCCGAATGCGCGTATCTGGCTAAAAAATGGCAGGATCGAAGCCATTGCCAAGGTCGGCGAACCATTACCGGCTGCGAGCCGCGAGGCAATCGAGATTGCAACCAATGGTGTGATCTATCCTGGCATGATCGATTTGCATAACCATCCTGAGTACGCACATTACCCGCTGCTGCCGCTTACGAAAAAATATCGGGATCGCTATGAATGGCGCTGGTATGACGATGATTACAATAAGCGTATTACGTTTCCGCAAATTGTTCTGGAACGCGCCAATTATTATGATCTCGGCATTGAAATCGGTCGCTATGGTGAATACAAGGCCTTGGTTGGAGGCACCACCACGCTGCAAGGCAGTCGGCCCACCCAGCCTTATTCCCGTGAAGAATGTCTGGTGCGCAATATTGAGACTTCGCCCGTTGCGCCAAGGCTGGCTTTTAGCCACGTGGATATAGGCCGCGACGCCGAAGAATGGAAAAAAATTCAGGACGAATACGCCAAGGGCATTCTGGTCGTGCATTTGGCGGAGGGGCCTAGCGCGCGTATGGCAGATGAATTTCGTTATCTCAAACAAAGCGGTTTGATCGGCCCGAATTTAATTGCGATCCATGGTGTCGGCCTAACCGAGCCACAGCTAAAAGAACTGGCGGTTGCAAAATCAAAGCTGGTCTGGTCACCGCTTTCGAATTTTCTTCTGTATGGCAAGACCGCCAATATTGACGCGGCAAAGCGTGCGGGACTCTCTATCAGTATCGCGCCTGATTGGCAGCCATCCGGCAGCAAGTCGGTTTTAGGGGAATTAAAAGCGGCAGACTTGGTCAACAAAAACGAATTGAAAATGCCTTTCACCGACAGGGAGTTGGTGGAAATGGTGACCCGGCATCCGGCAGAGGCCATGAATTGGGGCGATAAGCTGGGCCAGCTTACAGTAGGTTATTTGGCAGATGTGATTGTAGTCGATGACCGCAATACGGATAGCTATCGCAATCTGATCGAAACCATAGAAGAGAATATCAAGCTGGTGTTTGTGCGTGGAGAGCCGCTTTACGGTGATGCAATTCTTTTGCAAAGCGCACGCCAACAACTCGATGATATTGAAACCGTCACCAGCTTCGGTGGCACCCGGACAAAAGCGATCGTGCCAAACTGTCCTGCTACAGCGTTACCCAAAATGAGTTTAAAAGAAACCATGACACGCCTCCAAGAGGGCATGAGGTTTGATCCGGCATACACCGCCAAAAAAGTATCCATCGAGCAATTCAGCCGTGATCTCATTTTGTGCGGTGAAGCCAAGCCGAGTGACCCACCCACCGCAGAGGATGCCAAACGTTTGCTGTCGTGCCGCTTTGGATTGCCGTTTGAGCCCACTAAACTCAGTCCGCTGACCACCAATGATGATCCTGACTTTATGCAACAGCTCATGGCGAATCCAAACTTGCCTGCCTACATGAAGCGCTTGCCGGATTATTACGGGCGCAAATAACCGATTAAGGTGCCAGCCGTTCTATTTTCCAGACGCCCGCATCAAGCCGATACTGTATGCGGTCATGCAGGCGGCTTGAGCGGCCCTGCCAAAATTCGAATCGATCCGGTAGCAGCCGGTAGCCGCCCCAATGGGGTGGTCGCGGCGGGTTAAGCATAAATTTTGCGGCGTATTCAGCTGCTCTTGCCAGCAGCACAGCACGCGAGCTGATCGTCTCGCTTTGGGGCGATGCCCAAGCGCCGATCCGTGAATCAAGCGGGCGCGAGGCGAAGTAGGCGTCACTTTCTTGAGCGCTGATTTTCTCGACACGCCCCTCAATCCGCACCACGCGCTCTAATTCCACCCAATGAAATTGCAGCGCAGCGAAGGGGTTGGCCGCCAACTGTTGCCCCTTACGGCTATGATAATTGGTAAACCAGACCGGCCCGCGATCATCAAATTCTTTAATGAGCACAACGCGAGTTGAAGGCCGGCCGGCTTGGTCGACGGTTGCTAAAGTCATCGCATTAGGCTCTGGCAGTTGTGCGGCAATGGCTTCTTCAAACCATTTGGCAAATTGTTTGCTCGGTGATAAATCGCTATCGGCCCTTGAAAGGGCGGCTAATTTATAGTCTTTGCGAAGGTCAGCAATATTCATATTTCAGGTTTTTTCGTATTTTTAATAGTTTGCAGCGTCTTTTTTGCCATGCGCGCCAGGCTAGGCTCAAACTGTTCTGCAACTTCTTTTAATGAAATCCAGCGAAATCCCAATGATTCATGGCTGATGGTCACCGTTGTTCCAGTAGTTTCAGGACACTGAACAAGGTAGCGCAGATCGTAATGTAAATGTGCAGCTTCGTGCTTATGGGCAGCAATAAGATGTACATCAACATCAAAAATAGCGCCCTTGTGAAATGCATCCAAGGTCAAATTGGCGATACCGGTCTCCTCCCGAGCCTCCCGAATAGCACCCTGTGCGGGTGAAATATCAGCCTCATCCAGATGTCCGCCGGGCTGTAACCACCGATTTATTTTTGCATGATGCAAAAATAATGCATGAGTTTTTTCTTCATTTAATATCCATGCTGACACCGTGACATGGCCATCAAGCGTACTGCGCTGCCACCATGAGGCCGGGTTTTTTTGAATATGCGTAATGGTATCGATACGATACTGATTATCTAGTTCTCCCTGCGGGATATAGTCAAACAAGGCAGAAATTTTCGCTTCTGTATGCATTTTAAATTTTTTAAAAAATGATTGATCTTGCGTAAAACCATGCATATTAATCTCAATGCGAGGTGTCTGCTGTATCAGATGATGGCATCTGCATACCCTGATTGCGTTGTGCGAATACGACAAGGTGTTGCGCATTCCAGTAAATAATGCGTTATATTTGCGTCCGTGAGACGGAGATATGTAATTTGCACAACGAAGTACTGGTGCACCGCCGCATAGTTTTCAGGGATATTTTGACAACAGACTGGAGGAATTACATGGCTGCAAAGAAACCTGCTGCAAAGAAACCCGCCGCTAAAAAACCGGCCGCAAAGAAACCAGCCGCCGCTAAAAAACCGGCTGCCGCAAAGAAACCCGTAGCAAAGAAACCTGCCGCAAAGAAGCCCGCTGCTAAAAAGCCCGCCGCTGCCAAAAAACCGGCCGTCAAGCGTAAGCCTAACGCAGCCTTCATGAAGCCAGTTACACCAAGCGCTGTGTTGGCTGCAGTGATCGGTGCAACACCTTCACCACGCACGGAAATCACCAAGAAAATCTGGGATTACATTAAGAAGAACAAACTTCAAGATGCCGTGAATCGCCGTAACATCAACGCGGATGACAAACTCAAAGCCGTGTTTGGTGGCAAGAAAACTGTTTCGATGTTCGAGATGACCAAATTGGTCTCAGCGCACTTGAAATAAGCTTTTTTTGCGATACAAAACCGACAATGCTTGCGCGTTGTCGGTTTTTTTATTTGTAACCCCTGCTACGATTCTGCTCGAACTGGCTGTAATTCTGTTCTAACTCTGCTTTAACTTAACTGCCGCTCTACAATAACTTCGCTGAATCATCTATCCAGTGCTTCACCAACCGAGAAACTCCCATGGCGTCCAACAACTCTGCTCTCAACCACACCGTTCGCCTTACCGCTCGTCCTGTTGGCGAGCCCAAGCGCAGCGATTTCGCCTTTGCTGATGAGCCGCTAAATGGGCTTGAAGACGGTCAAATGCTGCTGAAGGTTCATTATCTTTCGCTTGACCCGGCCATGCGAGGCTGGATGAATGAAGGTAAATCCTATATCGCCCCGGTTGGTCTTGGCGATGTCATGCGTGCGGGCGGTATTGGTGAAGTCGTGGAATCCCGACATCCGAAATTTGCGGTGGGCGATTTTGTATCAGGTATGACGAATGTTCAAACCTATTGTGTGACCGACGGCAAAGGCTTCGCCAAAATTGATCCCACGTTAGCACCGATGACGACTTATCTTAATGTTCTTGGCATGCCTGGCATGACCGCCTATTGGGGTTTGATGGATGTCGGGGCACCCAAAGCGGGCGAAACAGTCGTGGTTTCTGGCGCAGCCGGTGCCGTGGGTGCCACGGTAGGGCAGATCGCTAAAATTAAAGGCTGCCGCGTAGTCGGCATCGCCGGCGGCCAGGATAAATGCGATTACGCGGTAAAAACGCTGGGCTTTGATGCCTGCGTTGATTACAAAGCCGGCGACATTCGTAAATCGTTAAAAGCGGCTTGCCCGGACGGCATCGATGTTTATTTTGATAATGTGGGTGGCGAGATTCTGGATGTCGTATTGACCCAGATTAATTTAAAAGCTCGCATCATTATTTGTGGCGCGATCTCGCAATATAACAACACCACCCCCATCAAAGGGCCCTCGAATTATCTTTCCCTTCTGGTTAATCGCGCCCGCATGGAAGGGATTGTGGTGTTTGATTACGCTCACAAATACAAAGAAGCCGCCATCGAGATGGGCGGCTATTTAGCAGCGGGCAAAATGGTTTCCAAAGAGCATGTGGTAGACGGGATCGATACATTCCCGGAGACCTTGATGAAGCTTTTCAAAGGTGAGAATTTTGGAAAGCTGGTACTAAAGGTGGTTTAAAAAAGCAGTGCAGGTTGATAAAAAAGAGTCACGTAAAATTTAATAAAAGCAATCTTTATCGATACGAAGAATGCCTCAAGAGCCAATATCGACGCGGCTCTTCGCGGTATTTTCTTCGGCTTTTACAATATCTGCGGACGCTGTTTTGCTGTGTCGGTTGGGCCATAACCGCAAAGCAGCCAGAACCAGCAGATCCAGCAAACAGTAAAACGCGCCCGCTGAAAACGGCGGGTTAGCCGCCGTCAAACCCAATCCTGGGGCCTTCGCTGCCCATACCCAGTTGCCTAAAGCGGTGCCGTAAAGTTCCATGATGAGCGCCAGCACAAACATTGCTGCGTAAAGGCGTTTGGCAGGCCCTGCCGCCATGCAGAAGATGAAGATTAGCCCAAGTGCCACGCCGAAGCGATCAAAGCCTGCCAGCCACGCATAGACAGCCCATGCGCTGGCTGCGGTCGTAATGAGCCATGCGCCAGCCATCGGCAAGCGTCGCGCCGCCAGTAACCCCAGCGTCATCAGCAAAGCATGGCCAGGCGGGACAAATAAGGGAACATTATGGAATTGATAATCGTAGAGGCCCCAAGCCAGCGAAAGGACGAGCTCTCCCAAGCCGGCGATGACGGTACACAAAATCAACACCCGACGCTCGTTAGTACCGCCGATGCGATAGAAACCAGCCCAAACCATCAATGTCCATAATGTGGCTAGCTGCTGCCCTGTCCATCCGAGGCGGGCGTCAAGGGCGAGGCCGCCGCTGATCACGGCAATGATATTAAGCGCGATTAACCATTGGCTTTTGACCGATTTGTTATGCCATAACGGTAGGTCAGGAAGCGGCTTTACCCGCTTTACCAGCCCTTCCAATAACGCCGCGATTGAGGTCATATGGCTGAAATCAAACGGTCATCACAACGTCAGTCCGTCAAGTTCGATGGCGGATGCCTTGCCTTCAATAGTGTCGGCCACCACCTTTGCGCAACCACAAGCGAGCGTCCAGCCTAATGCGCCATGACCGGTGTTGAGATAGAGATTATCAAACGGAGACTTGCCGATGATCGGTGTGCCTTTTGGCGTGGCAGGGCGCAAACCAGCCCAGGGTTTCAGGTCAGCGCTATAATCGGCCGCATCCGGAAAGGTGGCTTTGGCTTGTGCAATCAGCAATGAAACACGATCCGCTTCCAGCGAGCGGTCATAACCCGCAATATCAGCCATGCCGGCGATACGGAGCTCATCGCCCAGTAGCGCATAGACCACTTTGAACTTGCTATCGGTGACGCTGATATGAGGCGCACCGGAAAACCCTTTGGTCGCCAGCGTCAGGCTATAACCTTTTAGCGGGTAAATCGGCAAATAGAACCCCAGCGATTTGGCGACCCGGGCATTGGCCGCACCCAGCGCCATTACATAAGCATCGGCCTGGATTTCACCTTGCGAGGTATGAATCGCACGTATTGAACGTGAATGCGCAGCACGTTCAATTTTATCGATAGACGTGCCCGTTAAAAATTTAACACCGCGCTCGCGCAACAGTGCTTCCATCGCCACGCAAAAATCATGGCAGTCGCCGGCGTCTTCGCTGGGCGTGTAAATGCCACCGAAAATACGGCTGGCAATATGTTGCAATGCAGGCTCTTGAGTCAATACCTGCTGTTTGGAAAAAGCTTCTTGCAGGCTGCCGTGTTCGCGCTGGAAGTCAAGGGTTTTGCGGGCACCGTCAAAACTGTCCTGGTCCGAAAAAATAACCAGTTTTCCATTGCGACGATAGTCGAAGGTGATTTTTTCGTGCGCAACGATATCGTGAATCATATCGCGACTGTAATACGCCAGACGCAGTAAATGCACGGTAGAAATTTCCGCTTGCGGGCGATTGCATGCCGCCACAAACGCCAAACACCAGCGCCATTGATCAAGGTCAAATTTGGGATAGAACCGTAGTGGAGAATCCCGTCTTAACAGCCACGGCGGAATTTTTGGCACCACGCCCGGCCCAGCCAGCGGCGCAACATAGCTATAAGAAAGTTGCCCGCCGTTGGCGTAGCTGGTTTCAAGTCCGGCATGCGCATTGCGCTCGATCACGGTCACATCATGACCGGCTTTGTTCAGGTAGTAAGCGGTGGTGATACCGATGACGCCCGCGCCCAAGACGACTGTTTTCATTTTATTTCAGTACCTGTAAAAGATTATTGAAATCATCCGTCCACACGCGCCGCGCACGTGTATTCGGCTCTGGCGGAATAATAAATGTGCCCTCGACAATCTCGGGTTTCAGCAAAAAAGTACGGTCTTTTGAAAGCAGAATCCAATCGCTCGTCGTCGAGCCATCTTCATACGTATCGCGTACCCATGCAACATTCAGGCCGCGCGCCTCGGCAATCATCTGTACCACCGGTTTCAAATCCAGATAGCGATTCGATACATGAAACGCAATCACACCATCTGGTTTCATATGTTTTTCATAGATCGCCAGCGCTTCCAGCGTAATCAGATGCACCGGGATCGAATCGCTTGAGAATGCATCAATGGCCAGCACATCAAAATGCTGCAAACGATTTTGTGTAATCTCAAGTTCCAAATTCAGGCGGGCATCACCGAGCGCAATTTCAATAGTGGCATCGCTGTCTTTCAGATAAGTAAAGTCTTGCTGCGCGATGCTGACAACCTGAGGATTGATATCATAAAAACGATAGACATCACCCTTGCTTCCATAGGTCGCGATAGTGCCAGTCCCCAGGCCAATCACCCCGACCCTCAATGGCCCCAGGGTATTTTTATCAGCCAGTTTTTCTTTCAATAAAATGGTTCGACCAATGCCCGATTTTGCTTTGTAGTAGGTCGTTGCGGAGTGATTATAAGGCGGATCCCTATATTGATCGCCATGCAGGATCGCACCGTGAATCAGCGAACGTCGGCGATACTCTTCTGCTGGCGGGCCAAATTCTTTTACCCGCAACGTGCCATAAAAATTGCGCGTCATGACCACCACATTTTTATTGAATTCAATGACAGTGAATAGCGCGGCAGCTGCGCTAAATATCGTCACCGTAACGCCAGCAGCGAACACCGCAGCGGAAGTTTTGTCCCAACATAAACAAGTTGCCAACCCGGCCAGCAAAACCAGCGCAATATTGAGCTCAAAATAGGCCGGCAACGTGAGCGGGGCGATAATGCCGACCAGCAGCGCGCCAATCGCGCCACCTACAGAAATCATCAAATAAAATGTGGTCAGATATTGCGGCGCAGGTTTTCGTGCGGCTAATTCACCGTGGCAAAACATGCAGGCAATAAACAGCCCAACCGAAAATAAGCCGATCTGGAAATACAGCTCAAAGTGTAATCTTGTATCGGCCAATGTATAGGCCATGCCCATAATGGCGACCGCCAGCAGCGGCAACATAATTTTACGGCGATACCAATTGGTCCCGTCAAAGCAGAGAATAAAGGTAAGCAGATACAGCGCCAGTGGCACCACCCACATTAGCGGAATCGATGAAATATTCTGGGTGAGATGATTCGAGATCGCGAGTAGCAGCACCGAGCCTAGCCCGGCTAAGGCTATCCAGATAGATTTATCGATAACACGCGGCGGGGAAGAGGGCGGGGGTAAATGTACGGTTTCTGCTGCGTTTGATTCTGTATCGGGCGCACTGTCAACGATGGGCCGGGTGTTAACGCCAAACCAGGCAGCACCCGCCATGAGCACGGCAAATAATCCAAAACCCATCGACCAACCCACTGCTTGCTGGTGAGTCGTAATCCACGGTTCAAATAAAAATGGATAGCCCAATAACGCGAGCATGGACGCCAAATTAGAAAGCGCAAATAAACGATACGGGCTCGATGATGGATAGGATCGCGCAAACCAGGCCTGCACCAGCGGGCTGGTGGTGGACAATAGAAAATACGGCAGCCCTATAGTTGCGGCGAGCAACAGCAAAATCCGCATGCCGGGCGCTTCATGGCCGACTGGCTTCCAAGTGGCATCCGGGATAATCGGCAGCAGCGCCAGCGCGATCAGCACGAGAAACATATGCAGGATCGCCTGCTTCTTGATGCTGAGTTTTTTGGTTACCCAATCAGAATAAAAATAGCCTGCCAATAGCGCGAGCTGAAAAAATACCAGACAGGTTGTCCACACCGCAGCACTGCCGCCAAACCAAGGCAAGATTTGTTTGGCAATAATTGGTTGGATTAAAAACAGCAAAAACGCTGAAGCAAAGATGGTGGCGGCGTAAATAATCATTCCCTAATTTTCTCACGGGCAGCACCTCTTGCGGCAGCTTTTAATATTTTTGATGTCTTATTTTCTTGATACTTTATTTCTTTATGGCCCGATTAGGGGTTTGCACGAAGTGGGCTGATAGAATTTGCTCCGTGAGGCTATAAACGCCTATTTAATCAATCCCAGTTCCGATAGAAATGCTTTTACCCGTGAACAACACACGCAGCGCTTATTTTCGCGGTCTCAGCGATATCACGCCCGCAGTCGTTGGCTTAATACCATTTGGCATGATTACGGGCGCCGCCGCTACGGCGGCCGGTATGGATCCATGGTTGGCGTTGGGTATGTCGTTTATTATTTATGCAGGTGCCTCGCAACTTGCCGCCATTTCACTACTGATACAGCATGCCCCTGCATTGGTTGTGGTGGCAACTATCCTGGTGGTTAATTTACGCTTCATGATGTATAGCGCAGCTATCGCCCCGCAGTTCAGGCATTTGAGCGCACGAAAAAAATGGCTGTTTTCGTATCTACTGGTTGATCATGCTTTTGCGCTATTGAGTGCGCGTTTTCCGCCGGGCGATACGACTCAAACACCGGGTACAAAGGCGGAGCAGCAAGTTAAAAAAAATCGCGATGATTATTATTTTGGCGGCACCAGTTTTTTATGGGTGATGTGGCAAATCTCCAATGCCATCGGGGTTTTTGCGGGCACTTTGATTCCTGGTAATTGGTCGCTGGATTTTGCGATACCGCTGGTATTTTTGGCGCTGGTCCTGCCTGCACTTCAAAGCCGCACGCACTGGTTAACGGCGCTGGTGGCGGTTACGGCAGCGGCGTTTACGACTGCGTTGCCCATGAAATTAGGTCTCATCACCGCCGCTGTTGCGGGTGTTGCAGTCGGTGCGTGGCTGGATTCACGCGCCGTCCCGGTTAAATGATTGGATGCCGTAAAGTGAATAAGGGATAAGCATGACAGGCGATTTTTATACATGGACAATCGTCTGCGCGGGAGGGGCGGTAACGTTATTGGCGAGAGCTTCATTTATAGTCCTGCCTCCCGAAACCCGCGTGCCAAAATGGATGCAACGTTGTCTGAAATATGTTGCAGCGGCGGTATTGCCAGCATTAGTGCTGCCGGATGTATTGTTCCGGGATGTGGCGGTCGGCCAAGCGGTTAATACCTACCGGATAATAGCTGCGCTGGTGGCGATGTTGGCGGCGTGGAAAACCCGTAATATTTTTGCGACCCTAGGAGCAGGAATGGCCACACTTTGGCTCTTGCAATATTTCAGGCCGTTTTAACTATGCTGCAAACAATTCTCATTTTGGCACTGGTTATTGAAACGGCTATTTATATATTTCTGGCATACCGGTGGTGGGAGGAGCCGCTCAGCCTGCTGTTTATTGTGCCGCTCATACTGTGCATTGTGGTGGCGGTGCGGATAATGATCGCGTTGCCAAGCTACTGGCTATCCGGCGCGTTACGGTATCGCGATAAGAATCAACAGCCTTGGGGAAACAGCCTGTATGCGCTCGCCAAAGAAATTGATGCTCGCGCAATGATGTTCGGTTTGACGGAACCTTTTCACCAATGGGTCATGCCGAAAAAAACCGAAAATGCTTTGCAATATAAAGACAAGCCATGCGTGCCGGTGCTGCTGGTTCATGGCTATTTTTCCAATCGTGGTATTTTTTGGCAGCTACGGAAACGTCTTTTGGCTGCGGCAATCGGCCCGGTCTATACCCTTAATCTGGAACCGCTGTTAGGCGGCATTGACAGCATGGTGCCGGTGCTGGGGCGGCGCATTGAGCAGGTATGTAAGCAGGCCAATGCATCGCAAGTTATTATTGTTGCCCATAGCATGGGCGGGCTGGTGACGCGGCGCTACATGGCCAATTCAATGGCAACCGCAGTGGTAACCACAACGGCAATCACATTGCCGATGCCGCATGAAGGCGTGAATGAAACACCCATGCGGGTGAAACGATTCGTTACCTTGGGCTCACCTCACCATGGCTCTGAAATGTCCGGATTTTCAATCGGCCAATGCGTGCGCGAAATGCGCCTGGCCAGCCCTTGGCTCAGAGCGCTGGAGCAAGCAGAAGCAGGCATGGAACATCCGCCGACGTTGTCGATTTATACCCTCAATGATGATTTAATTTATCCGCCCGAAAGCAGCAAACTCGATTGGGCACACAACATCCCTGTCGCTGCGGTCGGCCATGTCAGCATGCTGTTTTCAAAGCCCATTGCCGAACGCATCATTGCCGAGATCAGGAAATAAGCGGGTCATTACGGCAGTTGTAATCCTGTCTTTACAGCGGGCATAAGCTGGTTTTTATAGCAGACATGACGGGCGCAATTGCCAAGACGAAGCCCAGCGCGGCATAGGGGCGGCCCTGTAAACATTAATTCCGCTGCAAAGTTTTGCAAACACCATGCCTCAAACCCCCCGTCAATGCTGGCGTTTGAGGCGGCATGCCTCAAGATGCCGTTCAATAAAGGGTTCTGAGCCATGGCTCTTTTTGTTTGCCTTGACAATATTTGCCTAGGCAGCTATGTTTCGTCATGACGCCAAACCGCACCTCATCCGGTAAGTCCGCAAAGAGTCGGGTCAGCCCGGCAACACGCAAGTCTTTGACTGCCCCCAAAGTTAAATCCAAAGCCGCCATCGCCGCGAACCTGCCGCCCGCCAAGGTTTTTTATCAAGGCGGCGATGATTGGAATGTTGATGAATCCATCGGCTACCTGGTTCGCAAGTTGACGAATTCAATTCAGCGTCATGTCGATAGCAAAATGCAAATACACGGCTTGACGCATTCGCAATGGGGCCCGCTGATGTTAATCGTGAATGGCAAGGGGAACACCGCAGGCGCGTTGGCGCGTGAGCTCGATATGGATGCTGGCGCCATGACGCGCATGGTGGATCGTCTTGAAGACAAGGGCATGCTGAAACGGGTATCCAGTGACAACGACCGGCGTGTCGCACATCTTGAGCTGACCAGGAAGGGCCGGGCAGCGATCAAAGTGGTTCCAGATTCTCTGGCAGAGATTTTAAATCATCATCTGCGCGGCTTCGGCCACGATGAGGTTATTTACCTGAAGGCCAGCCTTCGCCGCATGCTGGAAAATGGCGGCGACGTGCTACCTAAGTCCAACCCAATATTGACCAAGACTGTCTAAGCGCGCTGACGCACAGCCTTGCAGTGTGCAGGCATTCAATATACGCAAACGGATATCGGCATGAACACTCATTTTTTAAATCTGATGCTCACTAAACTACACACCAGACCGCTCGCGAAAACAGTTCCGCAGGCACTAAAGCGTTTGATGCCGCTGCTGATGGGTAAGTTGTTAACACCCATGACGTTGACACTCGTGCTAACGCTCATATTGACCACAGCAGGCTGCGCCCATTTCGTCCCTGTCGAGCCGCAGGCAAAACCGGCTTCAGCAGCAGCCATCGGCATGACGTCGGTTGCCATTCAGTGGCCAGCGGATCGCTGGTGGCAGAGTTATGGCGTGGCCGAGCTTAATACATTGATTGAGCAAGCCTTGTCGCAAGCCCCCGGTTTGAAAATCGCCGAGGCACGTATGCGCCGCGCCGCGGCTGATGCCGGTTTGGTTGAGTCAACCTCGAAAGTCCAGATGATTGGTGTCATTGATTCCACTTATGAGCGATTTTCAAAAAATGGCATCGTGCCGCCCCCATATGGAGGAACCCGTCAGTCGCTGAATAACGCCAATGTAAATATCAGCCTGGCGATAGATTTTTTTGGCCGTAATCGCGCCTTGCTGGATGCGGCTATCGGGCAGGTAGCCGCCAGTAAGGCTGATGCACAATCGGCGCGCGTCATCCTGGCCGCCAGTGTTGCCAAAACCTATTTCAATCTTGCTCGATTGTTCGCACAACGCAAGCTTGCTAACGAGTCGCTGAGTCTGCGTGAGCAAACCCGCCAACTGGTTCAGCAACGAGTCACCAACGGTCTCGATACCAATGTCGATTTACGCCAAGCCGAAAGCAATCTGCCCGGTACGCGCCTGGAAATTGCGCAGCTTGATGAGCAAATCGCGCTCGCACGAAACCAGTTGGCCGTGCTAATCGGTGTAGCCCCTGATGCCACAAAATCAATTGCGCCACTATTCATAACCACGCGTGATCTATCACTGCCTGCCAGTATTCCGGCTGATCTGCTGGGGCGTCGCGCTGATATTGCGGCCGCTAAGGCACGGGTGGAAGCTGCAACCCGAAGTATTGACGCAACCCGTGCCGCGTTTTATCCCAACATCAATCTGGTTGCGTTTGTCGGCTTCGGCAGCATCGGTCTCTCTCATTGGATTGATGCGGGCAGCGCACAATACGGCATTGGTCCGGCCATCACCATCCCTATTTTTGCTGGCGGCAGGTTGCGCGCAACTCTGGCTGCTAATACTGCAGATTATGACGCCGCCGTCGAGACCTACAACCAAATATTGCTGGAGGCGGTGCGTGATGTCGCAGATCAAATTTCATCCACGCAATCAGTCACGGTGCAGCTAACGGAGCAGCGTGACGCGCAGGCAGCCGTCGAGGCCGCTTACCTGCTGGTGAAAAAACGCTATCAAGCAGGATTGACAAATTATCTGGTAGTGCTGACCGCTGAAAACACCGTACTCGCACAGCGCCGACAGGCAACCGAGCTGAAAGCGCGCGTATTGGATTTGAATATAAATTTAAACCGGGCACTGGGCGGTGGATACCTTGGCGACGCCTTGCCTGCGACATCAGCGCAGCCCTGATACATTAAATTTC
>Ga0209511_1001413_pt1 | contig 21408 bp, 17 predicted proteins | sample SSSSmetaG_FD_184141 | JGI IMG/M metagenome (GOLD analysis project Ga0209511, IMG submission 184141) | Glacier valley bacterial and archeal communities from Borup Fiord, Nunavut, Canada, to study Microbial Dark Matter (Phase II) - ​SSSS... | ecosystem: Environmental > Aquatic > Freshwater > Ice >...
GAACAAGGTTTGATAAACCTGTTTGTGCACTTGCTGCATTGTTTAGAGTACCTGCTGTAGGTCCTGCTATTTTTGTCCATGCATAAGATGCGATTGTACCGTCGGGATCTGTTCCGCTTCCATTTAAAGGTGTTGTGTTTACAGGCAGTGTAATTAAAATATCATTGCCTGCATTGGCAACCGGCAACTGATTAATTATTGCAGTATTTCTCAAACAAATAGTATCCCAAATTTTTTCCTGTACAATTCTTGTAAATAAAATATGATGGCCATAGTTATTTAAATGGATGCCGTCACCCGCACTATACAAAGAATTGATTGTTCCATTTGGATTAGCTAGCGTATCCCAAAAATCAACTGATTTATTTGCATATGTTAAGTTTATCCAGTCTCTTAAATCCATTTGCAAAGTAGACTCAGCCGCACTAAGACCATCTCTAGGTTGGGTAGTAGTGACCCATACAGGAACATTTTGTGCGCTTGCAGCTGCAACTATGTTTGTATAATTTAAATGAATAGTATTAGTAGGAATACCTCTGGCAACATCATTTGAAGGCAAGTTTAAAATAATGGCATCGGGATTATAAGAAAGAGCTTTGGTAATATTGCGTTGTGTGTCTACACTAAATGGAGCAGGTACAAATGTTCCCGTAGGAGAAACATCATAAGAAGTAAGACCAAGTGTAGCAATGTTAATTAATTGTACTTGCTGGTTTTGTGTAAATAAATAAGCTTTAAATTTTCTTACCCATGAACTATCAATGGGGTTTGCACCTGTTCCATATGCTGTGGAAGATCCCACTACAACAATTTTATAATTTTTGGAACAAATTGGAGTTTCTTGTGGTGGCCATGGAGTATTAAGTAATGCATTTACTGTTACAGATACGGAATCTCTACCTATTAATCCACCAACATTTGTAACTGAAAGTTCAAAGGAATAATTACCTGAAATCAATCCTTTTAAAATAGGAGAACAGATTGTATCGTTGGAAATTTGAAAAGTAGATGGTCCAGATATCCTTCTCCATTTATATTTTAAAATACCATTTCCAGGATCTGAAGATGCGCAACCTCTTAGTAAAATAGAATCGGTTGGTAGCTGTAAACTGGTATCTATACCTGCTCTTGCAAAAGGAAATAAAATTATTGGATTTGTTACCGCAGTGTCTACTGCTACGTTAATGGAATCTTTTCCTATTAACCCACCAACGTCTGTAACCGAAAGTTCGAAAGAATAATTACCTAAAATCAATCCTTTTAAAATAGGGGAACAGAGTGTATCGTTGGAAATTTGAAAAGCAGATGGTCCAGATAATCTTCTCCATTTATATTTTAAAATGCCATTTTCAGGATCTGAAGATGTACAACCTTTTAATAATAAAGAATCGGTTGGTAACTGTAAACTAACATCTATACCTGCTCTTGCAATTGGAGGTAAATTAGAAGAGGCAACTGTAGAATCAGAACCGTAATAAATATCTAATAGATTTATGCAAGAGAAATCACTTCCTGCTTTAGTTCTTATATCAAAATCCATTTCAGTTTTTCCTGCAACAGTAAAAACTGCAGCATTATTGTAATTTGTATTCCCTGTAGCATTGTACGTTTTCCAAACGCTTTCATCGCCACGTTTTATTTCAGCACTTCTCAAAGCAGTTGTGTTAGTTCTAGATCCCCAAAATTTTATACTATAAATTTTATTTGCTTGTAATCCTTTTATACGCCATTTACCATTTAATGCACTGCTATGGATTAATGCAAAATCTACTGATGCGCTAGCAGGGTAGTCGGACACAATACCTGTTGTATTGCCCGATCCCATGCCGGGAGAACTTGCCGGATTATAAGTACCATCAACTCTATTTACTACCTCAATACTGATCCCTGAAAGTTGATTGTTTACGGTTAATGCATTTGAGACCTGGACACCAGGCCTTGCGTCATTCATATTATTCCAGACATTGCCATTGATATTTGGAGAATTAGTGGGTGTTCCGCCATAATTTGTATTTGGGCCAATATCAATAAGCACCCTTTGTAACCCTCCCGCGGGTAACGTAGGATATACATTTACTAATAAAGAGTCTTTACTTACTAAGCCCAAATTATCAGTTACAGAAAGTTCAAATTGGTAAACCCCTTGCAAAACGTTGGAAACAGTTGGGCTAATAGCAGTCGAATCAGAAAAGCTGTAACTATTAGGGCCATTTACTTTTCTCCATTTATAAGCTACAATAATCCCATCTGTATCCATGGAAGCGGATCCATTAAGTTGAACGATTGCAGGTAAAACCAAACCTTGATCCTGTCCTGCATTGGCAAATGGTGCAAGATTTATAATATTATTTCTTTGTTTGAAACCTAATAACCATTCATAAATATTAATGCCATTTGGCTTGTATGTTGGTAAGGTAGCCTGACTCCAGCATTCATGGGCAATAACTGCATCAGAACTTACAACCGGAAATTCTGTAAGTTTCGCTAACGGAGATGGTGTAGGCGTGTAATTATTAATATAATTTATCCAATCTCTTGAATATGCAACAGGAACAGTACCGTCATTTGTATTGTGAAATGCCCAGACAGGTAAGTTAGAAGCTGCAATTATGTTGGCAGATACTTGAGCAGGAGAAAATGCACCACAAAAAGGGATCATGGCAGCAATTTTATTACTATTGCTGATGCTATTACCGGCAAAATCCCAAAGAGATCCTCCGCCAGCACTTATACCCATTAAATAAATTCTTTTAGGATCTACTCTATAATTATTAATAACATATTTCAACATTCCTGAAATATTTGCCCCCGAAGGCCAACCCATAAACTGCGGCGAGATAACTATAAACGAAAAACTACTATCACCGACAGTAAAGCTTGCGGGAAAACCACCTTCATTTATAATTTTAGGAACACCCCATTGAAGCACTTTTGGAAGATCTGTAACATTTCCTTGACCCGTTTGACCTGCCCCGTGTACCCAAATAATAAGGGGGTAATTTTTTAAATCATTTAGGTAATTGGTTGGCAAGTTCTGATAGAAACCTTTCGAATTAGCGTCTAATATAGACTGTGATAAATAAATAGGCGTTTGGATTTGAGAAAAACTTACCAATCCAATGACAAGAAAATGGACAAGGATAATTATGTTTTTTTTCATTAAACTATTTTTATAAATCGTAATACTATAAAACTATATATTATACGTGCAAGATTTCAATGATAATCTTACTTTTTATAAGGATTATCAAATATAAAAAATTAAAAATACAAATTAAAAATAATGATCTTATGCTTTTGCAAAAATTATTTTTTTAATCAAAAAATCTCTCACGTTAATAAAAACGTTCCCGTATCTTTTTCAAGAGGCATTTTGCGAACTTAAAAATAGATGATAAGAATTCGGATCTTTTCATCCTTAAACAAAACCACTACAGTTTTTCTCATTAACTTAAATTATTTTTATAATTTAAGTTATGTGTGATTTTCGGAATAATAATCGGAGTTATAATTCATTTATTTTAACACATCAATTAAGCGAACTAAAGGTGACTACGAAATGGATTTTGCGCACTGATAAGTAGCAGCTATATTTAGAACATGATTGTTTTACCGGACAACTCGCAAAGAGCCAAAAACAGCTTAATTGCTTTTTATGTTTTGGGCTTTATTCAAATCGCATTTATAATTTCTGCTTTTTTGCAATATTTATTGCTTAAAAGAATGCAGATGGGCGACTACACACAACAAGAAGCTACCACCAACGATATACGCCATCAAATCATTGCATATGCAAACATTGCAGTTTACCTTATATGCATAGTGCTTTTTATTTTATGGTTCAGGCGTGCCTATAATAATCTTAATTTAAGCTATAAAGCAAATACAAAATATGCAGAAGGTTGGGCTGCCGGTGCATGGTTTGTACCTTTTATAAACCTTGCCAGGCCATACTTTATTATGCAGGAAATTTGGGAGAAAACACAGGAAGCTACTCATAATTTAATTACACATAAAAACGGAAAAATAATTGGTTGGTGGTGGGTGATCTGGATCATAAATAATTTCGGTACAAACTTTATAAACAGATATTTTAAAGAAACAAGTGTTGAAGAATTAATTACTTCAACATCCGCATCAATAATTTTTAATTTTATTGAATTAGTTGCATTGGTACTGCTGATCATTATTATGAAGAACGTTATGGTATTCGAGAAAAATTTGCATGAATCTTTGCTTGAAGAAGAAGAAAGTGAAAGTGAAGACAAGCTAAATTTTTTAATATAATTTTAAGCATTTTCACAGAATCTATTATGTTGAATCAAGAAGTAAAGTTCAATCGTTTTAAGAAAAATTTCATTTATTTCTTTTATAATTTTTTAAAAAAACAAACTGATCATTTCATCTTAATTATAAAAACGCCCGGTACCGGTCGTTCTTCTTCTTTATCGCTGGGTTTTATGGTTTCTTTTCCATTTACAATCATGCAGCTACTACCGCCTCCATCCAGATTAAGCTCTTCTTCACACCCCAAATTTTTTAGCAGTTGAGCTTCCTGTGTTAGTGTTGCGCCTGCTGCATCGGGATATCTACTTTTTATAACCATTATAATTAATTTGCCGTTTTTTGTATAGCCCATCCAAGTACGTGGATGCTTATCGCTAATTTCTTTACCGGCAATTTTTAATTCTTCATTATTACTTACGGCAACCTCGCCTTTTTGTAGCAAGACGGGACCACCACCCATAGCAGTTTTTACTTTCCATCTTTTTAAATTGTATCTTTTTTAAAACCAAATCCATTTATATTTTCAGCATATTTTTTTACCTCAACAAAATAAAATTTACCTGCTGAATCTTTTACCGCCGGCATAGCATGTTGCAATGCATATGTTGCTTTTAGTGAAGAATCTGTAAACAGCCACGCAACATCTGCCTTTCTTTTTTTCGTTATACCGAGTGCGCTTCCCAAAGGATGTTTAAAAGTAAAAGTGTCTTTTCCTCTGCCGGGATAAGTATGAATATTGTAACCAAGTATTTCACCGTCTTTTATTAAAACGTTTAAATTTTGATTGGTACTGTAAGAAAAAAATGTTCCGTTTACAACAAGGAAAGCCTGGTTATTTTTTTGATAAAACTGTAATGGCGTTAATCTTCTTTTAAAGGTACTGTCGGTTGTAAAAAGTAAATGTCTGTCTTTTAAATCAGCCTCTGCATAATATGCCATAAAAGGCTTTCCATCTAAGCTGTCTGTAGTTTTATAAATATGAAAATTTGTAGGCAGGGGAGTAAAACTACTATCTACATTAACCCATTTTACCTGCGCAGTCACAAATAAATGTTGTAAAAAAATAATTAAAATAAATACTTTTTTTTGCACTATTTTTTTTCTTAAAATCGACTATTTCTTTTGTTTTAAACTTATCGGGCAGCAAGAAAAGTTCCATCAATGATTAGTAACTTAACTCCTTTATCAGAAACGGATCTATGTGAACTCATTTCATCTGAAACGATATACGACATGCCTTTTGATAACAAAAATTTTTCTCCTGTTTCCAGTTCACTTAAAAATTCACCTTCAAGACAATGTACTATGTGCCCCATTTTACACCAATGATTGGCAAAATAATGTGGGGAATACTCAACCATACGTAATCTGATCCCATCAAAATTTAGTGTTTGCCAAACAGCAAATCCGGTTTCGCCGTCATGCCTGGTTTTGGTTACATTATTCCAGTCTATAACTTCAAAAAGAATGTTTGTCATCAACTGTTTTATTTACGAATGCATGAAAAGTTCATTTTAATAATCTAATCATGCATTCATTGCTTCAGCTTTTTATAATTGTTTAAAATCTTTAAACAGATCTACTTTGTTATTTTCTATTAAAGTTTGATAAGCTTTCCATTTTGTACTGAAGAAGATATTAATTTTTTTTATTGCATCCGCAATTTTTCCTTCTGCCTTCTCAACCAATAAATCTTCCTGCTTGGATGGGACTACATTTTTTTCAGAAATATTTTCCAAAGCCTCGCCATATGCAGTCAATACTGTCTCTTGCGGGAGCTGACCATATCCTTGCCTTTCTATTTTTTTGCCACTGATAAAGTCTTTTACGGTTTTAATTTCTTCCTGTATTTTTTTACTTTGTTTGCGCAGACTGTCCGCTGTAGGAAGTTCTATATCTTTTAATTGTGCCTCATATTTTTTTGCAATTTCTTCTGCATCTGTTAATTGATCCATTCCTTGCGTAAGTTTTTCTGCAAAGTTTCTCAGTTTAGATTTTAAAGTTTTTTGGGCATTTAAAATTGAAGTGTTATCAGTTTTACGGGGATCAGCTTTTAATGTAATGTAATTTGAATCTGATTGCTTATTCACGCTAATAACAACTTTATATTTTCCCGGTAATACATCTTCACCGCCTGGTTCATCTTCACCGGGTTTTGGTTTTGCAGAGCCGGGGTATCGGATTCCTTTTTCATCCATACGCCAGTACTTTTTATTAAATCCTGTATCAACACTCCATTTAAGTGTTCTGATTAATTCATCTCTATCGTTGTAAATTTTTACAAGTGCACTGTCAGTTTTATTTTTTTTGCTGTTTACAGAAAGTGAATCGGTTGATATTGACTTCTGATTATCCAGAGAATCTTTATACATTTTATTATTTCGTAAATCACCTACAGGTATTTTTTCAGCGGTTTTCTTTTGATTAAATGCAACCTTTGCAACCTTTGCGGTATCTGTTTTTTGAGGCAAAATCTTTACATAAAAATTTATAGCAGCACCCTTTTTTTTATTATCTGCATCCCATACACCCCATGTACTCCATTCGTAGCCCGGCGCATTTTTATAGGTTACCATGTAAGCGTCATTATTATTAAAAGCAACTACATTTTTATTTGTTATTTCTTTATTGGCAGCTAGTTTTCTTAAAGGCCGAATATCATCTAAAATATAAATTGCCCTACCAAAAGTAGCAATACATAAGTCGGCTTCCCTTTCCTGAATAGCTAAATCGTAAGTGCTCACACTTGGATAATTATTTTTAAACTGCTGAAAACTTTTAGCATTATCAAGGCTGACCCATAATCCTTGCTCCGTACCAACAAACATCAAATTTGGCTCAGCCGGGTCTTGTAATATGCATAAGGCATAACCTTTAATATTTTTATTTTGGAGAATATTTGTCCATGTATTTCCAAAGTCAGTCGTTTTAAAAATTGTAGGTGCAAAATTTCCTCTACGATAATCGTTTGCTACAACATAAGCCTCTCCTTGGTTGTAGCAACTTGCCTTTACCTGCGGCAGCCAACTTCCTTTTATAAGTCCAGTAATTTTATTGGTTAAATTTACCCAGCTTTTACCACCGTCTTTTGTTAATTGTACCTGGCCATCATCTGTAGTAACCCATAAAATATCTTTATTAAGTTTACTTGGCTCTATGGCCAAAATGGTACAATGGTTTTCAGCACCGGTTATATCAATACTGATTCCGCCATTTTTACTCTGGTCTATTTCTAAACTGTCATTGGTTGTAAGATCCGGACTTATTGTTGTCCAGGTTCCTCCTTTATCAATACTTTTATGAACGAACTGGCTTCCATAATAAATCGTTTTTTTATCAAACGCATCCTGTGCAATTGCAGCATTCCAGTTAAAACGAAGTCTGTCTTTGTTAATCGTATTAGAAACTGTTGGAGGCCTGATTTGCCATTTTTCACCAGTTGTAATATTGTATCTACCTACTTCTCCTCCCTGGCTCATGGAGTATACCCAGTTTGCATCTTCAGGGTCAGGCATCACATCAAAACCATCGCCACCGCCAACACTTTCCCAATAATAATTTTTTAATCCTGCATTCGTCCAGGTATATGCAGGACCATGCCAGCTGCCATTATCCTGTAATCCACCCATAACGTTATAAGGCGTTTCGTTGTCTACGTTTATATGATAAAATTGACCGACAGGAATTTTTTCATCAAACTGCCAGGTTTTTCCTTTGTCTCGTGTAATTCCAATTCCACCATCATTGCCATCAATTATAAAATTGGGATCGTTAGGATGTATCCAAAATGCATGATGATCTGGGTGAATTCCGTTGTAAGGAATAATTGTTTTAAAAGTTTTACCACCATCTTCACTCATGCTTACCGTTTGGTTTATAAGCCACAAACGGTTTTCATTTTTAGGGTCAGCAATAATATCCTGAAAATAAAAACTTCTGTTGGCAGTGTATTGTGGGTCTTCATTCACTTTTTCCCATTTACTTCCACCATCTTCGCTTTTATACAAAGCACTTTTTGTACTTTCTATAAGTGCATAAACTCTGCTTGGCATATCATGGCAAATGGTAATTCCAATTCTACCATAATCACCGGTTGGTAAACCCCCTTCACCATTTAATTTCTTCCAGTTTTTTCCGGCATCTAACGTCATGTACAAGCCGCTGCCTTTTCCACCACTATTGAGGCTCCAAGGTGTACGACTATGTTGCCACATGGCTGAAAAAATTTTATTTGGGTTTGAAGGATCCATGATCATATCTCCGATACCACTTGTATCATTTGTATGTAATATATTGTTCCAGGTTTCCCCACCATCTGTTGTTTTAAAAACGCCTCTTTCTGCATGCGCACTAAATGGATTACCTATTGCTCCTGCATAAACAATATTTGGGTTTGTAGGATCAATAATTACTCTGTGAATGTTCCGGGTTTTTTCGAGCCCCATACATTTCCACGTTTTACCGGCATCTAAACTTTTGTAAATTCCTTCTCCGAGGCTTACGGAATTTCGTGGATTTCCTTCACCTGTACCAACCCAAACAATGCTGGGGTTGCTTTGGCATATTGCAACACTACCTATATTTTGAATAGGTTGTTCATCAAAAACCGGGGTCCAACTGTTACCTGCATTGGTGGTTTTCCAGACACCGCCACTTGCTGCACCTAAATAAATTGTATTAGGGTCAGCATGCAATGCATCAATGGTTGTAATCCGACCACTCATTCCGCTTGGTCCAATGGAACGTGCTCTTAAATTCTTAAAATTTTTATTTATATCTACGGTTTGAGAAAAACTGTTAAACGTAAAAAGCATTAAAAAAACAGGGTAAAACTTTATCATATATGGAATATTGAAAACTAAAAATAAGCTTTTGATTAAAAATTTGGAAATTATTTGATACCAGATAAATTAAGTGACAGCAAATTAAGAAAGAAATAGCAATAGGTGACATCTACGCATTTGTACCAATTCGTGATCTAAAATTGTATAGCCCCAAAACTGTTTCAGCACTTATAATTATTGATGAAGAATTAGTATGAATAAAGTCTGAAGATAACCGCAATTAAATACTCCGGCATCTTGACTTGCATCCAAGTCTGCATTAGATTTAATCTGCACTACTTATTGCCTTATGCCTAACAGCAATTACAACTATACTAATTGATGAAGTATTAAAACAAAGACGTTACTCTTTGTTTTTTGAAGACCATCGTTGGTTTGTTATGCGCAGGTATAACAGACTGGCACTTACACAGCCAGAAGGAACAATTGGCGGAAATAGTTTTGTAGTATTTCAAGCAATGTCAAGACCCGATGCAGAAGTGCAATGGGATATTGCTAATCCTTAAGCGATAATTTTTTTAATAAAAGAGCCCCAATTAGTTTAATAATTGGGGCTCTTTTATTCTAATCGATTAAGCTTCCTGTAATTCACAAATAATATTCATTTGTTTTTTTAGAGGCTCATTTTTAAAAGTTGCACCAATTGTTTGTGCACGTGTATTTATATTGTTTAAGTAAAGATCTGCTTCTACACTTTCGCAAATATCGTCTTTACCATTGTGCTCAAATGTTACAGTTATCTGAGCATTTTTTTTAATTAATAACGTAATAGAGGTAGCTTCGGTTAATACAGCAAAATTTAATTGATATTGAATTATTCTGTATAAAGTAAGGCCTATAATTGATGTTAGCGCAAAATTGTAATTTTCTTTTAAAAAGTCAACTTTAATACTTGTTGATTTTATAAAATTATCAATCATTCTTTCGATGTAATCAAAGTAATTTGCATTTTTTAGCGTGGTTGGTGTTACACTTTTTGATAGAGATATTACATCACCTAAAATAATAGTTAAATACTCTTTGATTTTTAACACATCATCCATTGCAGAAGGAGAAACCTTTTGGACCCTTTCAACTGTCAATTTTGTAGCAGCAATAATTTGCGCAATATTTTCGTGCAGTTCATAAGCTATTTCGTCATTTTTATTTTCATTTTTCAAAATATTAAGGTGCGCAATATTTTTTTCTGCCTCTATATATTTTGCAGCAATCATTTTTATTTCATTATTTTTTAAATTGAGCTCTAACATTTTTGAAACTTGCGCAGAAATTGTTTTTAGCCCTTTTATTTGATTTTCAGAAAGAAATTTATTTAGACTTCTATCGAAAATACAAACAGTGCCAACCTTTTTGTTCTTACATATAATGGGAGCTCCGGCATAAAAACGAATATTGTAACCACCCGCAACATTTGGACTATCAACAAACCTTGCATCTGCCAGTGTATTATTTACAACCATAACATCATCTTGTAAAATTGCATGCCCACAAAATGATGTAGCCCGTGGCATTTCTTTTACTTCAATATTTACTGTTGCTTTAAACCATTGCCTATCCTTATCAATAAAACTTATTCCTGCAAATTCTACATCACACAAGGTTGCAGTAAGATCAGCTAAATCATTATAAAATTCATCTGTTTCGGTATCAAGAATTTCTAAATCTAAAAGGGTTTTGAGACGTTGTTTCTCATTGTAGGGAAGAGGAGCTTTCATCATAATGGATCAGTTGAAAAGCCAAGTTCCAATTACATGCCAAAGAAGAAATTTGGTATAAATGATTACAATTTTGCTAGTTGTTTTATTTATACTCCCCAAAAACATTTCTTAAAGCATCGGAAATTTCTCCCAACGTGCAGTAATTTTCCACGGCTTCCAAAACAATTGGCATAAGATTATCAGTTCCTTTAGCAGCCTCGCTCAGCGTATCCAAACAAAGTTTAACCTTGTCATTGTTTCTTTTCTTTTTGAGCTCTCTTAATTTATCTGTCTGTATTATCTGAATACTTTCGTCTATTTTAAAAACCGGTGTTTTGGTGGTTTCCGGAGACTGGAATTTATTAACACCCACACTTATTTTTTTTCCGTTCTCAATATCTTTTTGATATTGGTAAGCACTTGCAGCAATTTGCTCCTGCATAAAACCCTGTTCAATTGCTTCAACGCTGCCGCCCATCAGATCAATCTTTTCTATTAATTCCAATGCTGCTTTTTCAACTTCGTCGGTTAGAGATTCTACAAAAAAACTTCCTGCCAAAGGATCTGCTGTATTAGGAACGCCACTTTCAAAGGCTACAATCTGTTGTGTACGCAAGGCAATTTTTGCAGCCTCTTCGGTAGGTAAACTTAATGCTTCGTCGTAGCCGTTTGTATGCAAACTTTGCGTGCCGCCCATTACAGCTGCCAATGATTGTATGGTTACCCTACAAATATTATTTAATGGTTGTTGTGCTGTAAGTGTGCTGCCACCTGTTTGTGTATGAAACCTCAGCATCAATGCTTTTTCATCTGTAGCGCCCAAATCTTTCATTATGGTTGACCACATACGCCTTGCAGCCCTAAACTTGGCAACTTCTTCAAAAAGATCATTATGGGCATTAAAAAAGAATGACAATCTTTTTCCGAATACATTTATATTCAACCCTTTTTGTTGAGCAGCCTTTACGTAAGCTTTTCCATTACTCAAGGTAAATGCCACTTCCTGCACAGCCGTACTTCCTGCTTCCCGTATGTGGTAACCGGAAATTGAAATTGTATTCCATTTAGGAACAGTAGTACTGCACCATTCAAAAATATCGGTTATAATACGCATCGATGGTTTAGGAGGATAAATATATGTTCCCCTTGCTGCATATTCTTTTAAAATATCATTTTGAATTGTCCCCGATATTTTTGTTAAGTCTGCGCCCTGTTTTTTTGCAACTGCAACATATAATGCAAGCAAAATAAATCCCGAAGCATTTATCGTCATTGAGGTAGAAACTTCTTCTAAATTTATACCTGCAAACAATAACTCCATGTCTTCAATACTGTCAATAGCAACACCAACTTTTCCTACTTCTCCATCTGCAAGGGCATGATCACTGTCATATCCAATTTGTGTCGGTAAATCAAAAGCAACACTAAGGCCGCTCACGCCCTGTCCTAACAAATAATGATAACGTTTGTTGCTTTCTTCTGCCGTAGAAAATCCTGCATACTGGCGCATCGTCCACAATTTACCACGGTACATAGAAGCCTGCACGCCACGGGTAAATGGAAACTCGCCCGGTAAAGAATTATCACCTTTGGTGGAATTGGCAGCATCATATATTTCTTTAATTTCTATTCCCGAATCTGTAGTAATATTTTTTTGCTCCATCTTGTTGCTTTTTTCTAAAATCCTGTGTCTAAAATTTTACATCAAATATCTTTTGTCTATTCCATAGTTTTCATCACTTCTTTTGCTTCATGCTGTATGGCTTCAAGCACAATCTGGTTCAACTCCTGTTGCTGATTCAGACTGTATTCAAGTATTCTTTTGCTAAGATCAAGCGAGTTTGCCTGTGCGGGTAACATGGCAGCCAACTGGTTTATAACATAGATATTCTGATCTTTCAATTTTACAATTGCACCCCAAATTTCTTTGCTTACATAAATTTGCTGGCTTACATTATAATCGTATTCAGATTTTATATTTTGAATAAGTACGCCATGCATAATGGCTGCGCTTTCTCCATGCGCTTGAGCACTACTGATCATATTTTTTAAACCGGCACGTTCTGCAAATACGGCCAATCTTTCGTAAGCCAATAATTGCAGTTTTTTGCTTTCAGGATTTGCAGTTTTTAAATATTCTCTAAGCGCAATAACTTCTTTAATTAAATATGTAAACCCTCCAAGACATATTATTAAAATGATGACAGGTATATTTTGAAGAAATTCATTCATAAAGAAGTATTTAATTTGTAAAATTAATCAATGGAACTTAGAAGTTTGATGGATTTTAATTTATGTTTAAAAGAAGCTTTTCTTGTACTATAAATATTAGCGTATTTTTAAAGCATGATTGTGCTGACAGAAAATTTTAACCGGGAAAATCTTTTTCCATTCACACATACAAGGCATACAGCAGATATTTTTATTGGGGCGATGACGATCAGAAAAAAATGGGAATTACTTACAGGAGATGTTATTACAACTGATGATAATGAAAACAGCATTTTTATTCCTGCCAACATAATCCCAACACTTGAAAACTACAAAGAAATTTTAGAAAAATCATCGGAACAGGCAGAAATAAAATCATCAGATACAATTAAGATTATTACTTATTCGTGGCAGCTTTTTCAGCTAAATGATTATGCTTTAAGACAGGATTTTTTACTGCTTACAGCTAAAAAAGAATCTCAACCTATCAATAAATTTATAACTGCAAGTAACAAAGAAAATATTTTTTTAGAGGATGGAGTTGATATTTATCCCTGTTATTTAAATGCAGCTACAGGCCCAATTTACATAAGCCGAAATGCAGTTATTATGGAAGGAAGTATGATCAGGGGCCCATTTTTTTTGGGTGAAGGAAGCGTAGTTAAAATGGGTAGTAAAATATACGGAGCAACAAGTATTGGGAAAAATTGTACGGTAGGTGGAGAAATAAAAAACAGCATTTTATTTGACAACAGCAACAAAGCACATGATGGTTATTTAGGGGACAGTGTAATAGGAGAGTGGTGCAACCTTGGTGCAGGCACAAGCAACAGCAACGTAAAGAATACGGCAACAAGAGTTGGTTATATGCTGAAAGATGATACAGCACTGACATATAGCGGTAACAAAGGCGGACTGTTAATGGGTGATTACAGTAGGGCAGCCATAAACACTTCGTTTAATACAGGTGCTGTGGTGGGTGTTTGTTGTAATATTTTTGGAGAAAATTATTCTGCAAAATTTACTGAAAATTTTACCTGGGGAAATGAGAAATACATATTTGAAAAAGCATTGAGAGATATAGAAAACTGGATGGCTTTTAAAAAGACTTTGTTGTCAGAAGAATCTAAACGAAAACTATTACAGTTGTATGAAACAACTGGAGTGTAAAATATTATCTATACTTACAAAAGGGTGGATGAAATGTAAACAAGATATTAAGTTTTGGAGGTTCTGTTGGATAATCTTTAAAGACAATTTGGATAATAGCAGTATCAATCATGAATGTTTACTAAACAAATAATTACATGGGAAATGTAATAGTTTTGAAAAAAATGCACAATTAATAAATTATAAGTAGAATATTATGAGAAAACAAATAGCTGCGGCTAACTGGAAAATGAACCTTACGCTTGAAGAAGGATTAAAATTGATAAATGAAATTTTAGAGGCAAAAATATTTATGGAAACTAAACAGGAAGCAGTGTTTGCCGTTCCTTTTCCATATTTGATCGGTATTGAAAATGCAATAGCTAAAACGCCAAATTTTTATGTAGCCGCACAAAACTGTGCTTCAGAAAAACAAGGAGCATACACCGGTGAAACAAGTGCACAAATGATTAACAGCATAAATATCCCTTATGTAATTATTGGGCACAGTGAAAGGAGAGAATATTATCATGAAACAAATAAGATTCTTGTAAAAAAAATTAATCTTGCTTTAGCCAATAATTTAATGCCCATATTTTGTTGTGGTGAATCTTTTGAAATAAGACAATCAGATAATCAGAATGGATATGTACAAAAACAATTAGCAGAAAGCCTTTTTCACTTATCAGCAGAAGAAATCAGCAAAACGGTAATAGCCTACGAACCAATATGGGCAATAGGTACAGGGCTTACAGCCAGCAGCCAGCAGGCACAGGAAATGCACGCACACATTAGAAAAGTTTTAGCAAATAAATATGGTAGTGTTACTGCTGAAAATATTTCTATTCTTTATGGGGGCAGTGTAAAAGCTGCAAATGCTGTTGACATATTTTCACAGCCGGATGTTGATGGCGGATTGGTTGGGGGTGCGAGCCTTAATGCAAATGAATTTATTACAATAATTAAAAGCCTGAAAAAAACACAGTAAATTAATTTTAGAAAACATCAAATAATTTCGGGTAATTTAGCCGGTTCCGTTATACTAAGTTTATCAAGATCCAATATTGTTGTATCTTTTTCATTATCTCTGTAAAACATTGGTAAATATTTAGAACCATAAATAATTTCCTGAAAAGTATACGATGTACGTGCAATAACTGTGTTGCTGAACTTATCATCAAATGCTTTTACAAACACAATTATTTCACCTTTAGAGCTGCTGAAGTCTTCTTTTGTAAAATTATAAAGTGGGCTTTCCTGTGTAATGGGGTGCACAACTGTCCAGCTTAATGTAAGAGCATTTATTGAAGGCAATTCCAAACTAAGCGTAAAAAATTGATTTGTAATTTTACCGTTTTCCTCGGTCATAATTACCAGTGTCAATTTGGTTTCTGCATCTGTGAGCGTAGTATTTTTATAAGGTGTTAACCTAATCATTAATGCTGATCCTTCCTTATATGGCGCAATTACAGCATTTTCAGCAAATTTAATAAAAGCTTTTGGCAGGCTGAACCTGCCATACATTAAACCTGTTGCAACAGCAAAGCTGAGAAGCCCTATCAATGCATGAAAAGAAGAAACAGCATTCATTAAAAAACCTGACGGGCTTATTCTGCCATAACCGACTGTTGTATAAGTTTGAGTGCTAAAGAAAAAAGCCTCCATCAGTTTTTCTGATTCTGAGGTGGTTTTCAGTCCAACCAAATGTTCGACACCTATAAAATAATATACAAGGGTAAAAAGAAGATTTACGAAAATATAAAAGAATAAAATTATTAGAAAAAAACGCCATCCTGAAATAGAGAGCATGCTGTGAAACCAACTTACCCTGGCGAAAAAACCAATTCCTTTTTTTTCTATATTTGGTGTACCGTCATGGTTTAAAAACCTGCCACCATAACTTGAAGCGTTTGAACCAAAGCCAGTATTTTCTGTTTTTGTCTGTTCAGTTTCTATTTGTTTATGAAGCGCCATAATTTAAATTTCGATTAAAATTAATCAATTTTTATAATTACGTTTTTTAATAAATACATTTATATGAAATAATTTTAAAATGAAATTTAAACAGGCGCTGCTGCATAACACAAGTTGGAAAATGTTGGCACTGTTGTTTACTTTTTTAAACAATATTTTAATTGTTAAAATACTTGGTGTGGAAGCGAGTGCAGTGTTTTTTTATGCAATTGCCATTTTTATTTTATTCAGTACTATTTTAAAATTTGGACTGGAAAATGGTATTGTATATGTGCTTTCAAAAAATTCTCAATCTATAAAATCTGTTAGTTATTTTCTTCTGCTCTTTTTTGTAGCGCAAACTTTTATAACTGCAGTCATTTTAAAATATTTTATAAAAGAAATCCAAGGCTTTACATTTTATTGGGTGCTGGTTTATGTAGTAAGTAATATTATGCTGTATTATGTAAATGCTTATTACCAGGTAAAAAAAATGTTTATAAGCCTGAATGTATTAAGTGCTGTAATAGTAATTATACAGACCTTTTTACTAATGACTATTTACTTTTGTGATAAAAGTTTTTTTATTACACTTGGTATTACCAAATCAAATATTGATGCTGTATTAATTATTTCAGCCGGAACAATTTTTTTACAAATAATATTACTTATCCTATTTTTTTATACTAAAAATAAAAATGATTTTAAAGTTCCTTACTGCAAGGATAGTTTTATAAAAAAATTATTCAGCTATTCTATTTTAAACTTTATAATAACGGTTTTATTTTTTCTTGTTTTACGAACAGATTTATATTTTGTTGAAAAATATTGTTCAAAAGTTGGTCTTGCAAATTACATACAGGCCGCAAAAATCGGGCAGATGCTGTTAATATTTCCAGGACTGATTGCCGGAGTAATATTTCCTTATACCATTAATGATTCAAAAGCATTAGCGGGCAAAGTTGCTTACCTGTGCAGAGGCTTAACTTTTTTATATCTGATTATATTCACGGTATTCCTAGGCTTCGGTAAATTTGTTTTTCCGTGGATGTTGGGTAAGGATTTTATCTTAATGTACGAAATTTTTGCTATTTCTTTTGTAGGTGTTTACTGTCTTTCAATTAGCTTGTTAATAATATCCTATTTCGAAGGTACAAATAAACAAAAAATTATTATCTGGTCTTTTTTATCAGTGTTATTTGTAGTAGTAATTGCAGATTATTTTCTGGTTCCTAAGTATGGTTATACGGGTGCAGCAGCAATTTTTTCTATTGCTAATTTATCAGGACTAGCTATTCTTTTGAATACATTTAAAAAGGAAACAGAAATAAACTTTACGGATATGTTTATTGTTAAACAAACAGATTTTAATTTATTAAACTAATTTATTTTAAAATAAGAAACTTTTTTGTTGCAATGGTATTAAAGCCAAACATACCATCTGTAGTAATCTGAACATTGATGAAATCTCTTTTAAAAAACCAAGCCGCTACCTCATCGTGGCTGTGTTCGCTTCTAAACTCGGGTGTAAACCAATCTAAAATATCTACCATCATTTCCCTTGCATTTTGTTTATTTCCTTTTATTCTTTTTGTGCAGAAACTTATAGGAAATAAAGTGAACAGGTATAAATAATACTGGAAATCCAATGGAAGTTTGCTAGTGACACTTCTGATTTTATTAAACAGATTATGAATAAAGTCTTTACGGTGATGGTATAAAAAAACGCTCATTTTTCCTCCTGCCTTTAATGTGGGTGTAAGGCAAGAAAGAGATAATTCTGTGTTGTTGGTATGTATTAACACGCCACTGCTGTGTACAATATCGAAGTAATTAAAAGCAACAGGAGGAAACTGCACATCGCCCTGGATAAAATGTACATTTTCTGAAACATTGAATCTGTTTGCAGTTACAATGCTGTAACTAAAATCCATTGCAATATTTACTATTCCTTTGTTACCCAAAAGACAGTTTAATTTTCCATTACCACAACCTGCATCAAAAACAATTTTCCCATTAATACTTGTCGCTGTTTCGTTTGTTTCTTTTAGGAATCGATCAAACATTTCTGCATCACCCGCATCCCAGGTTTTATCTTTTTCATAATCAAAAACAGACCACTCTTTTGTAAAACTTTCTTTTGTTCTTTTATTTTTCTTAATGATATAGTTTATAAAATGGATGTTGTTTCCTTTTAATTTTTTAGTCCGTTCCGCGTAATCCTGTAAGTGCGTTGTGAGAAATTCTTTGTAATCAATAAAGGCCTCTACACACAATCTCGGGATGCCTTCAATTATTGGGTAAAACCAATCTGCATCTGAAAATAAAATACCCTGTTCAATTACAGTAAAGTTGGTATTATTAAAAGGCTGCTCTTTTTCTTTTATTACCTGCAGTGTGAGTTTACTTTTTGTAACGGGGCACCTCAATATTGGTAATAATTTGTATTGCATAACTAAATAGCATTATTTTACAATGATACTATTTTAAATATGCATCAAATAAAGAAAGAATTTACAATTATATTATTTGTAATCTGATGACCAAAATATTTCTATATCGTCTTTATAAAGAATCAAAAATATTTTTTCTATTTGCTCTGATTTTTATTTTGGCTTATATAATTGTGTTGCGTAAACAAATGGATATGTTAATTTTCCCGATAAACAGTATGTTTTCAAATAACTCGGCTACAGATTTTTCAACAACTACATATGCTGTAAAACTGAATAGCAATATTATCAGAATAACAGATGATCTCTATCTGAAAAAAGATTTTTCCGAAAATTCCTTACAAATTTTTTCTAAATGGGTCAAAGCCGATGGTAAAGATTTGATGACTGGCTTATTGGAAAGGAAAATAAGTGACTCTCTTAAAAGAGTACCTTATTTAAAAAATTTAACTCCCCCGAAAAGTACATTACAAACCTGGCCTGTATGGTTTGTAAATTTTCATCATTTACAGACAAGGGTAGGAGATAATATTGAGATTTGGGAATACCGATTTGATTTAATTAAAAATAATTTTATTTTGAAAGATTCTTCACTGATAACGAGGCAAACTGTTATTTATGAATAAAATCTTTATGCCTGCAACGGCACCAATAAATCAATACCGAATAATTATAGCTATACTTTTTGTAGAAGTACTGGTTTATTTATTTTGTAATATTCGCATAGCCGCATTTCAACAAAATACTTTCTTTGGATTTGAACAGGATCCGCTTTTATGGCTTATTTATTTTACTGGCTTGCCACAATTTATAGTGGGTAATATTTTTATAAGCTATTTTATTGATGTGTCTATTCTGCTGTTATTAACTGCGCTAATTTTTAAACCCTTAAAAAAATGGTTAGCCTTAGTTCTTTTTATTTTTTTATTTTTATTCTATTGCATCTTTACAGCGCATTTAGGACACAGGAATTATCAGTCCGGTTATCTGCTAGCTTTACTTCCATTTCTTTTTGTACGAGAAAAAAATAAGCAAATTGTTTTTGAATTTACCAGATACTTTCTTTTGTTTTTCTACGTTTCAGCTGCTTATTTTAAAATTAAAAGCGGTTCGATATTTAATCCAGATCATTTAAGCCATGCCGTTACAAATCAGTTTACTCCTTATTTTTTGGAGCATTCATATTCTGTACGTACAAGTTTTAATTTATATTTAATCAGTCATCATAATTTTGCACAATCCCTTTATTTCGGGTCGGTAATATTTGAATTTATAGTTATTGTTGGATTTTTTACAAAACGGTACGATTCGTATCTTGCAATAGCGATTTTAATATTTCATTGTACTAATTGGTTTATAATGGACATTGCTCCAATAGGGCAAATTGCATTTATTTGTACACTTTTCTTTAGTCAGAAATTTTGCTGGAAGCATCAATCCTGATTTGTGAAACCGTTATTTTCCAATGTTTTAAGATGATTTTAAAATGCAAATCTTACATTTAAAAAGGGAAGTACAAACTATATTTTTCATTAACATTTTTTTTCATGGCACGGTAATTGAAAATACCGCTGAAAATATTTTAGCCATGAAAAAAATAACTTTCTTGTGTCTTTTTGCAATATCATTTTTTGCAGCTGAAGCACAAACAAAAAAAAATAAGAAATCTAAAAAACAGCCAAATAAAGATACAGTAGCAAAGGCAAAATTTATAAAGGTTGAGGCTCAAAAAAAATTCTTAAGAGACTCTGTTATGGTAGGAATGAGAATGGAAGATTCTCTTAGAATTGCCGGTGATAATCTTTCAGATTTACAAAAAGATAGTTTAAGTTTTGTTTATAGGCAAAATGGGTTAAAAGATATTGATAGTTTAAATAAAATTAGATATGCTACAATAGCTAAATCCCGTAATGAAGTTGATATAACTGATAAAACTCAGATGGATATTAACAGAGCCGCAAAATTAAATGATTATCAAAGCAAGCAGGTTAAATATATAAATCAAACTTATACAGAAAAGGCTAAGATCTTAATTAGTGGTGTTGATCCGCAAACAAAGAAACAGGAATTGGCATTGTTAAACGAAGAAAGACGAAATAAAATCAGATCAATTGTAGGTAAATCCCGTGAAAGAAAACTAGAAAACGAACGCAAAGACTATTTTAAAAAGAACACAGCCGATGAATCAAATGCATGGATAAATATTGCAGAAAGTGTTGCTAAAAAATAATACTTAAAATTCAATATCAATTTAATACCTATATTAAAAACCGCTGCATTTTGCAGCGGTTTTTTTTGTAACAAATTTGATTGCATAATAAATAGATGGTATAATTTTCCGTTATGAATTTATTGATGCCTATTCTTATTATTTATTTAATCCTTTTAGTATCAATTTGTATTCGCATAATTTTTGAAACACACAGTAGCAATAAAACACTTGCATATTTGTTGTTTTGTACATTCATTCCAGTAATTGGAATAACTTTTTACATCACATTTGGAGTTAATTATTGGAAAGTAAAAAAATACAACAAAAAAACAGATGCTGATAAAAAATTACTTCTAAAAATTGAACAACATATTAAACAGTTTAGCGAGGTAACAGTAATTAGTACTGAGATGCTGTTAAACAAAATGCAGAATTATCTTCCATGCTTTTAAGGGATCTTGGCAGCCCTTTAACAACAGGTAATAAAATTAAATTACTTATTAACGGAGAGAATAAATTTCCAAATATGTTGCAGGCAATTAAAAATGCAAAACAACATGTTCATTTAGAATATTATATTTTTGAGTGTGATATAATTGGGC
>Ga0209511_1001414_pt1 | contig 21398 bp, 21 predicted proteins | sample SSSSmetaG_FD_184141 | JGI IMG/M metagenome (GOLD analysis project Ga0209511, IMG submission 184141) | Glacier valley bacterial and archeal communities from Borup Fiord, Nunavut, Canada, to study Microbial Dark Matter (Phase II) - ​SSSS... | ecosystem: Environmental > Aquatic > Freshwater > Ice >...
AATTAATTTAAAAATGATGAATAAATTTAATACATATTTCATTTTGCCTCTCTTGTTTGTTACTACAAATTTAAAGGCACAAAATTGTATAGGAGATGCTTGCAGTGTAGTACAAACAAACCCTTTTAGCCAACAACTAGGAAATAATATCTGGGTCACAGGTACTAAGTTTAAAAATAACAGCAATAGAAAAATAAGAATCGGTACAAGGCCAGCCGTTACTGGAATCGGTGGTGGTTGTGGAAATATAAGTTATAACAATTTAAACTCTGGCGAATCAATAAATATTGGAGGTGCTTATTGTCCTCCATTTGAAGCATTGTTTACTGACAACCCTCCGCCTCCACCGCTACCTCCAGTTGTTTATACAACTCCCAAAATTGAAAATGGTAATTATCGCATAAGAAATGCTAGCACAGGTAAGTATTTGAAATGGAGTTGGATAAGCGGGGGTATCAGGCAAATCATAATAGTTGATTGTGCCTCAATAACAGATGCAACAGATTATAGTTATAAGTGGACAATTAATGTAATTAACAGGTCAATAGCTGGGTCAAATACACAAGAAACATTTGAAATAAAACCCAATGTTTCTACTAATGGCCCCTCCTTAACTGCTGTGGAAATAAGTGATTTTCATCCTCCTTATTATTTCCGTTATGATGACTATTCTGTTTTATATCACCTGGATTACTCCGTACAGGGTGCAAAAATTTTGACTGGTGGTTATTTAACCACCCTAACCCTACACCCTAACAGTAATGTTTACAGATGGGATAATCCTATTATGCAATGGGAATTTGTAGATGTAGTGGGAAGCAACAAGTATCAAATTAAAGGCAACGGACATTATCATTTCATTGCGTATGAAAATGACATTAAATCAGTTCGGTATGAACAAATCGTGGGCAACCCAGTAAATGCACAATGGTATTTGGAAAGGTGTGAATAATGGAAAACTGCAGCCAACATGGGGTTTGGCAAAAGTGGGGCGAACGGAGTAACAATGAAATTTTGTAATTTTATGCGGCTTTTCTTCCATTTTGATGGAATTCTATTTGGCTTTTTGTTGTTAATTTCATCATCAGTTTTTCAATCAGCAGCGGTTTTGTGCGGGCAGAATTCTATTGCCCCACCTTCGCCAAGCCCAGAACGTTGGTAGTAATTACACTCACGCATCTTTCTAAGCCCTCGTACTGGCTTGACACGCCCTGCAACAGCAGCCGCTGAGTAGCTAACGCCGTCCCGGAAAGTACCATCGTTAAATTAGTAGCGCACGAAAAAGCCCGGTCCAGCCGGGCTTTTTTGTTTATGTTACCAAGTCCTTACTCGGCGCGTTGCTAACGTATGTCAGAGTTACGGCAGGAGCTTGAGGTCGGGCCTAATTCAGCGGGAAGCTCGTGAAGCCGGCGGCTTCGACTACGGCTTGAATCTGGGCGGCGGTGAGGTGGTCGGAATAGACGGTGAGCGGCTTTTCGGGCTTGCTCGTATCGACTTGCCAGTTGTTGGCACCCAGCTCGCGGTTGAGCGTGGGCGTGGCGGCCCGGATGCACGAGCCGCAGTTGATGTTGGTTTTGAAACGCAGGGTATTCATAAAAAGCTGAAGCGAAGGAAGAAGCCGTCCGGTAAACGGCCGGCCCAACCGCTGAAGTAGTGGCCGGGTGAGAACAAACGTGCCGCAAAGTTCGCTCCCAAATTGGTGCGTTGCTGCTGGCTTCCGTCGTTTTCAGCCCTTATAAAAGAGCCACTTGCTCAATTCGCGGTAGGTTATTTTTTTGCCGTACATGAGAATGCCCACCCGGTAGATGCGGGCCGCGACCCAGGTCGTGCCCACGAAGCCGAGCACAAGCAAGCTGGCCGAGAGCAGCAACTGCCAGGTCGGTACCCCAAACGGCAGCCGCATGACCATGGCGATGGGCGAGGTGAAGGGTATCATCGACAGCCAGAAAGCCAGTGTCCCATTGGGGTCGCCGTTGATGATGACGTTGATGCTCACCACGTAGGATAGGATAAGCGGAATGGTGACGGGCAGCATGAACTGTTGCGCGTCGGTCTGGTCGTCCACGGCCGAGCCGATGGCCGCGAATAAAGCCGAGTACAATAAATACCCCCCGAAAAAGAAAAATAGAAAGCCCAGCGCGATGCTCCAAAAAGGCAGCTGCTGAAGAGCCTCCCAGAGCGACTCTTTCGGGGCCTGCGCCGCCGAAGCTTGGTTGCCATCGGAAACGGGGCGGGCCGTGGGGGAGCGGGCTTCGACAGCGGCGCTCATGCCGGTGGCGGCCGCCCGCGCCGGGGCGGCGGTGGCCATCGTAGCCGAAGTTGCCGGGTTTTTGTCGGGCTTGCCAACCAGCAGCGGCACGGCCACGGCCGTCACGGCCCAGGTCAGCACCAGCCACAGCCCGAACTGGGTCAGCACCACGCCCGCGATGCCCACAATCTTGCCCATCATGAGCTGAAACGGCTTGATGGAGGAAATCATGACTTCCATGATGCGGCTCGACTTTTCCTCGCTCACGCTGCGCATCACCTGAACCCCGTAAATGAAAATAAAGAAGTAAACCAGGATGGACAACCCGTAGGCCGCCAGCGTGGTGGCACCCACGTCGTTACGCTTGCCGCCTTTCTCGTCCAGGTTGATGGCCGTCAGCTCGACGCGGGCTTGCAGGTTGTCAATCGTTTTTTGCTGCAAGCCCGACCGGCTCAGCCGCATCTCGCTGATGGCTTTGTTAATGGCTTTGCGAATATTGCTTTGTCGGTTCAGGGGCACGTTGCCTTTGGCCAGTAGGCGCGGGCCGGTGGCGCTGTCGAGCACGTAGCCGGCCGGAAACACGAGCAGGCCGGCGGGCCGGGGCTTGGCTTTTTCGTAGGCGGCCTGGGTTTCGGCCAGCGTGGCTTCGGTCGCGGGCACGAAGCGCAGCTCGTCGGTGTCGGCCAGGCGGGTGCCGATACGCAGGCCGCTGTCGTCGCGCACCAACACTTGGTCGGGGCCGTCGTGGGCGTTGATTTTGGCGATGAGCACCGACGCGCCAGCCAGCAGCAGCGGGGCCAGCAAGGACATAATCAGAAAACTCTTTTTGCGCACCCGCGTCAGGTATTCGCGCTGAATAACGAGCCAGATTTTGTTCATCTCAGGTAGGTTTTTGCAGAGGATTAGTAGATAGTCATTCGGTCACTGGCTCATTTCCGCGACCAGCGTCTCGGGCATGGTTTCCTGCACGCGGCGGATGAATATTTCGTTGATGCTCGGGATTTTCTCCCGGAAGCTGAGCACCTGCACCTGGCCGGGGCCGATGAGGTAGCGCAGCAGGTCGTTGGGCGTGGTGTTGGTGTGCAGCTGCACGCGGGCGTAGAAGCGGTCGTTTTCGCGCTCGCGCTGCTCGATGACCTCGAAGTCGGGGTGCAGTAGCACGAGCCGGCCCTGGCCCTCGATTTCGTAGGTGTTGGTTTTGAACTCGTCGCGGATGACCGACACCGGGCCGTCGAGCACTTTGCGGGCGCGGTTTATCAGGGCAATGTGGTCGCACATTTCCTCGACCGACTCCATGCGGTGGGTGGAGAAAATAATCGTGGCCCCTTCGCTTTTCAGGCGCAGAATCTCGTCTTTGAGCAGGTTGGCGTTGATGGGGTCGAAGCCCGAGAACGGCTCGTCGAGAATAATCAGGCTCGGCTCGTGCAGCACGCTGGCCACGAACTGCACTTTCTGCTGCATGCCTTTGCTGAGGTCTTCCACGTTCTTATTCGTCCAGCCCTGCATGTCGAAGCGGTCGAGCCAGCCTTTGATGCGGCGCACGGCCTCGGCCCGGCTCAGGCCGCGCAGCTGGGCGAGGTAGATGAGCTGCTCGCCGACTTTCATCTTTTTGTACAGCCCGCGCTCCTCGGGCAGATAGCCAATCTGCCCGATGTGGCTCGGGCTGAGCCGCTGCCCGCGAAAGCGCACCTCGCCCGAGTCGGCCCCGGTTATCTGGGTGATGATGCGGATGAGCGACGTTTTGCCGGCCCCATTCGGCCCGAGCAGCCCGAAAATGCTGCCCTCCGGAATGGCCAAACTCAGGTCTTCAAGGGCGGTATGGTTCGCGTACTGCTTGCGCACGTGAATGGCTTCGAGAATGGGCGTTTTGGTGGGTGAGGAAGTCATAAAGCAGAAAAAAGGGAAATGACGAAGTAAAAGTAGCCACCCGTGGCGGTGCGCCGCCAGGTTATTTTCCTGAGCGGCAGTAAACCCCGTTCAGGCGGTGAAAATCAGGGCTGAACGGCGGCGGGTGCGGCGGGCGCGGTCGGCTCGTCTAGTTCGCGCAGGGCGGCCTCCAATTGGTCGAGGTAGCGGCCGTAGCGGCGCTGGCGCAGGGTTTGGCCGCGTTGGTAAGCAAAAGCAAACAAGGCAAATACCGCCCCGACGAATAGCAGCGCCAGCAGCACGTGGCTGGCGCGCTCGGCCGCGCCGGGGGCTAAATAATCTAATAGCTCCTGACGACGAGCGAAGGTAAACAGGCCCACGATGCCCACGCCCAGCACCAGGCCGACCCGCGCGCCCCCGCGCAACAGTTGCCGGAATTGCTTAACCAGGCGCGTCAGGTGCTCACGCAGGTTCACGGTGTCGGCTTCCATCGAAGCCAGCAGCCGTTGCTTGACCCGGATGCTCCAGGCCAGAAACAGCACCGCCACGAGCGTAAACGCGCCTATCAAACCCAGCTCCAGATGGGCGTTGGACTCGGTTCCCCGCGACTTGAGCAGGTTATACAGGTTTATAAAATTGAGCAGAATAACGGCCAAGCCCACGCGCACGTCGCGGCGGGCGTTGGCTTTCATGATGGCGACGGGACTGTTGGGCTGGCGGGTGAGCATGGAAAGCAAGGTTTGGTCGGTGAGCGGAGTGGGGGCGGGGGCAGCCTCGGCTGGCGGCTGCTGCCAGGCGCGGCGAAAATCAGCGAGTTCCATGAGCAGCGGCGTTAGAGGTGGGAAGCATGAGCTGGCGCAACTTATCCTGCACGCGGTGCATTTTCACGCGCACGTTGTTCTGGGTGATGCCCAGAATGTCGGCCATCTCGGCATAGTCGCGGTCTTCGAGATAGAGCAAGACGAAAGCTTTGTCCACGCTACTCAGGTGTTCGATGGCGCGGTAAAGCTGGGCCAGCTCGTCGGGGTCGGGGCCGTCGGGCGGCGGCAGGGGCAGCTCGGGCGGGTTGTCGAAATCGAGGCGGGCGGCGGCGGGCCGGCGGGTGCGCTGGCGCAAATCGGAGATGGCCACGTTGAGCGCCACCCGATACAGCCAGGTGCTGACCCGCGCCGCGCCCGGCACGTAGCGCGGCCAGGCCCGCCAGAGCTGCAAGACGATTTCCTGCAACAAGTCCTGCCGGTCGTCGGCCGCGTCCGCCGCCGGATAATACAGCCGGCACACCCGCCGCAGCAGCGCCTCGTGGGTGCGGATGAGGACCAAAAAATCGGCGGACGGACTAATCGGCGGCACGGGTCGTTGGCTGTTGGCTGATAGCTGTTGGCTATCGGCGCTCCCAAAAATAAATAAGTAACGCGTATATCGCCGCCCCACGCCAGCCATTACACCCTAAATCAAAGAAAAGCCTGCCCTTCCCTTCAGAAAAGCAGGCTCCCAAAAAAGTCAGCGGCCAAAGGCCGCGTTATCCGTTCAATCCGTCCGCATCCGCGGTCTGTCGGTCTATTGGAAATACTCCTTCACTTTCTCAAAAAACCCCTTCTCATTTTTTCCCGGTTGCGGCACGAAATTCTCCGAGTGCCGCAGCTTCTCCAGTAGTTCGCGCTCCTGGCTGCTGACGTGCTTCGGGGTCCAGACGTTGAGATGAATGAGCTGGTCGCCGCGTCCGTAGCCGTTGAGGTCTTTGATGCCCTTGCCGCGCAGGCGCAGAATCTTGCCCGGCTGGGTGCCCGGCTCGACCTTGATTTTGACCTTGCCCTCGATGGTGGGCACTTCCAAATCGGTGCCGAGCGCGGCATCCACGAACGATAAATACTGCTCGAACATGATGTTGTTGCCGTCGCGCTTGAGGAACTCGTGCGGCTCCTCTTCAATCTGAATCAGCAGGTCGCCGGGCACGCCACCGCGCTCAGGATAGTTACCCTTGCCACTCATGCTGAGCTGCATGTCGTGGGCCACGCCGGCCGGAATGTTTATCGGAATAACTTCCTCGTGCAGCTGCCGGCCTTCGCCGCGGCACACGTCGCAGGCGGCCGTCACGGTTTTGCCCTCGCCCTGGCAGGTGGGGCAGGTGCTGGCGCTCACCATCTGGCCGAGCATCGTGTTCACCACTTTCTTCACCTGGCCCTGGCCCTGGCAGGTAGGGCAGGTTTTGAGGTCGGTGCCGTTTTTGGCCCCCGTACCCTGGCAGGGCGCGCAAGCCACGAAACGCTTAACCTTGATTTTTTTCTCCACTCCGTTGGCAATTTCCTCCAAATCGAGCTTGAGCTTGATGCGCAGATTGGAGCCTTTGCGCACCCGCCGCGCCTGCCCGCGCCCGCCGCCAAAAAACCCGTCGAAGCCGCCGCCACCGCCGAAAATATCGCCGAACTGCGAGAAGATGTCCTCCATGTTGGGCGCGCCGTTGCCGCCGCCGCCCTGGTGACCAAACCGGTCGTAGCGCGCCCGCTTATCGGCGTTGCTGAGCACCTCGTAGGCTTCGGCCGCCTCCTTAAACTGGTCTTCGGCCGACGGGTCGTCGGGGTTTTTGTCGGGGTGATATTTAATGGCGAGCTTGCGGTAGGCCGACTTTATTACGTCGCCCTCCGCGTTTTTCGCCACGCCCAATACCTCGTAATAATCGCGCTTGGTTGCCATACGTAACGCGGGTTTTCGACCCGCGGCTTATCCGATAAAATTTAAAAAAGCGGGTCAGCGACCCGCGCTACTGGCCCAGCACCACTTTCGCGTGGCGGATAACTTTATCGCCCAGGAAATAGCCTTTCTCAATGTCGTCCACGATTTTGCCGCGCAGCTCCTCGCTCGGCGCGGGTACCTGGGTAATGGCCTCGTGCAGCTCGGCATCGAAGGCCCCGCCTTTGGCTTCCATTGCCGTCAGGCCCTTCTGCCGCAAGGTTTTGCTGAGCTTATGGTAGGTAATGTCCAGCGCGTTGCGTAAGTCGGCCGCGTCGGTCGATTGCGCCGTATGCAGCCGGGCACGCTCGAAGTCGTCGAGTACGGGCAGCAGGGCCACCATCAACTCCTGGTTGGCGGTTTTAAACAAGTCCGCCCGCTCCTTGCTGGTGCGCCGCTTGTAGTTTTCAAACTCGGCGGCGAGGCGCAGGTATTTGTCGCGCAGCTCTTGCATCTCGTCGGCGGCATCGGCTTCGGTCGGGGCAGCGGTTTCCGAGGTCGCGTTGGTAGTCACGGTGTGGTCGGGCGTGGTATCGGTGAGCGGCTCCTGGTCAGGAGCGTAGGTTCTATCGTCGGTCATTTTATGGAAAAAATGGCGGGTGCGGCGGTGGAAAGGAGTGCCCATGCGGGAAGCTGGTCGGGCGCAAGGAGTTTGCCAAAGCCGCCGGGGCTGCCAAGTTGGCACGAGCGGGCCGAACTGTATTTTTGCGGCATGGCTTACGTGTTAAATGCTTTTGTTGGCCCAGCCGTCACATTGAGTCAGCAGATTACTTGGCTGCCTGATACCAGGTTGGTACTGCTGGAACAGGGCCTAGCTATGGCTCCCATTGTTTACAAGATAGGTAGGCCAACGCAGAAACTCCAGATTGTTAGTCCTTTCTGGAAAATACCGCAAGAGCTTTTCCAATTGGGACTGAATTTGTCGGTATTTGGCCCGATTGGTTACTTTGAGATAGAATTTTTTGGAGGTGCTGGCGAACAAGCTTCGGTTTTGTGGTAAGCAGGGCAAACCTTGTTCGGCCCCCACAAGTCCATTCATGAGACAGGCTATGAAGGGGATTTTGCCATAAATCAGCTTCTGGAACATTTAGGCGTTCAAACTCATGGTGAGCATGATGAATTTGAATCAATTGGTTTGTCGCGCTATCGAAGCAGTGAAGATTGGCTAAAGAGCGCCTAGGTAGAGCACGTCGCTATTCATGCAGCGCCGTCCAGATTGTATCCCTCAGCCGCTCAACTTCTTTGCATCGTGCAGAAGGAGAATACAATAGCCGACGATTCAGCCCGGCCAGCTTTAAAGCTATTGATTTGCCAGTCGCTCACGTCAAGTCAGTCACAGTTTGAAACTAGACACTTATCCACTCAGCCGTTCCCCTGCCAGCGCCACGTAGCGATTCGTCAGCCGAGGCCCGCGCGGAAATATCTCAAAACTTGTTCAGTTTGAGTTGTTGAGTTCGGCCAGCCCGGTACCGCTCTACAATCTGGCTTTCGGCGACGGTACGGAAACGATGGATGATTTGGCTGTCTCAGCTAACAACGACACGGACAAAGTTTTGGCAACGGTCATCGCAGCCGCCGATTTATTCTTAGCCGAACACCCCGGCGCACTGGTGTACGCGACCGGTAGTACGCCCGCCCACCGCCGCCTCTACCGCATGGGGCTGACACGCTTCTTGGATGTGTTACGAGCCGAAGTGCTTTTATTTGGAGTCTTGGACGGTGAGCCTGAGCTGTTTGAACCAGGACGACCCTACGAGGCATTTATAGCGCAACGCAAACCCGTTTAACTTCCCGCTCATGAAACGTCCCAAATCGACTACGGCTCCAGTGGACCTCTCCCTGGCACCCCACGACGGGGAATCGTTGTTTCCCCGCAAAGTCGCTCAGGCCAGAGCCTTGCTTGCCAAAACCAATCTGACCAAGCTGGAAGAACTTTTAGCCAAGCCGGAACAAGCTGGAGCATAAGCGTTCTTGGATTCCAGGAACGAGCGGCTACCCCTCGTACAGCGCTCCCCAAATCATGTCCTTGAGCCGCTGAATGCTCTTGTTGGTCAGGCTTGAAATGCCGACCGTGGGCGGCAAATCAGCCTGAGCGAGCGAGGCCAGCAGGTCGGCTTTGGTGATGACCAGCAGGCGCTGCTTGTCGAGCAGGTCGGGGTTGGACCGCTCCAGCTCGCCGAGCAGGATGCGGTATTTGGCCCCGATGTCGGGCGCGTCGCAGCTTATCATAAAGAGCAGCATGGAGTTGCGCTCGATGTGGCGCAGAAAGTGAGTGCCCAGGCCCCGATACGTCGGCTGGTCCGCTCGACGGCCAGCCAGCGCCAGCCCTTGCGCTTCCTGCGGCTCACGAAGGCCACATCTCATCCACCTGGGCGTAGCGCCCGGCCCGCGCCACGGCGGCCGGTACGAACCGGGCTCAGTGGCCGCAGGCTTTACCCTGATACCTGGCGTGGCCGCCCGAACTGCCGTTGTGCCGAATGTGTTTGCTGCCGCAGGCGGCACAAAAGTGTTGCGTCGTTACCATGAGCAAAAATATAATAATCACCACTGGTTAGACCACCGCCAAAAGTTGGTGCGGAAAACTTTAATCTAATCGAGCATAAAAAAACGGGTACTGAGCTAAGTGGATGTTTCGGCGCGGGCTTAGCTATTCCTGGCGGCGGCTACGTTGATAGACTACGCGCCGTCTTCGGACATCAGCTTGTCTTTTAACACCTCAAGCGAGGCAGCGTGTGGTCCTTTCTCGGTGCGTGGGGGATGTCAAACTTCGCCAGCATTGCGAGAAACTCCTCGCGGGTAGCATCTTTTTTCAGAATGACGACCATAGTAGTAGCCTGGTTGAGGATGGGAGTCAGGTAACAAATACGCCCTGAGTGTCAGGCACCAATCTACAACACCGTGCTCAACAACCCCGGCAACACGCCCAGCAACAGCGTCAATCCGGCCAATAGCGCCAGCGTGGCCGACTGAAAGCCGTCCACGGCGATGGGGGCGCTGGCCCCCGGCTCGGCAGGGCGCAGGTACATGGCGATGACGGGGCGCAGGTAGTAGTAGATGCCGACCATGCTCATCAGCACCGCGAACACGACCAGGCCGATGGGAGCCTGGGCGGCGACGGCCGTGAAAATGAAGAACTTACCGAAGAAGCCGCCCGTGAGCGGGATGCCGGCCAGTGAGAGCAGCGCCACCGTGAGCACGAAGGCCAGCAGCGGGTTGGTGCGGCCCAGGCCCGCCAGGCCGGCGTAGTCTTCGCGCTGGCGCTGGTCGGCGACGAGCTTGAGCACGCCGAAAGCGGCCACCGTGGCGATGGAATAAGCCAGGCTGTAGAAAAAGATGCTTTGCGCGGCGGGGCCGGCGAGCTGTCCGCGGCCGGCCACGAGGCCGAGCAGCAGGTAGCCGGCGTGGCTCACGCTGGAGTAGGCCAGCATCCGCTTGGCACTGGTCTGGACGGTCGCGCCCACGTTGCCGAGCAGCAGCGTGAGCACGCACATGGCCGTGATGGTGGGCAGCCACACCGCGCTGGCGGCGGGCAGGGCCACGACCAGCAGCTTGAGAAACGCCGCGAAACCGGCCGTCTTCACCACCGTGCTCATAAAAGCGGTAAAAAACGTGGGGGTGCCTTCGTACACGTCGGGAGTCCAGAAGTGAAACGGCGCGGCCGAAACTTTGAAGCCGATGCCGATGACCATCATCAAAACGCCCACGTAGAGCAGGGCGCGCAGGTCGGCGTTGGCGGGGTTGGCGATGGCGGGCGCGATGCGGGCCAGCTCGAAGGTGCCGGTGGCCCCGTAAACCAGCGCAATGCCGAAGAGCAGGATGCCCGTGGCGAAGGCTCCTTGCAGGAAATACTTGAGCGCGGCCTCGTTGGAGCGCACGTTGCGCTTGTCGGAGCCGGCCAGGCAGTAGAGGCTGACGCTCAGGATTTCGATGCCCACGAAGAGCATCAGCAGGTGGTTGTAGCCGACCATCATCAGCGCGCCGACTAAGGCGAAGAGCAGCAGCGAATAGTATTCGGCCAGGTTCGGCTCGTGAGCCGTGACGTAGGAGCGCGAGAAGGGCAGCAGCAGCAGTGTGGTCAGCAGCACGATGCCCGAAAAGGCGACCGAGAAGTTGTCCACTCTCAGCATCGGGGCCACGTAGGCGGAGTCGAGCAGGCCGGGCACGGAGCCGGCGTGGTTCCAGTCGAGCAAGTTCACCCCGAACACCAGGGCCAGCACCAGCAGGGCGTAGGGCAGCAGCCCGCGGTTGGAGCGCAGGAAGCCCAGGAACAGGTTGATGATACCGAAAACGGAAAGCAGAACGATGGGAAGCATAATCTTTTTTGCTGATAGCTAGTGGCTAATGGCTATTAGCTTTCCTTTTTAGATACCAGATTTCAGTAGCGGGCCAACGTTGATTTTGGCTATTTATAGAGCTAAAAGCCAACAGCTGATAGCTAACAGCCAGATTTAGCGGCCGACCGCCGACAGAATGCCGGACATGGTCGGCTCAGACAGATGCAGGAACGTGCCGGGAAACAAGCCCAGCCAGAAAACCAGGACAATCAGCGGCACGAACATGCCCAACTCGGCCCCGCTCAGGTCGGTGATGGTGTCGGAATACGCGGAGTCCGGCCCGAGCATGGCGCGCTGGTACATGCGCAGCAAATACACGGCCGAGAAGATAATGGTGAGGCCGGCGATGGCTCCGGCCCAGGCGTTGAACTGATAGACGCCGGCCAGCAGCAGAAACTCACCCACGAAGCCGCCCGTCAGGGGCAGGGCGACGGTGCTGAGCAGCATCACCAGGAAGCAGACGCTCAGCAGCGGGGTGCGGCGGGTGAGGCCGCCGAGGTCGGGCAGCAGGCGCGAGCCGGTGCGCCGCTCGATGGCATCGGCCACCAGAAACATGCCGACCACGTTCACGCCGTGGGCCAGCATTTGGAGGACAGCGCCTTGCAGGCCAATGATTTGTAGCGAGAACACGCCGGCAATCATCAGCCCCACGTGCGAGAGCGAGGAGTAGGCGATGAGGCGCTTCATGTCGCGCTGGCGGATGGCGATGATGGCCCCATAGACGATGCCGACGATGGCGAGCACCATCACCAGGCCCCGCCACTGGCTCACGCCGAGCGGCACGACGGGCAGCAGCCAGCGCAGGCAGCCGTAAATACCCATTTTGAGCATGATGCCGGCCAGCAGCATCGTGGCCGGGGTCGGCGACTCGGTGTAAGTATCTGGCTGCCAAGTGTGGAAGGGGAAGATGGGCATCTTCACGGCGAAGGCGGCGAAGATGAGCCAAAACAGCCACGACTGTTCGGCCGCGCTCAGGCGCAGGCTCTCGAACGCGGCCAGGCTCGATGAGTGGGCGGCCAGCGAGCCGGGAGCCGGGCCGGTTTGCAGGTACAGGTACACGAAGCCGGCCAGCATGAACAGCGAGCCGACGATGGTGTATAAGAAGAACTTGAACGTGATTTGGATGCGGCGCTCGCTGCGGCTCCAGGCCCCGGCCAGGAAGTAAATCGGAATCAGAGCGACTTCCCAGCAGAAGTAAAACACGAACGCGTCGAGGGCGGTGAACACGCCCAGCAGGCCGGCCTGCATGAACAGTACCAGGGCGTAGAACGCGCCGGGGTTTTCGTACTCCTCGTGCCGAAAGGCGGTGGCCAGAATAATCGGCACCAGAAACGTAGTGAGTAGCACCAGGCAGATACTCAACCCATCCAGCCCCAGGTGAAACGTGATGCCGGCCGACGGAATCCAGGGTAGCTCAAAGTTGAAGGCGGCCCCGCTGCCGGTGCGGGCGTAGGCGATGGCGGCAAAAACGGCGACGGCCAACTCGACAAAGGCGGCCCCCAGGGCCAGGACGCGGGCCGCGCTTCCTTTGGTAAAATGCAGTAAGAGCGCCGCGGCCAGCGGGAAAAACACGAGAAAAGCAGTCAGCATCGGCAAAAGCAGGCGGGCGCGCCGGCCCGAAGGCGGCCGGCGCGCCCGGCAATGTGGCCGCAAACTTACGCCCCGTTGTGCGTGTTAAGGCGCGCCGTGAGCAAAGCGGCGCCATTGACCTTACTGCCGCGTCAGGCGCTGGGTGGTCAGCACCAAGCCCGCCGCGTCGAGCCATTGCACCAGGTAGAGGCCGGCAGCCAGGCCGGGCAACGCGAGCGAAGAGTCGGGCGCGGCCGTAGCCTGGCCGCGCACTATTCGGCCACGAGTATCGAGCAGGCGCACTGCTATGGCCGAGCTGCCCGCTGGCTGCCGCACCGTGAGCGTCCCGGCTCCGGGGTTAGGAAAAGCCGCGTAGCCGGCTGCCGGCTGGCCGGCCGCGGCAGTAGCGGTCGGGTTGCCGCAAAGCAGGGCCATGATGCGCGTCCAGAGGTCGGTGTCGAAGGAGGAGGCGGCCAGCCGACCCTGGCCGGCATCGCGGCCCTGGCGCACGACGACCAGCCCGCGGCTAGGCACGACGTAGATTTTCTGGTCGTTTTTGCCGAGCGCGGCGAGCAGGTCAGCGGGCGCGGACGGGATGAGCGGGCCGGGAAAAACGGTTTGCTGCGGCCCCGGCAGCTGGTAGCTGGCCTGCCCGTTGAGCCACCAGAGGTAGCCGTAGCTCCGGTTCAGGGCCTGGCTGGGAGTAGTCATGGCCGTGAAATACGCCTGGTCGGTGAGCACGGCCGTGCCGTCCCAGGAGCCGCGAGCCAGGATGAACAGGCCGAAGCGGGCCATGTCGCGGGCGCGGCTGTAGAACACGTCCTGGAACCATAAGCCGCTCATGCCGATGCGGTTGCCGAGGCGTTGGGCGGTGTACTGCGTCAGGGTGGGCGCGCCGCTAGCGGCCACGAGCACGTCTTGCAGAGTGCGGTAGGCCCCGGTGTAGTAGGCCCAGCGGGTGGCGGGCGGGGCCTGGTAGCGGAGGCAGCCGGGGGTGGTGCTTTCGTTGGTGCAGGGCGGGGGCGGGGTGTCATCCAGCCCGGTCGTCATCGTGAGCTGATGACGGAGTTGGATGCGCTGCTGCTGGGCGCGGGTGGCGCTCGTCCAGCGGCCCAGAAAGCGCGAAGTGCTGTCGGTCAAACTCAGCCGACCGTCCTGCTGGGTCAGGCCCACGAGCGTGGCCGTGAGCGACTTGCCCGCCGAGGCCCAGTACCAGACTGAGTCCTGGGTGTAGGTGCCGTAATACTTCTCGACCACCAGCCGGCCGTCCTTCAAAATGAGCAAGGACTTGGTGCCCTTACGCCCGGCGAAGGCCAGCAGCGAGTCGAGCGGGGTTTGGCACCAGCCCAGACTGGTGGGCGGAGTCGTGGCCCAAGTCGTCCCCGTAGTGGGAGGGAAATAGAGCGTTTGGGCAACAGCAGGCAGCAAGCCAGTCAGCAGCAGGCTCAGGAGTAGTGTCCGGCGCATAGGCGGTTTCTTGTTTCTTGTTTCTTGTTTCTTGTTTCTTGTTTCTTGTTTCTTGTTTCTTGTTTCAAACTTGAACGAAGCAAGGTAGCGGAGCTTTGGCTTTGCGAGACTTCGCGCTCCCTTCGCGGAACTTTGCGAGAAGCCGCGCCCTGAAAACAAGAAACAAGAAACCGCCCATGCCTCGCCTGCCGATTACCGACTTTCTTGCCAACCCCGCCGCCGGGCCGATTCTCGACGTGCGCGCCCCGGCCGAATACGCCCAGGGCCACGTGCCGGGCGCGCTGAGCCTACCGTTGTTTTCGGACGAAGAGCGCGCCCGCATCGGCACGACCTACAAGCAGGTGAACCCCGAAAAAGCCGTGCTGCTGGGCCTGGATTTCTTTGGGCCGAAGCTGCGCGTGTTGGTCGAAAAAGCCCAGAAGCTGGCCCCCGGCCGGCGGGTGCGGCTGCACTGCTGGCGCGGCGGGCTGCGCTCCGGGGCCGTGCGGTGGCTGCTGGAGCTGGGTGGCTTCGAGGTGAGCCTGCTCGACAAAGGCTACAAGGATTTCCGGCGCTGGGCGCTGGCCGAAGTGGCGCGGCCGCGCCAGCTGCGGGTGTTGGGCGGGGCTACGGGCAGCGGCAAAACGGCCGTGTTGCACGAGCTGGCCCGGCGGGGCGAGCCGGTGCTCGACCTCGAAGGGCTGGCCCATCACCTCGGCTCGGCGTTCGGCGGATTAGGCCAGTCGCCGCAACCCACGCAGGAGCAGTTCGAAAACGAGCTGGCCGTGCGCCTGGCCGCGCTGCCGGTCGATGTGCCCGTGTGGGTCGAGGACGAGAGCCGCAACATCGGGCGGCTGGCCGTGCCGGGCGGGCTGTTCGAGCAGCTGCGAGCCGCGCCGCTGCTGGTGCTGCAAGTGCCCCGCGAGGCGCGGGTACGCTACCTGGCCGCCGACTATGGCCGTCACTCGCCCGCCGAGCTGGCGGCGGCCGTGCTGCGGTTGCGCAAGCGACTCGGCGGCCTGGTTACCAAAGAAGCGCTGGGCGCGATTGCCGACGAGGACTTCGGGCGCATGGTGGAGCTGGTGCTCGATTATTACGACAAAACTTACGCCCACGGGCTAATGGGCCGACCGGGGCACGTGGTGGAGGCCATGGATTGCGACGCGGCCGCGAACGCGGCGCGGGTGCTGGCGACGCGCTTGCCCGCCGAAGCCGCCCGTTTGTCCATGTAAAGTCTGAGTAGAGCAAGTTATATAGCCTTGTGGGCTAGATTGTTGTCGGATGCGGAGCGTTCTTCATCAGCTTATGTAAAGTCCTGAAAGAGCACAAATGGCATTGGGACACGGTAAGGCCGGCGGCTAGTTTTGCCCCGCGTCAGTTGAAAATCAGCTGGGCTTTTATCAACCCATTTCCGTTTTTTATGAAAATACGCATCATGGCAGTCTTCGGCCTCGGTTTGAGCCTGAGCGCGGCGCAGGCCCAAACCACGTTCAGCATCGGTCCTCGGGTAGGGGGCGGCGTAGCGTCAGGCACCTTCACGGGTTTCGACCAGCTCACGACCACGCCCAAAGCGGGAGACTATACGTATAGCCGCAGCTCGGTGGCAGGCTACCAACTGGGGCTAACGGCCTCGATTGGCAGCGGTCACCTAGCGTTCCAGCCCAGCTTGCTCTACACTTCTAAAGGAGTAAAGCAGTTAGGGTCCGCCTCGGACAACAGCAACGGGGTGCAGTCGAAAATTACTCTCGACGTTACGAGTCGCATCAACTATCTTGAGCTGCCGCTCAACGTGGTGTACAGCCTCGGTGACGATGGGCAGGGATTTCAACTCTTTGCCGGCCCATACGTGGCCTTTGGCATCGGTGGCAAGGCTGATTATAAGCTGGATGCCAGTTCCAACGGTCCTGGTATCCCGTTCAGCGACAGTGGTAGCCGGTCTTATGAATTTGGCAACACCTTCGTGGACCCCGACCCCAACGGCACGAGTACGAAGTTCGTGGCCGATGCCCGTGCCCGGCGTTTCGATGCCGGCCTCAATGCCGGGGTGGGCTACCGCGTCGGGCCAGTGCAGGCGCAACTTGGCTACGGGCTGGGCCTGGTGAACGTGCAGCCCGATTATCCGGCCAGCTATAAGCAGGATAATTCTACCGGCTACAACCGCTCGGTGCAGCTCTCGGTAGCGTACCTGTTCTCAGCCGGCGGGCGGTAGCCAGCGTGCCCGGCGCATCTTTGCAGGCCCCGCGTCGTCAGTCGGCGCGGGGCCTGTTTATGTCCGACCGGCTTCCTGCCCCTGCCATCCGCCTCACCCAATACTCCCACGGCGCGGGCTGCGGCTGCAAAATCGCGCCCGCCGTGCTCGACAAAATCCTGCACAGCAGCCTGCCCCAGCCTGATTACCCGGACTTGCTGGTCGGCAACGCCAGCCGCGACGACGCGGCCGTGTATCGGCTGCCGGGCCAGCCGGGGCAGTGCGTCATCAGCACGACCGATTTTTTCATGCCCATCGTGGACGACGCGTACGACTTCGGGCGCATCGCGGCGGCCAACGCCATCAGCGACGTGTACGCGATGGGCGGGCGGCCGCTGCTGGCCATCGCCGTGCTGGGCTGGCCGATTGCCAAGCTGCCGCCCGAAGTAGCGGCTCAGGTGACGGAAGGCGCGCGGGCCGTGTGCGCCGAGGCGGGCATCCCGCTGGCCGGCGGCCACAGCATCGACACGCTGGAGCCGATTTTCGGGCTGGCCGTGACGGGCTTGGTCGAAGAAAAACACCTCAAGCGCAACGACACCGCTACGACTGGGGCGCGGCTCTACCTCACCAAGCCGCTCGGCGTGGGCATCCTGAGCACGGCCCAGAAGCAGGGCATTCTGCGCGAGGAAGATGCCGACCTGGCTCCGGCCCAGATGCGGCAGCTCAATAAAATCGGGGCCGACCTGGGCGCGCTGCCCGGCGTGGTGGCCCTGACCGATGTCACCGGCTTCGGCTTGCTGGGGCATTTGCTCGAAATGTGTCAGGGCAGCGGCCTGGCCGCCGACATCGAGTTTGCAAAAGTGCCGCGCCTCGCGGCCGCCGCCCACTACGCCGCCCAGGGTGCGGTGCCGGGCGGCACGACCCGCAACTTCGCCTCCTACGGCCAGCACGTGGCCCCGCTCACCGACTTTCAGCGCACGTTTCTGTGCGACCCCCAGACCTCGGGCGGCCTGCTCGTGGCCGTGGCCCCCGAGGCCACGGCCGAGGTGGAAGCCGTGTTCGCGGCGCACGGGTTGCGGCTCGACGGCTTCGGTACGTTGCGGGCGCACGAGGCGGGCGCGCCGTGGATTTCAGTTATTAATAAACAATAAACAATTATCAATGAGCAATTTAGCCTTGACCACTTCAGGTCTGTTCTGAATCGCACATTGCTCATTGATAATTGCTCATTGAAACTCACCCCAGCCATTTTTCAAAACCTGCCTGCTGCTCGGCCGTGGCTGCCGCGCGCCGTTGCACCTCGTAAACCGCCCCGAACAGACGGCCCGGCTCGGCCCGGAGCGTGACGGTGCGCAGGCGGCCCTGGCGCAAAACCGTCAGCTCGTAAGCGGGCAGATTCTCCGCGAAAAGCAGCAGCGGGTTGGGCGTTTCGCGGCGACCGTTCACGGCCAGAATCTCGTCGTCCACGCTCAGCACGGCTTCGGCCGGCGAGCCGGGCCAGCAGTAGGCCACGCTGGTGCGGTCCGCTTTGGCCGTCACACGCAGACCAAACGCGCGCTCGGCTTCGGCGGGATTTTCCAGCGCGACCAGCTCGCAGCCCACGCCGACGAGCGCCCGGCTCAGCGGCTCCACGAGCGGGGCGGTACCGTGGATGAACTGGTCGAAGTAGCGCTTCATGTCGCGGCCGGCCACCTCGGTCACCACGCGGGCGTAGTCGGCGGCGGTGTAGCCGGGCTGCTGAGCTTGGCTGGGCTGCCCGAACTCCTGGTAAAGCTGGCGCAGCACGTCGTCGAGCGAGCGTTGGTGCTGATGGAGCTGGCGGATGGTCAAGTCCAGCAGCAGGGCCACGAGCGCGCCTTTGTGATAAACCGACACCTTGCGGTCGGGCACGCCGGGGCGGTAGCCGTCGAGCCAGAGGTCGGTGCTGGCATCGGCCAGCGAGAGGTTGTCGCCGCCCGCGTCGGCGAAGTGGCGACGCAGCACGGTGTTCAGCTCGTCCAGGTATTGCGCCGGGGTGCGGATGCGGGCGCGGCACAGCAGGTACTCGCCGTAATAAGTCGTCAGGCCCTCGGCCACGTAGCAGGTCGAAAAATAATTCTCGCGGGCGTAGTCATAAGGCCGCATTTCGGCGGGCCGGATGGCCTTTACGTTCCAGACGTGGAACAGCTCGTGGCAGCTCACGCCGAGCAATTCCTTATACAGGCTTTCCTGCATGAGCTGACTGGCCGGCCCCAGCACGATAACCGTTGAAGCAGCGTGCTCCACGCCGTGGTAGTACGCGCCCGACACGAACTGATTCAGGAAGTGAAACTCCGGGCTGGTCGCGCTGCCAGGGCCGCCGCCATCGCCCGGAAAGCTGCCGAACAAGTCTAGCTGAGCTTTAGAAAACGCCTCAAAATCAACCAGCAGGCGCGGCCAGTCGAGCACGGCCTCGTCGCCCTGCGCCCACACGTGAAACGCCACTCCGCCGGCCGCGTACTGCTCGTGCTGAAGCGCAGGCGAGGCGATAAGCGGCGAGTCGGCTAGCTGGTCGAAGCTGGCGGCCGGCAGCACGTTCGGCTCCGACTGGGGCAACCCGCAGGCCACGCGCCAGCCAGCGGGCAGGGCCAGCGTGAGCTGGCAAGCCTCGGTTTCGTGCCCCACGGCGTACAGCAGCGCCTGCACCGGGTTGAGGTAGAGCTGAGTTTCGTCGAGCCACGAGCCGCCCGCGTCGAGCTGATGGGCGTAGAAGCGGTAGCGCACCCGCACGGCCCGACCGGCCGCGCCGGGCACTTCCCAGCGGTCCTTGGTCGTTTTGTAGCACGGCAGCGGCGCGTCGGTGTCGGCATCGCTGGCCTCGACGCGCTGGATTTTTTGGGCGAAGTTTTGTAACTCGTAACGGCCTGGTCGCCAGGCGGACAGCTGCAAGGCCAGCGGCGCGGCCGCGTCGGCGGGCACGGCCACGACGAGCTGAATTTGCAAATAAAACGTGAGCTGGTTATCGAACGAAACGTGGTAATAGGTCATGGGGGAAGAAAGTAAAACGAAGCCCTCGCTTCGTTTATCGCCGGCACGGCGAAGCTACGAGCGGGCGCATTTGTTGGGCAAAGCTGATGAATGCCCCCTTACGTCTGCTTACGCCGCTTCGCCGCTACGCGGCGATAAACGGAGTGTCACTCCGTTTTACTTTCAGCTTGTTATTTCCGGCCCAAAGCCGTACCTTTGCCGGCCCAACTCGAAAGTTTGACCGGACATGAAACGTACCTACCAACCCTCGCAGCGCAAGCGTCGCAACAAGCATGGCTTCCGTAACCGCATGGAAACCGCCAACGGCCGCAACGTGCTGGCCCGCCGTCGTGCCAAAGGCCGCAAGCGCCTCACCGTGTCGGACGAAGGCCGCCACAAGCGCTAGGTTTTAGTGCTTAGTGCTTAGTGCTTAGTGCTTAGTGCTTGGTATTTCCAATGCTATGTCTGACGGCGGCGAACTTACCAGCGACCAAGCACCAAGCACCAAGCACCAAGCACCAAAGAAATACACTTTCCCGAAGGAGGAACACCTTTGCCGCAAGAAGCTCATCGAGCAGCTTTTCGGCAAGCAGGGTTCCTCTTTCGGCGTTTATCCCTTGCGCCTGACCTGGCTGGCGGCCCCGGCCCGCACGAGCGCCCCGCCCCAGGTGCTAGTGAGCGTGCCCAAGCGCACCTTCAAGCGGGCCGTGGACCGTAACCGGCTCAAGCGGCTCATGCGCGAGGCGTACCGGCTCAACAAATACCAGCTGCTCGACGCGCCGGGCGGGCATCCGGTGGCGCTGCTCGGTATTTTGTACACGGGCAAGGAAAAAAGCGAGCTGCCGCTCATCCAGAAAAAATTAATTCGGGGTCTGGGCCGCCTGCTCGCCGAATCGGGGATGCAACCAGCGGGGTAATGGCACTATCTTCACGGCAACAATGGCCGCCCGCCGGGCGCGCCTAGCTTTTGCCGATGAAAACCCGCACCAAGATTCTCGTGCCCGCCGCGCTGCTTACGCTCGGGCTGGTTGGCTTCCGCGCCGCGCCCGACAGCGAGCGCTACTTCGAGATTGCCAAAAACCTGGACATCTTCGCCACCCTCTTCAAGGAGGTGAACACGTACTACGTGGACGAGATTACGCCCGGCAAGCTACTCAAAACGGGCATCGACGGGATGCTTAAGTCCCTGGACCCGTACACGAACTACATCCCGGAGGACGACATCGAGGACTTCCGCACCCTCACCACGGGGCAGTACGTGAGCATCGGGGCCTCGGTGGCCAAGCGCAACGGCAAGGTGGTGGTGCAGAGCGCCTACGAAGGCTACCCGGCCCAGCGCGCGGGCCTGCTGCCGGGCGATGAAATCCTGACCATCAACAACATCAGCCTGGAGAAAAAGACTGGCTCCGACGTGAGCAAGCTGCTCAAAGGGCAGGCCCAGTCGATGGTGAAGCTCGTCGTGACCCGCTACGGGCAGGATAAGCCGGTGGACATCACCATCACCCGCGACCGGATTCAGGTCGAAAACGTCTCGTATTCGGGCATGCTCACGCCTGACATCGGCTACTTCCAGCTTTCGTATTTCACCGTCGATGCGGGTCGGGAGGTGCGCCAGGCTGTGACGCGGCTCAAGGAAAAAGGGGCGAAGAAAATCGTGTTCGACATCCGCGACAATCCCGGCGGGCTGCTCAACGAGGCCATCAACATCTCGAACCTATTCGTGGACAAGGGTCTCGACGTGGTGAGCACGAAGGGCAAAGTGAGCGAGTGGAACAAGACTTACAAGGCGCTCGACGTGCCGCTGGATACGCAGATTCCGCTGGCCATTATCACGAGCAGCCGCTCGGCTTCGGCCTCCGAAATCGTGTCGGGCGTGTTGCAGGACTACGACCGGGCGGTGCTCGTCGGCGAGCGCACCTTCGGCAAGGGCCTCGTGCAGGCTACGCGCCCGCTGAGCTACAACTCGCAGCTGAAAGTGACGACCGCTAAATACTACATTCCCAGCGGGCGCTGCATTCAGGAAATCGACTATTCG
>Ga0209511_1001415_pt1 | contig 21383 bp, 19 predicted proteins | sample SSSSmetaG_FD_184141 | JGI IMG/M metagenome (GOLD analysis project Ga0209511, IMG submission 184141) | Glacier valley bacterial and archeal communities from Borup Fiord, Nunavut, Canada, to study Microbial Dark Matter (Phase II) - ​SSSS... | ecosystem: Environmental > Aquatic > Freshwater > Ice >...
AATGGAGCGGCCGCGGCCCTTTTGAAAACTATCCCGACAGGAAGAGTGGTGCCAAGTTGGGAATTTATAAATGCAAAGTCAGTGAGTTTACCGAGCCTTACCTTAAGCCGCAGGACTATGGATGTCGTACAGATAACCAATGGGTTACGTTCGAAAATAAGGATGGCGTAGGATTGACTTTTTCGGGGAGCCAAATCTTCAATTTTAGTGCTCAATCATACGATACCGATCATCTTGCCCGTGCGCAATATCCTTACCAGTTAAAAACTTCTGCCGGAATTACTTTTGATTTTGACTATGCCACCAGTGGCGTTGGCTGCACCGCAATATCGGTACTCAATGAATACCGCGTCTTGCCCAAGGTTTATACTTTTGTATCGACAGTAAGGCCTTACAAACTTAAGGAATAAGCATTCAACGTTGGAATAGTGACCGGGTGACTGCCCATGCAGGGACAGTCACCCGGTCACTATTTAAGGCACTTTGCTTAGCGTTTATTCATGATCAGTTTTTAAAAATATTTATTCGGTAACCTGGTTAAAGGAAATCTTCTGAATTCGTTATTGTTAAGAAGATTACCTTTTTTTATATAATAGTCTTTTCCCTTGAAACATTTCCTTATTTATAAACGTTACAAATAATAACTATAGATTATTTGTAAAACGCACAATAAGGAAAGATATGAGAAGACATGAGTTTTTGACAGCTCTTGGCGTATCGGCCGGGACTGTAATTTTTGCCCCTTTTTTGACATCGTGTAGTAAAAGCAGCGATATGGATACGACTCCTCCACCGGGCGGCGGAGCATTGGATTTTACCCTCGATCTGTCGCTACCTGCAAATTCTGCACTGAATACGAACGGTGGTTCGTTGTTAAAAAGCGGCGTTATTGTGGCCCGCACCTCCGGAGGTACCTATGTGGCTGTTGCGTCGGCCTGCACACACCAGGGAACAACTATTGAATTTAATAATACAAGCACTCAATTTCATTGTCCGAATCATGGTTCAAATTTTGCCGTATCTGGCGCGGTGGTAAATGGTCCGGCTACCACAGCATTAAAAATGTATAATATTACGCTTACGGGCACGTCTCTTCGGGTATTTGCATGATATGGAATTAACTTTACCAAAAGTAAATCTGAAACGTTATACTTTACCCGGTAGGGAACAATTTTACTATTGAATGTCAGACTTTTAATCATTTTGCCTTTCTGGGCAAATGCAGGAAAGAAAAAACAAAACCCCGATTTTTAGTCAAATTCGGGGTTTTGTTTTTAATTAGTTAATGGGTTCCGTTAAACCATTGGGTATTTTTTAAGAATCTCATTTGATTTCATCAATATGTCGACATATTGTGCTCTTTTATAGGCATAAGGATCTTTGATGTTTTTCATTGAAAGTTTTCCTTTAAACGCATCGATCGTTTTATAGCCACGGGCATCCATCCATTCTTCGAGCATTTCGAGCATAGTATTGATATGGCTGGCTTTATTTTTATATACCGCGCTTACTACCTGAACCGAATCGGCACCTGCCAGTAACATTTTTATGACATCATTGCCGTCGGATATTCCGCGACTTGTGCAGATGTCAGCACTGATATTTCCGTAAAGCAATCCGGCAAAACGAAGGCTTAACTGGTAATCTTTTTGATGAGTAAGGTCGAAAGGATAGAAGAATTCTTCTGTTTCGATATTGATTTCGGGTTGAAAAAAGCGGTTAAACAAAACAACACTGTTGGCCCCTGCTTTATCCAATTGTCCGATTATGTTGAGTGGATTTGCATAAAACGGACTTAATTTTACACTGACCGGGATCTTAATGGTTTTTTTAAGTTTTGTCAGGATGCGCACTTGCTTCGCTTCAATCTCGGAACCAGTCAGGGTACCATCAACAGGAACATCATAGAAGTTAAGCTCTAATCCAGCAATTCCAGTCTCCTCGAGAGCAAGTGCATACTCTTCCCACGATTCTTCATACATGGCATTTAAACTTGCAAAAACGGGGATATTCACGTTCGAAATGAGTTTTTCGAGTTTGAACAAATGCTCTTTTGCACCTCCGTGTCTTATCTCCGGGAACAAACGGATCATCTCAGCATTGCGATTGTCGTATTCACCAAGTTGATCTTCCATTTGAATTTGTTCAAGATGGATCTGCTCTTCGAAAAGCGATCTGAATACAATTGCTGATACACCCGCGCGTTCAATTTTTTCGATAGCTGCAGGATCTTCTACCAGGCTTGATGCCCCCAGTATAATGGGATTTTTGAGCTCGACTCCCATGTAAGTAGTTCTTAAATCTGCCATAATATAAAAGTTTTGAAGGTTTTTTTAATATAACAAATACAAATCAATATTCGTTCAACAAGAATACTAAAAAAACAGAAACCCCGGAGAATATCTCCAGGGTTTAAGGTATTTATAACTAAGAATTGAATCGAAATAGTTTGAAATCTAAAGGATATGGTAAGCAACGGTCAATCCTGCCATTACAATCGAAACCATACTCATCAGTTTAATCAGGATATTTAGAGAAGGTCCTGAAGTATCTTTAAAAGGATCACCTACCGTATCACCAACAACGGCTGCATTGTGACATGGAGATTTTTTACCGCCAAGATTTCCTTCTTCGATGTATTTCTTTGCATTATCCCATGCACCGCCGGCATTTGCCATGAAAATTGCAAGGATAAAACCGGTGGAGGTACCGCCTAACAGCAGACCAACGACGCCTGAAACTCCAAAAACAATACCGGTTGCTATAGGAATAAAAATGGCAAGTAACGAAGGAAACAACATTTCTTTTTGGGCACCTTTGGTTGAGATTTCAACACAGCGGGCGTAATCGGGCTCTGCCTTACCTTCAAGGATTCCCTTGATTTCGCGGAACTGACGACGAACCTCTTCAACCATACTTTGTGCTGCACGTCCTACGGCGTTCATCGTCAAACCGCAGAATAAGAAAGCGGCCATTGAACCAATAAAAGCGCCAACCAATACACGCGGGTTCATGATATCAAGTTGGAGGTATTGCATCATTTCCGGAATAGTTGCCTTATGTATTTCATCATTTATAAATTGATGCTTTGTTGCATATTCAGCAAATTCAGTAACTTTTTCGGGAACACGGGCGATGGCGATTTTAATTTCTTCAATGTACGATGCCATAAGCGCTAAGGCTGTTAAAGCTGCTGACCCAATCGCAAAACCTTTTCCGGTTGCTGCAGTTGTATTTCCAAGCGCATCAAGTGCATCGGTACGTTTGCGAACTTCTTCGCCCAAACCAGACATTTCAGCGTTACCACCTGCGTTGTCGGCAATTGGTCCGTATGCATCGGTTGCCAGTGTAATTCCAAGTGTTGAAAGCATTCCAACGGCAGCAATTGCGATTCCGTATAAACCAAAACTAATATTGTTGAAATCGAACTTCGCAGCAAAAAGGAATGCGAGAATAATTGAGGTACCAACAATCATTACAGGAATTGCAGTTGAAATCATACCGGTACCAATTCCTGAAATAATTACAGTTGCAGGTCCAGTTTTTGTCGATTCAGCAATGTTCCTTGTTGGTGAATAACCCGAAGAAGTATAGTATTCCGTAATTTTACCGATACCGATACCTCCTACTAATCCGGCCATCATAGCGCCCCAAATACCTAAAAAGTTAGGAATATCGAGGTATTTCAAGATAAAGTAAGAGAAAACAGCAATTCCAATTGAACTGATATTAACTCCGCGACCGAGGGCACTTAGTAATTGTTTCTGTGATGCACCTTCTTTGGCTTTTACCATGAAGATACCAAATATCGAAAGAAGAATTCCTACTGCTGCAATTATCATTGGGGCAATAACACCATTAAACTGAATAGTTGAAGATACTTCAGGACTAACGTTTATTCCAATATTTCCTAAATTGGTAGCTGTAAAAGCGGTCGCTCCGAGAGCTGCTGTTGAAAGAATCGCACCACAATATGACTCATAAAGGTCAGCACCCATACCGGCTACGTCACCTACGTTATCACCAACATTGTCGGCGATGGTTGCAGGATTACGTGGATCGTCCTCAGGGATACCAGCTTCTACTTTTCCAACAAGGTCAGCGCCTACGTCGGCAGCCTTGGTGAAAATACCACCACCAACACGGGCAAATAAAGCCTGAGTAGATGCACCCATTCCGAACGTAAGCGTAGTGGTAGTTATAATGATTAATTTCATCGATGGATCGGATGCAATTATGCCATTTGTAGTTGAATCGAGCGCTCCAATAACGAATTGCAGAGCATAAAACCAAACTGAAATATCAAGTAATCCCAGTCCGACAACTACCAAACCCATTACAGCGCCTGAACGAAAAGCAATCCGGAGTCCATCGTTCAATGAACGCTGTGCCGCATTGGCCGTTCTTGCTGAGGCATAGGTTGCTGTTCTCATTCCAAAGAAACCAGCCAATCCGGAAAAGAAACCACCTGACAGAAAGGCGAATGGTACCCATGGATTTTGTATTTCCAGGACATAAGCCATGATGGCAAACAAGACAGTTAAAACGATGAAAACGATGAAAACAACTTTATACTGTTGTCTCAGGTAAGCCATGGCGCCATCGCGAACGTGCTTGGCAATTTTTTTCATTGTGTCGGTGCCTTCGCTTTCCTTCATCATTTGCTTGAAGAAAAACCAGGCAAAAAAGAGCGCAATAATAGAGGAGGCTGGGACCAGCCAGAAAATCGGATCAATCATGATTGTTTTAATTTTGGTTTGTTTTTATTACTGTTTAATACGAAAATATCATAACGAAAATCAAATTCTTCCCAATTTAGCGGCTAAAATATAAAATCCAGATTACCACAAACGGACAGATCAGGTGTTATATAACAGGTTTTTGAGCGGATATCTTTAATTGCTTATCAATTAAAACTATGAGCATAAAGAATGTCGGATTTTTAGTTTTTAACACATTGATGAATTAACCTAAACTTAATATTATCACTGATCTTTTTATGAAAATGGGACCAAGGGGATTTAATAGACAGGTTGGCAGAAAATATGCAAAGCGGAAATTAGTTTTTAAATCTGATGATTTAGACCATCTTTGCATGGTGTAATTTTTTTCTTGATAAGATTGCTGGAAGTCAGGAACCTGTTGCCAACGCAATCACATTCGACGTATTGATTTATTGTAACACAACTCTGAATGATTGAAAAGCATCTGTTATTTGTTTGCCTGGGCAATATTTGTCGTTCACCAAGCGCTGAAGCCGTAATGAACGGTAAATTAAAATCGGCCGGTTGGGAGAAAAAAATTCTTTGTGATTCAGCAGGAATTATTGGATTTCATGCTGGTGAACCTTCCGATTCACGGATGCGGAAGCATGCACTTAAACGAGGATATGCATTAACCAGCCTTTCAAGGCAAGTAAAACCGGATTTCGATTTCGATCGTTTCAATATGATAATTGGCATGGACGATCAGAATATTAAAGATTTAAATGCACTTGCACGCTCTGAGGATGACCGAAAGAAGATCTTTCGAATGACTGACTTTCGCGTGCACAAGAAATATAATCATGTTCCTGATCCATATTACTCCGGTAGTGATGGGTTTGAATTGGTGCTCGATCTACTGGAAGATGCATGTGACGGATTGATTATCCATCTTAAAAGTGAAGACACATCAGCATTATAAAATGAGGAATTTAGTTGCAAATGTCAAGTGAATGTAATTTACGTAAGCTTAAAACAATAATAGATGAGAGCAAAGCAGGTGTTTATTTTATTGGGTTTAGTGATAGGTCTGGCCGGATGTAGTGTTAAAAGTAATTTGAGCAGGGAGTATAAGGGAAAGACGCATGAAGCATTAATGCTTGGATTGGGAAGACCAACACGCGTTGAGCCCCTTTCGGGTGGAAGGAAAATTGAGATTTATGAGAAGAGTAAGTTTTTGAAACCCACTCCAATCAATACGGGATCGTTTCAGTACGATAAGTTCGAAAGTCCCAAAGCTATTAAAACTGAAATCTATAAGTTCTATTTTAATTCGAAAGGCGTGATAGAAGATGTGAAATGCGAAGTAACTTATGAACGTTAATCCGCGATTTTTTTAATTTATGAATGCCACTACAGGTTTGAATTTTTTTAATATATTTGCAACCTCTAAAAGCAAATCGCCCAGATGGTGAAATTGGTAGACACGCCAGCTTGAGGGGCTGGTTCCGGTTACGGTGTGCAAGTTCGAGTCTTGTTCTGGGCACCACAAAGAAATCAAAAACTATCAAAAGCACTTAAATCCAATGATTTAGGTGCTTTCTTTTAAGCGACAAATGAGGTATTTTTAATGGGTTGCCGGGACTTTTTATGAATTATATTAATGTTTGTTAATTCGAATTAATTGTGTCGCGTCATCAAGAATATTAATTATTATTGTGAAATAATTAATCTAAACCAGTGCAATGAATTTTATTGATGGAATGACCCTGAGATTCAGAAAGCAAGGCTTATCTGAAAATGATATTCGTATTAAGCTACGAAAGTATTACTTCCATTCGAAATCGGCACTTGTAATCTATTCGTTGGCATTTATTCTATTGGTTTTTTTTGGCAGGTTTAAAACAGCCGACACTTTTGCCATCGTTTTATTCGTTCTTTGGTTTGCAGTGTTTTTGATGCTGTTTTTATTATTCAGAAAATGGACGAAAATCAATGACGCATTTTAAGCAGGAATGCCCCTGATTAAAACTGTAGGTGGAGTGATTGTCTGGAATCAAAATTATTGTTTATACTCAAATCCAAAAGCATAACTCATCTTCACATCATCACCCTCATTTATATTTACTTTGTAACATTTAAACGGTTCTGAATTTTCAACTTTATCTATTCGTGTGCTGTTCCTTGATTTAAAAAGAACATAGTATATTCCAGATTTAACGTTTGCCGAATAATTTTCACTTCCATCAACAACGGTTTTCGTAATGTTTTTGGCATCCACTATTTTTGAAATATTTACAGCAACTCTTTAATCCAGTAATTTGAAACTTTCTTTGTCCAGATTGTATTTCTCGCCCTCATCGTAAATGGCAGCAAGTAATATATTTATGGGGCGTGGCGTCCAGGTTTTTTTGTAATATTTATAGACAATAAAGTTGTTAAACGAATCGAGTGTCGCAAGATTAAAATCCTTCAAATTCGTGCTGTCTGCAAAATAAACATTGGTGCCGGCATCAGGTTGAAATTCGAAGCGCGTCAGGCAGGTTATAACACCCGAAATTTTACCCATTTGCGATGGGTTTATATCGATTGGTATTGTTGCTTTCGTTGGTTCGACTACGATTTCTTTCTGGTTAAAAATTACAGATTCAATATCGGCTGTTTTGAATTTAAGTTGGTTTCCCTGGAAATTGAAAAGGATCGTATCATTCTTATATCCTTCAAGTTTCCCGCTCATTTTGTCACCATTTTTCAGGCATAACGCATTCTGGCTGAAACCCGAATTTGAGTAGGTAAGGATTAGTGCGATTATAAATAGTGTAATCTTCATCAGTATATTTATAATTGGTTTAATTTTATTCAAACCTACTAAACAGAAACCTTAATACCAAAATAAAAACGGGTTACCTAATTTTAGCTGATATTTTAATAATCTGTTTTATCTGTGTTCCATTTTCTTTATTCGCCTGACTTAATGTAATTGTCCTTCGGAACGGTTGAATCTTCATCCGCTATGATATTTACTACTGTGTTTCAAACAGACATCACCAACCAAACCATAAGTATTTTTTAACTAATCAAATTCATTAAACTCGTTAACTTTGCATCTTATTAATAAATCCGTGATTAGTTTGAATTAACGGCGCGGGTCTATTGTAATTTTTTAAAAACAAGTTGTATGCGTCGATTGGTTGTTATTTGTAGTCTTCTTCTGATGGGCTTGGGCGTTTATGCTCAACCGAAACAATTGCCGGAATCGAAACGAACAAAGAGCTCCTCCATTCATCAGGACAGTGCAAAGTCAAAAGCAGATACAACCTTGCATATGCACGAGGAAATGGTGGTGCCGGATAGTGCACATTCAAAGACCGATACAATCAAACATGTGCACAAGGAAATGGCACTTTTGGTGGATTCGCTGACAGAGAGCGATTATACACTCAGCATCGAACGCGTAAATGATGGTTTAAATACGATCGGAGACAGTGCCAAGCTGGGTTTCGAAGTAGAGAGAATGGCGCGTAAGGCCAATAGCATGACGCAGGATATACTCCTGATCCGTCAAAACATGCGGGGCAGAAGTACCGTATTCAATATTAAGAATCAATTTCTTTATCAGCGTTATACAACCAAACTGCTTAATGAAACCAACCGGATTCAGGCATCACTCGACGTTTTATTCCGCAGGGTATACCGTGCCAAACAACATTTGAACGGAGCATTGAATGATTCTGTTTTTAAGGTGATGTATGCAAATAAAGCGCTGCGAACTGCTTTTGATGAAAAGCTGGTCAGGTTAGACAGGAAATGGCATCGAACTGACAGCATTACAAGGACCAATGTTGACTCACTGAATTCGTTGAAAGTCGTTTTGTCTGACAATTCGTATAATTTGTCGAATATGCAGAATATCCTCGACCGAAGGATGGACAGGGCAACGCCATTGCTCTTTGGACATGAAGTAAGTAATATATGGGGGGTGGAATTTGTTAAACCCGTTGAAAGGGTATCGTCACGAAGACCACAAAGTGTTCCCATCAGCATTGTTGAAAGTGAAGAAAATGCAATTGGTTATTACTTCAAGCAGACTTCGGGTGAACGGAAGATCGTCATCATTCTGACCATTCTGCTTTTCACCTGGTTATTTTTCAAACGAAAACTACTTAAAACACTCGGTGGACAAAAAGATGCTTACAGTTATTTGAACCTTCAATACCTGAATAACCATCCCATATTATCGTTGCTGGCTTTGTTGCTGTGCCTGATGCCATTCTTCGATGCCTATGCACCCACTTCGTATATTTCGATTGTTTACCTGTTGTTGCTCATCGCGGTGACGGTGATCTTTTTCCATAAAGCTGATCGTGCATTCCTGTTTACATGGCTTGCATTGGTGGCCTTATTTATAGCAGATGTACTTGTTTTTTTGCTGATCGAACCAACATTTATCGAAAGGCTATTATTACTGGCTGTACATGCGGGAATCATTGTCGTTACGTTCCGTTTCTACCGAATGCTTCATAAACAGATGCCATACTATCGTTTATTAAAATGGGCAACGGTTACCGGAATCGTATTGGCAACACTGGGTATCCTGTTAAATCTGTTTGGAAGATTCTCGCTTTCGGGTATCGTTGGAATATCCGCGATATTTGCAGTTACGCAGGCGGTCGTGTTAACTGTATTTGTTGATGTAATTGTCGAGATCATTTTACTCCAGCTTCAAAACAGCCGGCTCAAGAAAGGTATCAACCTGCCATTCGATATTAATATCGTGATTCATAAGATTAAAACGCCGCTTGTTTTTGTTTCCGTGGTTATTTGGCTGATTATGCTTACATCCAATTTAAACATCTATCACGGTATCAATGAAGCAATAACAGAGTCGCTTACGAGCACACGATCAATCGGAAGTATCTCATTTCAATGGTTGAGCGTGATACTCTTTGTTGTTATCATCTGGACGGCTCATATCCTGCAACGGCTGATCAGTTTCTTTTTCGGAGAGACGGGAACAGAAGAAGAGGATCTCACAAAAGCGACTAAAGGACAACATTCACGTTTGCTGATTACCCGTTTACTCGTGTTGATTGGCGGTTACATGCTTGCAATTGCTGCGTCGGGATTGCCGATTGATAAACTTACCTTCTTACTTGGTGCGCTGGGTGTTGGTATTGGTATGGGATTGCAACACATCGTAAACAATGTTGTGTCGGGTATTATCCTGATATTTGATGGTACATTGCAGATTGGTGATGAAATAGAAGCAAACGGACAAGCAGGTAAAGTGAAGGAAATAGGTTTGCGCGCAAGTACACTCTCTACTGCCGATGGCGCCGAAGTGATTATTCCAAACGGTAGTATCCTGGCGTCGAACATCGTTAACTGGACATTTACGAACAACGAAAAGCGGGTGATACTTAGCTTCTCGCTCACGGGAGCAGAACTGGATGCCAATGTAATTAATGAAGTGATTAACGGTACCATCAACGGCATTGAGCAGGTGATTCAATCAAAAAATCCTGTGATATTATATACAAAGGTAACTCCTGAATCGTGCACACTTACGGTCCGTTTTTGGAGTGCAATCACCAACGGCGATCTTGTTAAGAGTCAGGCCATGCTTCAACTGAGCGCTGCATTTGCTGCCAGGAAGATTGGGTTTGAATAGATTGTGATTCACATTAGAATATTCTTTCATTTGGAGATTTAGTATTGGTTTTGAATTGATTTGGAATACAAACCCGAAGGGTTGGAATTATTTTAGCAAGATAATTCGCAACATTGTTTAAACCACGAAGTGGTGGCATATTTATGTCATGCCTTCGGCATTGGAATTGTTTCATTGATTGTTATTCTATAATAATACCATGCCTTCAGCATTAAAAACGTCTGAAATTCAGGAATACAAAAGGTGAAGAATTTAAATTTGACTGTTATTCAACATCCACTTTTCCAATTCTAACTGAACAATTTGTAAATCTATTTTTTATTCTTTTCTTTGATAGCACAAGTGTTCAGACCAATAACTGTAGCAGTTGAATCGTATTTTAATGTTTATAAAGCGAACTAAATGATGAATTTTAGATCTTTAAATGTGATCATTGTACTTCTGATGTTAACATCGTTTACAAATGTGCAGGCAGAAAACTGGCCCAACTGGCGTGGTCCTAAAGGTGATGGAACCAGTTCAGAAACCAATCTTCCAGTAAAGTGGGATTCAACTACAAATGTATTGTGGAAGGTTCCGATTCAGGGTGTTGGTCATGCTTCACCCATTGTTTGGGGAGACAAGCTATTCACAGTTACGGCGAAACCTGAAACACAGGAGAAACTCCTTCTTTGTTATGATACGAAAAACGGTAATTTATTATGGCAGGTAACTGTAATCAAGACAAAACTGGAGAATAAACACAATGATAACAGCTTTGCATCAGGTACTCCTGCTACTGACGGCACTTCTGTTTATGTGTCGTTTTTGGACGGTGAATCGGTGGTGGTTGCTGCCTATGACTTTACCGGTAAACAGATCTGGATGCAACGACCCGGCACCTTTTCAAGTCCTCATGGTTACAGCTGTTCGCCCGTCATCTATAAGGATAAGTTAATTATTAATGGCGACAGCAAAGGCGATGCTTTTATCGCTGCGTTAAGCGGGAAAGATGGTCATACCATCTGGAAAAACAAACTTGACAAACCGGCACATAGTTTTAGCACCCCACTTTTCCGGGAAATTGCAGGATGTATGCAGATGATTTATTGCGGTAACCAGGAGGTGAGCTCTTACAATCCGGAAGATGGATCGCGTTACTGGTTTATAACCGGACCTTCTGAGGATTTCTGTTCTACGCCGGTCTATAATGAAAAGACAGGATTGGTACTGATCAGCAGTGCATGGCCGCAACGTCATTTACTGGCCATCAAACCCGATGGAAAAGGTGATGTTTCGAACACTCACATTGCCTGGCGATCTACAAACGGAGCCTATTACGTTCCATCGCCTGTTACTGTTGGCGATTACCTGATTTCCACAATGACAAGCGGTTTGGTTCATTGTATTGAGGCAGCAACGGGAAATATTCTCTGGAAAGAAAACCTTGGCAAACAATATTCTTCTGCAGTTCTGGTTAATGGGTTGGTTTATATGCCAAATGACGAAGGTGTTATAACGGTTATTAAACCTGGTCCAACCTACGAAGCCATTGCGAAAAATGCCATCGGTGAAACGATGTTCGCATCACCAGCGGTCAGTAACGGAAAGATTTATTTACGAGGTGCCAAACATCTTTTTTGCATTGGCATGAAGTAATTTGCGATATTCATTGTTTAACTGCCTGCCCCATTTTATCGGGTAGGAATTAAAACTTTTAGTCATGTTTACAATTGATCAGATCAATGAAGCGCACTCCAAAGTTATGAGCGGAGCCGATTTTCCAGGTTACATTCAAGACCTAATCGGACTTGGAGTAACAGGTTTTGAAACCTTTGTAGCCGACGGACATACATTGTATTTTGGGAAGGATGGAATTAAAATTCAGTCAGATGCAAAATACACAGTTCTAAAAATTGCTGACGAAAGTGACAAGGACCAGTTTCAGGAGGATCTGAAAGATCATCAGCAGGGTAAAACAAACTATCAGACCTTTTGCCTCGACTGCGCCTGGTCCGGTGTAGAAAAATGGGTGATTGATATGACTAAGATGACTTGTACTTATTACGATAAAGCTGGAACCGAAATCTTGGCAGAGGCTATTCCAACGCCGAAATGAAGGATGAATAAAACAATAAATAAATTTGAAGTGATAATGAACATCCCTTTGTGGGGTTTGTTTTTACAATGACATGTACATGTGAAATTATATTTAAGTCATTTAATGCCTTATGAAGTTTAAAAATAGCTTATCAATCTTTATGTTTTTACTGATTTTTGTCGCATCTGTTAAAGCTCAGACATCTGGCGACATCAAGCTCCAGTCGGCTACCGATAAAAGCCAATTTATTTTAAGTAAGCAGAATGGGAAATATGTCGCACTGCATTTTCTGCTTAAAACTGAATGTCCTTATTGCATTCGCCACACATCAGAATATTTTGGCAGGGCAGCGACATTGCCAAACGTTGTGCAGGTATTTATTAAACCCGATACCGAAAAGGAGATCGCTGAATGGGCAACTAAGTTACCGGCTGCTGAGTTAACTAAGTTTCCTATCTATCGCGACCCGGATGCTAAGCTCGCAACACAATTCAATATTCCAAATGGTTATTCATTTCACAACCAGATTGTTCATTATCCTGCTTTGGTTTTGATCGGACCCGACGGGAAGGAAGTTTTTCGTTATATTGGCAAAAATAACTCCGATCGTTTCTCCTTTGACCAGCTTGTTTCAAAGGTTAATGAACTTTCCGGAAAATAAAACTTCCGTCCTTTACGCGTTCAAATTTTGAAACAGATTTAATTGGAATGACAGACAGAAAGGATCAACAAATGCCCGGGGTGAAGCCGGTTAAACCCAATATATTCAGGGTACTCAAGCCATACAAATTGATGATTTTCTTCCTGATCACCTTTGCATTGATGAGCAATGCCGTTAACCTTGTTATTCCGAAACTGATTTCTTGGGGTATTGATGATTTCACAAAGGGGATTTTCTCGTTTGAGAAAATCGTGATCGAATTTATGATCGCTGGGCTGATCATCTTTGTGTTTACTTTCCTGCAGGGAATCTTGCAAACATATGCTTCAGAACGCGTTGCACGCGATTTACGAACAAGGTTGGCAGATAAGATCTCGCGCCAGAGTTATGCGTTTATTCAGCAGGCAAATCCCTCAAAACTGCTTACCAACCTTACTTCCGATATCGATTCGGTAAAGCTATTTGTTTCGATGGCGATTGTGACGCTCGCTTCGTCCCTGTTTATCGTGATCGGGGCAAGCATCCTGCTGATTTCAATTAACTGGAGACTGGCCTTGTCGGTACTGATCATCATTCCGGTTATTGGCGGAGCGTTTTATTTGGTATTCCGTAAAGTCGGGGTATTGTTCAAGAAAAGTCGGGAAGTGATCGACTGGCTCAATAAAGTCATTAGCGAAAGCATCATGGGTGCTGCACTGGTTCGTGTCCTGAACTCCCAAATACTCGAATACAACAAGTTCCTCGATGCCAATACGCAGGCCAGGAACCTCGGAATTTCGATATTAAAACTCTTCGCCACGCTGATCCCGATTGTGGTATTCGTGGCAAATCTGGCATCGCTCACCATACTTGCACTGGGCGGACATTACGTGATCACAGGTGCCATGTCACTTGGAGATTTTGCAGCGTTTAGTTCGTACCTTGGATTATTGATTTTCCCGATTATCATGATCGGGTTTATCAGCAATTTTGTTGTACAGGCTTCGGTTTCGTATGGACGTGTTTGTGCTGTTCTGGATGCCGACGAAACACGTGATACGGGAACAGTGAATACACCACTACAGGGAAACATCGAGATGCAGAATATTTCGGTGATTTACGGCGATAAACCGGCTTTAAAGAACGTTTCGTTAACGATCGTACCCGGAACAAAGACGGCAGTAATCGGACCAACAGCTGCGGGAAAATCGCAATTGCTGCATTTACTCACGGGCCTGATTCAACCTGCAAGTGGTTCAATTCTGTTTGATGGCGTGAACATTAACGATTACGATAAGGAGACCTTTCAGCATCAGATTGGATTTGTATTCCAGGACAGTGTTATTTTCAATATGAGCCTTCGCGAGAACATTGCATTCAACGAAAAGGTCACCGACGAATCGTTCGCGAAAGCCATTGATACTTCCGAACTGAATGATTTTATTGGTGCGCTGCCACAAGGTTTGGATACTATTGTCAGCGAACGGGGCACAAGTCTTTCTGGAGGGCAGAAACAACGCATCATGCTGGCGCGGGCTTTGGCGCTAAACCCGACGATTCTGCTGCTCGACGATTTTACTGCACGAGTTGACAGCCAGACAGAGCAAAAGATTCTGGATAATGTGTCAAAGAATTATCCGGGAATTACGTTGCTTTCGGTAACACAAAAGATTGCCTCTGTGATGGATTACGGGCAAATCATTCTGTTGGAAGAGGGCGAAATTATCGCGCACGGAACGCACGATTTATTGATGGATTCCTGTCCGGAGTATGTACAGATTTTTAATTCTCAGCGCAGTACGACTGTATTGGAAGAATCATTACAGGAAGACGACAATATTATAACCAAATAAGTCACATAGTACACAATAGGGTCAATGATTAAACTATTGTTTTCTATGTGACTATTGTGGCAATATACGAATTTATAATATGAACTATAATCTCAATCTGAATAAAGGGTTGCCGTCCAATGAGAAAGTCAGTACAAAAACCACGCTGAAGCGGTTGATGACACTGATGGGAGAGGAACGCAAAAACCTCTATATTGCAATGATCTTTATTTTTATCAATGCGGGCTTAAACCTTGTGGCGCCCTACCTGATGGGACACGCTGTCGATAACTTTGTGGTGACCAAGCATTACGAGGGGGTAATTCAATATTCGATTATTTTGTTTGGTGTTTTCGTGCTGGCTTTGGTCAGCGGATATACACAAACACAATTGATGGGACGTGTAGGTCAACGCATGTTGTTTAATCTGCGGAATACCGTTTTCAATAAACTACAGGATTTACCAATTGATTTTTTCAATCAGAATAAAGCGGGAGACCTGATATCGAGGGTGAACAACGATACCGATAAGATCAATATGTTCTTTTCGCAGTCGCTTGTACAGTTTATGAGCAGCATTTTCACAATGATGGGTGCAGGAATCTTTTTGATCTCCCTTAATATGGAACTCGGACTTGCCGCTTTGGCTCCGGCGCTTATATTGTTGATATTCACAAGAAGCATTTCGCCCTGGGTGAAAAACCGCAACGCCGCCAATTTAAAAAGTACAGGAAGTTTAAGTGCCGAGATCCAGGAAAGCCTGAATAACTTCAAGGTAATTGTTGCCTTTAACCGGCGCGATTACTTCCGCAAACGTTTTGATGAAGTCAATACTCAAAACTATCAAACTGCGGTGAAAGCTGGAATTGCAAACAATGTCTTTACGCCGGTGTATGGATTTTCAGCAAGTATCGGTCAAATGGTGGTGCTTGCATTTGGTATTTACCTGATTGCTGCCGGACAGTTTTCGGTGGGATTATTGATCAGCTTTTTAGCATATATCACTCAGTTCTACAATCCACTCCGTCAAATAGCAGCGCTTTGGGCAAACTTTCAGGTAGCATTGGCTGGGTGGGATCGTATTTCGCAGATACTGGCGCTTGAAAACAATTTAAAAGTGATTGAGAGTCCGGTAAATGAAGAGACTTGTTGTTTGTTGTCGTTCCGTCATGTTTCTTTTGCATATACTCCTGGAAATGATATTCTGAAGGATGTGAGTTTCGATCTTGAACGTGGTAAAACATACGCGTTTGTGGGACCCACAGGCGGTGGAAAAACAACAACTGCATCTCTGATGGCACGTTTATATGATCCGACTGCAGGACAAATCATTCTCAATGGATTAGATATCCGTTCGTTGGATATGGAAACACGCACGTCCAAAATAGGTTTTATCCTCCAGGAACCTTTCCTGTTCACGGGAACCATTCGTGATAACATCCTCTACGGAAATGCGCAGTACAAAGATCTTTCGAACGAAGCTTTATCTGCAATTCTGTCGGAATCAGGTTTGGACGGTTTGCTCGAACGTTTTGATGGTGGATTGACCGCCCAGATAAAATCATCTGGCGATGGTATCAGTCTTGGACAAAAGCAGCTGATAGCCTTTATTCGTGCCGTATTGCGCAAGCCCGAACTGCTGATTCTGGATGAGGCGACAGCGAATATCGATACCGTCACGGAACAATTGCTCGACGAGATTCTGAAGAAGTTGCCCGAAAGTACCACACGTATAATCATCGCTCACCGACTGAATACAATAGAGAATGCCGATGAGATTTTCTTTATCAACTCGGGTGCAGTTACTAAAGCTGGTTCATTAAATGATGCAGTGAACCTTCTATTGCACGGGAAAAGGGAAAGCTAAGGGTTAAAATTCCGGCAGGTATTGTGTCACATTATTCAAAAATACATCAGATAAAAAAATGAAAACAGTATTATCAGTTGCCGCAATAAGTGGTCTTTTAGCAGTCGCATTAGGTGCATTTGGAGCGCATGGTTTGAAAGCAATCATCAGTCCTGAAATGCTGGAGGTTTACAAAACTGGCGTTCAATACCAGTTTTACCACACCTTTGCCTTGTTGGCTGTAGGAATTCTGATGAATTTCAATCAGTCAAAAGCCTTGAAATGGTCAGCAACCCTTTTTATAATTGGCATGATTTTGTTTTCAGGTTCACTTTATGTCCTCGCAATTTCCGGAATTAAAGCCTTGGGTTTTATCACTCCATTTGGAGGCGTTACATGGCTTGCAGCGTGGGTATTATTGTTCGTGCATTGCCGCAGACTTACAACTTCAAAATAAGTAAGATTTAAAAACAGGAAGTTCCACCAACCCGTATTTTCAGAATCAGGACTTAAAAAGACATTTTAAAGCTGATGCAGGTCGTGTTGCCCGGTTGTTGTGCAGTATGGATGTTAGAATAACGAAGTAAGATGTTACTTTTGGAAATGAATGATAAGGGAAGACGTTTAATTAAGATATTCAAATGATTATTGCATCGAAGGCGAGAGATATTATTGTCAGCATTGCTGATTTGTTTTACCCCTGGTTTTCGCGGTTTCTTTCGCGCGAAACTTTCCTGTACCTCTTCTGCGGTGGTGGAAACATGGTATTAGATCTCTTTCTGTATTTTATCAGCTACAATTTTATTCTTCATAAACAAATACTCGATCTTGGTTTTGTGGCTATAAGTCCGCACATTACAGCCTTTATCATCTCATTTTGCATCACATTTCCTTTAGGTTTTCTACTTGCCAAATACATCACCTTTTCACAGTCTGATCTGCGCGGTCACGTTCAACTTTTCCGTTACGGCGTAACTGTGTTCATGTGTATTCTGATGAACTACGTATTCTTAAAGTTGTTTGTCGAACAATTTCACTGGTATCCAACGATCTCAAAAGCTGTTGCAACCGTTATAATTGCCGTTTACAGCTACTTATCACAAAAACATTACACATTCAGGCAAGTGGCGAAGTGATTTTGAATGTGGTCAGTATAAACTTTCTGACTACAAAGAATCAAATTATCAGGATAAAAATTGAACTAAAATTTGTATTTTCGCATAAAACGATATGGTTATGACAACTGTTGATCTGAAAAATATCCTAATACATCGAATTGCAGGAATCAATGATAAATCTTTTCTAACTGCAATTAATACATTGGTTGAAACTAAATCAGAATCAACGATCTATAAAACAACTCCTGAACAACAAAGACGGATAGAGGAGGCCATTGTTCAAATTTCGAGAGGCGAAAGCTTTACCAATGAACAGGTAGAAAAGGAAATTGATAAATGGCTGAAAGAAAAGTGAAAATTTGATTGTGTTTATATTCTTAATAAAACAAAGCCCTTCGAGTGGTCGTCAGACCCTCGAAGGGCTTTGTTTCCTCAATTATTCCACCTGAAACCTTAATATCGTCCTGAGTCTTTCAGGTATTGTTTTCCTTGCATCCGACAAGTAGATCTCGCGATGGGTAAGTGATTTGCGTTTTAATAGCTGCTCTTCGGCGAATTGTTCCATCAGTTTAAAACTTAAAGGTTCATTGTCGAAGCTTCCCATGTGTAACATTTGAACGCAACTCCCTTCTTCGTTTGTCTCAAATTTGACCTGATCTAAAAGTGTATGTGGTTTCTTCTTTTTTGTCAGTTCAATGTTTTCTGCAGCGAAATCGGCGGTAATAAATGATGGTTGCCTGATCATCAGCTTATAGACCAATGTGTTTTTATCAAGTTTACCATCCATTTTACCCTTTGCTTCTTCATTGATATCCCAAACACCTTCGAGAGGATAAACCGCATAATCAGTGTAGTTTTTTGGCACTGCTTCTGCGGATTTCAGACCCATTTTGATTGCATACGACAATGAAAACAATACGCTGACATGTTCAGCAAAGTCATCATCGTTCGGGTTGCCTGCACCTTCAATCGTATAAAAGTTGAACTTTGGCACAACGATTTTCTCGGGTTTAACATTGGGAAAATAAAAATTCTTTTCCGTTTTCTTCCATTCGTGCTTCATCTGATTCTATATTAATTTTCTCATAAATATGCGGTAAAGTTAAACACAATTTAAATAAGTATAGTGAATTAAAAAAATGTTGTCTTTGCGTGAACCTAAAGACAAAGGCGCACAAAACCACTAAAGACCGCAAAGAAAAAAATACGAGATTATATATCAATGTCGTTTGGTACTAGCAGTTGAAATTTTACCGCAGAGATCGCAAAGTTTTACGCAGAGAACCGCAAAGAAATTCGGGAATATCTACCTCTGCGGTTCTTTGCGCCTCCTTAGCGCTCTTTGCGTTTAAATACTTCTGTCTGGATATCATTTTTTGAAGCGACAATTCCTAAAAAATATTAGTATGTGCCAAATACTTCTGAAAATTTAAAGACATTGTCCAAGTAAATCTTATTTTTGCTTACTTGTAATCGCATTTCCAAACAAATCAATTAAATAATATGGAAAAGAAATCCCCAAATCGAAGAGATTTCCTGAAATCAACGGCAGCCATTGCAGCCGGAATGATGATTATCCCGCGCCATGTTTTAGGAGGACCGGGTTATGTAGCTCCAAGTGATCAACTTACGAAAGGTATTATTGGAGTAGGAAGTATGGGCCAGGGCCATATTCCTTATGAAGGGACAAAAGTAGTGGCAATTTGTGATGTTGATAAAAAGCATTTGCAATTTGCTCAGTCGCTGATTCCTAATTCAGTGCAGACTTTCCACGATTACCGTGAGTTGTTGCTTCGTCCTGAAATTGATATCGTTCATATTGCTACTCCTCCTCACTGGCATGGATTGATGGCCATTGAAGCAGCGCGTGCCGGAAAAGATATCTGGTGCGAAAAACCGATGACAAGGACGATTGGTGAAGGTCAGCGCGTCGTGGAAGAGGTGAACAAACATGGCCGTATGTTCCGGCTGAATACCTGGTTCCGTTTTAAGGACAATTTCTATGGACTTGGAACTGAAGTTAAACCGTTGAAGAAAGTGATCGATAGTGGAATCCTGGGATGGCCTCTGAAGGTAACGGTCAGTGGCATTACAGGCTTTGACTGGAAATTCTACTGGCGAGGTGAAACCAACCTACCGACAATGCCGGTTCCTGAAGAATTGGATTACGATTTCTGGTTAGGTCCTGCACCTTTCAGGCCCTATAATTCTGAACATGTTCATCAAAAATTCCGTGGATATTGGGATTACGATGGTGGCGGTCTTGGCGATATGGGACAACATTACCTCGATCCTGTTCAGTATCTTCTCGGAAAAGATCATACAAGTCCGATAAAAGTTGAGGTGGATGCTCCACAACAGGATGAATATGCGGTAGGGAGCTGGAGACGAATTGAATATACGTATGCCGACGGATGCAAGATTATCCTCGACGGTGAAAATAAAGATAAAGATGCCGCTTATATTGAAGGACCAAACGGAAAGATCTTCAAAGGTTTTGAATCTGATATTCCTAATTTGAACAAGTTTATCGAAACGCTACCTGATCCTGAACCACGAATCACAACATTCTCGGAGTCGGTAAGAACGCGTCAGAAATTTGCGTTGAACGAGATGAACGGATTCCGCTCGTGTACACTTGTGAACATGGGAATCCTTGCTGTACGATTGGGAAGAACACTTCATTTTGATCCGGATCAGCAACAGTTTATCAATGATGATGCCGCCAACCGGTTAATTCACCAACCCATGCGTGCACCCTGGACAACAATTTAATTATAGAAAAATAACAGACATATGAAGAAGATATTTAATTCTCTTTTAGTAATCGTGTTTGCTTTGTTGCTGGTCGGATCTGGTTTATCGGCACAGGAAAACAGAACCGTTACCACAAAGATAGCTGATCTGCTCGCACAGATGCCGACGAATAACCTTCCGCAACGTGACAAGCTCATGGAAGAGCTGATCTCACTGGGTGATGAAGGATTTCAACAACTGGCGGATCAGATGACCCCATCGGGAAAAGGGGACAATTCGGCAGTTGTTTATGCCATTAACGGATTGGCACGTTACGCCTGCCAAAATGCGAAAGAAGATAAGAGGGCTTTTGCAGAAAAGAACTTTATCCTTGCAATGAATAAAACACCAGATGCTGAAACCAAAGCATTCTTTATGCGTCAACTGCAATTGGTTGGCAAAGATGATGCGGTAAAAGCGGTTGCTCCCTTTTTAACAAACGATGAGTTATGCGAACCGGCAACATCTGTACTTACAACAATTGCCAGCGAAATAGCAAAGAACGAACTGCTTAATGCATTGGCCAAAGTTCAGGGTAAATCACTCGTTACAGTGACAAAGGCGCTCGGAGAACTTCGGTTTAAGGCTGCCAATGGTGCAATCTTAAAAACGATCACCTCTGATAATAAGAATCTTCAGAAAGTTTCGCTTGCTGCAGTGGCTGCAATTGCGGTTCCAGAATCTTATCAACCTCTTC
>Ga0209511_1001416_pt1 | contig 21379 bp, 16 predicted proteins | sample SSSSmetaG_FD_184141 | JGI IMG/M metagenome (GOLD analysis project Ga0209511, IMG submission 184141) | Glacier valley bacterial and archeal communities from Borup Fiord, Nunavut, Canada, to study Microbial Dark Matter (Phase II) - ​SSSS... | ecosystem: Environmental > Aquatic > Freshwater > Ice >...
CGACCATCCCCTGTAGCTTAGAAGGAATAATGTGCTGTTATGAAAAATTATATTTGTCATAATCGTCAGATAAAATTTCTACACCCTTTGGTGTATAGCTTCTAACTAGCAGCATGTAATAATTTACGATGTCGCCATTTTTTATTGTACTATTGGCGTCAATTGTTCTAATTTGGCGGTCATATTTGTTTAAAACATTAACCATTACAACACTGTCATTACATCTTGCAATAACCGTGTATGTTGTACAAAAGTTTGTCATTACGATACTAAAAGCACAAAGTGACACAACAACCGAAACAAGTACTAATAACGCCAGAAAAATGGAAAATATAGACTTAATATCTGTTTTTTTCATAATTATTCTCCTAAAACGAAAAGTACTTGCTCCGTACCGCGAAGCTCGGTCCGAGCTTATGCCAAATTTATCTAGGCATTTTGCAGAACTATAAGCCCGATAAATAGTACTACAATGACCAGTGAGGCTAGTATTATTGTCCATATGCATGCTGTCCTAAGTTTTGAGCTTTTCGTAGAAATTGCAAGTAATATGAAATAAATATCAATCACTGTAAATAGTACTAATAGTATGAAAAAGAATACAATCTCGCTTTGGTCATTAGCCATGTTTTTCCTCCTAAGATGAAATGTGCATCGCTCCGTACCGCGAAACAAGGCCGTGGTTGTGAGTAATATCGTAATTATGTCATTAAATTTCAAACTAGCAATCATTAGCGTTATTTGGATAAAAAAATAGGCCGGTGCGATTAAACGCGACCGGCTATTTTTTAGGGGAGTGGTGTCGTGGACGGGACTGTATTCGGAACTGTAATTGTTGGTAAACTGCTCTTGTTCACGTTTTCAAGCAATTTTTCCAACAGACTATTGCCGCAAGCAGCAATAGTATTGTCTTCGTAGATTAGGTCGCCCTTTTCTACTTCACAGTTACTTTGACTGATTTCGATAACCCTATCATCATAACTGTCAAATGTATTTGGGTTAGTGACTGTGTATCCATTACTGTAGACGCCAGTAACTATAAATAGTGGCTGGCTGGATGTTTGACTGTTAAGTTTATCCTTATTGCTTTCTATAGAAATCAAACCCACAACGGCTGTAACGGTAATGAAAAGCGCCGTAAGTATTAAAATTAATCCAAAATAAATATTATCTCTTTTCCGAAATTCCTTTTTTTTGCCCCTTGCGAGCGAAATATAGATTGAGAAAATAAACAATATAAGTGCAATTGCCGTGCATCCAATGATTGCGAAAATTCCGTAAGTCATAAAAACTCCTCCTAAAAACGAAATGTGCTTTGCTCCTGTCTGGAGCGAAAGCTCTCAACGAAACAATATACTCATATTATAACAAGAATCAGTACAAATGTCAATATCAAAGAAAAAGTGTCAGGCATATAGCGCTGACACTTGCGTGGAGTTGAACCACTGTTGATTTAGAAGGAACTAGTCGGTTGAGTTTTTAAACTCATCATACATATCATATGCGACTCCATTGATTTGAATCATATCGCTTTTTGCAATAATGACACTGTTATTTATGTCAACGAAATCGCCTTCTTGTAAAAACTTTAACCTGTTCTCTTCAGTTATTGAGCTATACTTTGCCCAATTGTTGTTGATGGATATAAACTCATTAGAGTTCATATCCATCAACCAGACTTTGTCATCTGTAATTTCCATGACAACACCGTAGGAGTGGTCTGCTGTATCTTCGGATGTGTTTTCTATCTTTGACAAAACAACATATCCGAACACAAAAAATGATGCAAGAGCGGCTATGAGTAGGGCTATTAATAGACCAAGTTTATTATTCATACCATATCCTCCGTAGGCTCAATGTACAAGCGTAATAATATTTTACGTTCGTAACTTAACAGTAACATAAGTACGATATAAAGTCAAGTCATAAAACCCTTGACTAGTACGTTCAAATAGTCCAGAATGGTCAATAAGAAGTAGTGTAGCTGTGGTTATTAGTGTCTTTCCGTATAAGTGGCATTATATGAAAGAACAACCGCGGTTAAGGGAATCTTCGGCGCCAAAGAACCCCTTTGCCTTAGGGCAAATAACTAAAATACTAATCATAAAATTCATTGCGAGGAGTAGCATCACTTATGGCTAAAGCCAAATTTGATAGCGCTAAGCGCGTCTTCTTTACCGAAGGCGATACAGCGTTGCCATTACCAAACCTAATTGCTCATCAAAAGGATAGTTGGCGCGAGTTCGTCGAAACTGGTCTTAGCGAGATTTTCTCAGAGCTAAACCCAATCGACGACTATACCGGCCAAAAACTATCACTAAGGTTCAAGGAATATTCTTTCCAAGATCCAAAGACAAGTGAAAAAGACGCAAAAGAAAACAATTTAACATTTGAAGCACCTTTGCACGCAAATGTTGAATTAACTAATAAAGTTACTGGCGAAGTCAAAGAACAAGAAATTTACCTCGGCGATTATCCATGGATGACAGACCGTGGTACTTTTGTTATTAACGGAACAGAGCGTGTAGTTGTTTCTCAACTTACGCGAAGTGCCGGTGTATTCTTTACTGCTGAAAAAGCTGCAACTCGTAATTACTATGGTGCCAAGCTTATTCCTGGCCGTGGCGCATGGCTAGAAATTGAAACAGCCGCTAACGGTACAATCTATGTAAAGATTGACCGACGTCGTAAATTGCCAATTACGACACTATTTAGGGCCCTTGGACACAGCAAAACATCTGAAATTAAAAGTCTATTTGAAGATATTGATACTGGCGAAGTTAAATATATCGATGCCACATTAGACAAAGATCCATCTCGTGGATCAAATGAAGCTTTGATTGAAGTTTACCGTCGTTTACGACCAGGTGATCTTGCCACTGTTGATAACGCTCGAACAATGATTGAACGTATGTTCTTTGATTTCAAGCGCTTTGACTACAGTCGCGTAGGACGTTACAAATTAAACCAACGCCTTGGTCTTGAATTACCAAACACAACTGAATACCGTGTTTTCCAGATCAGCGATTTAATTGCGATTGTTCGTGAAATTATTCGTTTGAATAATACTCAGGATAAAGCAGATGATATCGACTCACTTTCTAATCGTCGTGTTAAGTTAGTCGGTGAATTAGTTGCTCGTCAGTTCCGCGTTGGTATGTTGCGTATGCAACGAAACGCTATGGACCGTATGAGCATGAGCGATCTTGAAAACGTGACTCCAGGGCAGCTTATTAATGCTCGTCCAGTAGTTGCCGCTGTTCGCGAATTCTTTGCAAGTTCACAACTTTCACAGTTGATGGACGAAACAAACCCACTTGCTGAACTTTCACACAAACGCCGCCTTAGCTCAATGGGGCCAGGTGGTCTATCACGCGAACGTGCTGGCTTTGATGTTCGTGACGCACACCCTACTCACTATGGTCGCCTATGTGTTGTTGAAACTCCAGAAGGTGCCAACATTGGATTGGTATTAAACTTGGCTTCATATGCTCGTGTTAACGAATATGGTTTTATTGAAACTCCATATCTTAAAGTTGTTGATGGCAAAGTTACTAAAAAAGTTGTCTATTTGGACGCTGCACACGAAATTAGCGAAGTTATTGCCGATGCTAGTGTTAAGTTAAATAAAGATGGTTCATTCATTGATTTGCGTGTAAGTGCCCGAAACGGTATCTTGCCAGAGCAAGTTGACGCTACTGAAGTTACTTACGTCGATGCCGCTCACAAACAAATTCTTGGTTCAAGCGCTGCGCTTATTCCATTCATTGAGAAAAACCGTGTTGACCGTTCATTAACTGGTTCTGCCATGCAGAAACAAGCTGTACCTTTGTTAAATCCTGAATCTCCAACTGTTGGTACTGGTATTGAAGGCGATATTGCTCGCAATACTAGTCAATTGATCGTTGCGAGTGGTGATGGTGAAGTTGTTAAAGCTGATGGTGACGAAATTCAAGTTAAGTATGCTGATGGCACACGAAAATATGAGTTAGTTCACTTTGCAAAGAGCAACGATGACCGCTCAATTAACCAAAAGGTCCGTGTTGATCGTGGCCAAAAAGTTAGTGAAGGCGATATCTTGATTGAAGGTGCTTCAATCGCTGACGGTGAATTAGCCCTAGGTCGCGACCTTATGGTTGCCTTTATGCCTTGGGGCGGATACAACATGGATGATGCCATTGTTCTATCTAGCCGACTTGTTCAAGATGATGCTTTAACGAGTATTAACATTAAAGATTACACAATTGAAGTTCGTGAAACAAAACTTGGTAACGAAATTGTTACCCGCGATATTCCAAACGTAAGTGAAGAATCTTTGCGACATTTGGACCTTGACGGAATTGTTGAAGTTGGCTCAGAAGTAAAAGCTGGCGACGTATTAGTCGGTAAGATTACACCTAAGGGTGAACAAGAACTATCAAGCGAAGAGCGATTGCTCCGTGCTATCTTTGGCGAAAAAGCTAAAGATGTTCGCGATACATCACTACGTATGAACAATGCCGGTGGCGGTAAAGTTGTTGGCGTTAAGGTTTTTAGCCGCGAAAACGGCCATGAGCTTAAAGCTGGCGTTTTGATGCAAATTCAAATCTTTGTTGCTCAATTGCGCAAAATTAGCGTTGGTGACAAATTAGCTGGACGACACGGTAATAAGGGTGTTGTAGCTAAAATTCTACCAATCGAAGATATGCCATATATGGAAGATGGTACTGCTGTGGATGTTGTTTTGAACCCACTCGGTGTGCCTTCACGTATGAATATTGGTCAGCTATTTGAAACTCACCTTGGTATGGCTGCACGTGCCCTTGGTTACAAGGTTGCTACGCCTCCATTTAACGGTGTCCCTACTAATATCATTGGTGATGAGCTTGAAAAAGCTGGATTCGCTCGTGATGGTAAATTCCAATTGTTTGATGGCCGCAACGGTGAAGCGTTCGAAGAGCGCACAACTGTTGGTATTATGCATATGATCAAGCTACACCACATGGTTAGTGACAAGATTCATGCACGTTCAACTGGTCCATATACAATGGTTACTCAACAGCCTTTGGGTGGTAAAGCTCAAAATGGTGGACAGCGCTTCGGAGAGATGGAAGTTTGGGCACTTGAAGCTTACGGCGCAGCCGCAACACTTCAGGAAATGATCACGATTAAGTCAGATGACGTTTACGGTCGTGCAAAAGCCTATGAATCAATCATTAAAAATGAAGCAATTGTTGGACCTAAGTTACCTGAATCATTTAACGTGCTTGTTAAAGAACTTCAAGGTCTCGGTCTACGAGTTGATCTGTTGGATGAAACTGCCGAAGAAGTAATTGATGCTGAACAGATTATTCAAAGTGTTAACGATGTTGAAGAACAAATTGTCGGTATAGATTTACCTGAAATTGAAGAAATTGACAGCGTTGATGATATTGATGGCATGGAAGAGATTGATGAGACAGAAGAATTTAAGGAGGAGGCGTAATAATGGCACGAGTAATTGCAAATAACGGAATTGCTGACTTTAACGCAATCCGACTTACTGTAGCAAGTCCAGAAGATATCCTTAAATGGAGCAATGGTGAAGTTACAAAGCCTGAAACAATCAACTATCGTACTCAGAAACCTGAGCGCGACGGATTGTTTTGTGAGCATATTTTTGGACCAGTCAAGGATATAAATCCACATGACAACAAACTAAAAGGTGTTCGTTCACGCGAAGCTGCAGTTGATAAAAATGGTGACATGATCACTAAGTCAATTGTTCGTCGCGAAAGAATGGCACATATTACGCTAGCTGCCCCTGTTGCGCATATTTGGTTTATGCGTGGTACACCAAGTGCTATGAGCTTACTTCTTGGTATTACTGTTCGAAACTTGGAGCGCATCGCTTACTTTGCAACTTATGTTGTTTTGAAATCTGATGACAAAAAGCGTGAACAATACCTAGCTGATATCGAAGCTGAAACAGAAGCTGGCAAAGTAGCAATCAAGATTCGCTACGAACGCGAAGCTTCAGTCGAAAATGCTGATGTAAAAGCTTTAGCTACAGCACAGTCAAATGAGCTTACAGAGCTAAATGATATGTATCTAGTCAAAAAAGCTCAGCTTGAGAGCCTCGTTAAGGGTGCTTTGCTTAGTGAAGTTGACTTCCGTAGCTTGCCAGAAGAATATGAAGAATTAGTTGAAGTTGGTATGGGCGGAACTGCTCTTAAGGCTTTGCTTGATGAAATCGATTTGCCTGAACTTATTGCTCGACTATCTGAAGAGGTAGCTGGTGCCAAGGGTCAACGCGAAAAGAAACTACTTAAGCGTCTTAAAATGCTTGAAGGTATGCAAGCTGCTGGTATTAAACCAAACAGCCTTACTTTGACAGTATTGCCAGTTATTCCTCCAGACCTTCGTCCAATGGTTCAATTAACTGGTGGTCGTTTTGCGACATCAGATTTAAACGATCTTTACCGACGTGTTATTAACCGAAACAATCGTCTTAAAAAATTGATTGGTCTTAATGCTCCTGAAGTTATTCGACGCAATGAAATGCGCATGCTTCAAGAAGCTGTTGATGCTTTAATTGATAACAGTGCTGCAAAGGGTAACCGTGCTGTAAATGCAACTGGTGGACGTCGACGTCTTAAATCAATTAGCGATATGCTAAAGGGTAAGCAGGGTCGTTTCCGTCAGAACTTGCTTGGAAAGCGCGTTGACTATTCAGGACGTTCTGTAATTGTTGTAGGTCCAAAGCTTAAGATTAATGAGTGTGGACTTCCAAAGCAAATGGCGCTTGAATTATTCAAACCATTTATCATTAGCTGGTTAATCCGTGGTGAGCATGCTTATAATATTCGCTCAGCTACACGCTTAATTGAATCTGGTGACGCACTAGTATGGGACGCACTTGATGCTGTGATTGAAGGAAAGTACGTTCTTTTGAACCGTGCTCCATCACTTCACCGTTTGTCTATCCAGGCTTTCCAGCCAGTACTTGTTGAAGGTAAAGCAATCCAACTACATCCACTTGTCGCTAACGGATTTAACGCCGATTACGATGGTGACCAGATGGCAGTTCACTTGCCACTTTCAGATGCTGCTCAAAAAGAAGCTCATGAATTAATGAGTGCAACAAATAACCTTCTAAAACCTGCTGATGGTGCTCCAGTACTTAACATTGGGCAAGACGTTGTTTTGGGTAACTATTACCTAACATATGACAAGCCAAGTGCAACTGCTGAAAAGCAAAAATCATTCAGCTCAGTTTATGAAGCTGAAATGGCATATGATGGTGGTTCATTACGACTACAAAGCCCAATTCGTGTCTTCTTTAGAGGTGAAATGCGTGAAACTACGCTAGGACGTGTATTCTTTAACGATATTCTTCCAGCAGATTTCCCATACAACAACTTACCTCAAAGCAAAAAGCAACTAAAGCGTGTTTTGGCCAAGATCTTTAATGATTACGGTGCTGATACAACTGCTCAAACTGCCGACCGCATGAAAGGTTTAGCCTTCCGATTTGCAACCGTTGCCGCTGTATCTACTGGTAAAGATGACTACGTACAATTCCCAGAAATTAGCGCATTCGTAGCCGAAGGTGATGCCAAGACTGCCCTCATCTCTGAACAATTTGACCAAGGTCTTATTACAGAAGAAGAGCGTTACAGCTTGACTATTGCTGCATGGCGTTCAGTTGACCGAAAGATCGCTGACTTCTTGCAGAGCCGATTAAAAGATATGGATACAAGCATTAGCGTCATGGTTAACTCCGGAGCTCGTGGTGATATTTCAAACGTTAAGTGGGCCTCAGCTATGATTGGTATCGTGGTGGACTCAAATAACCACGAAATTGAGCTTCCAATCCGTTCTAACTATAAAGACGGCCTCAGTTCACTTGAGCAATTCGTGGCAACACGTGGTGCTCGTAAGGGACTTATCGATACCGCTCTTAAGACTGCCGATGCTGGTTATTTGACTCGACGTCTAGTAGATGTGTCTCAAGATGTGTTTACTGTCGAAGATGAAGAAGTTAATACTGATGAAGGTTTCGAAATTAAGAGAAGCGAATCAGAATTAACTATGATTGACTTTGGTAACAGGCTTGTTGGACGATTTACTGCCGAAGCTGTACCTGGTTATGTTGAAGCTGATCAAATCATTACTCGCGAAGTTGCAAGTGCAATCGAAGCTGATCAGAAGATTTCAAGTGTCAAGATTCAATCTGTTCTATCGACCAAGAATCTACGTGGAATTCCACGCAAGAGCTATGGTATTGATATGTCTACAGGTCGCCTAGTGAACGCAGCGCAACCAGTTGGTGTTATTGCTGCTCAATCTGTTGGTGAGCCTGGTACTCAGTTGACTCTAAAGACCTTCCACAAAGGTGGAGAAGCTGGTGGAGATATTACGCAAGGTTTGCCTCGTGTTGAAGAGTTGTTTGAAGCTCGAACACCAAAGGGTCAAGCTTACGTTACTGAAGCTGCTGGTCTTGTTGATGTTTGGGAAGATGGTAAAAAGTATATCGTTCAAGTTACTCCAGAAGCTGGCCATGTTGAGCGCATTGCACTCGAAGGCCGAACTTTGGTTGTACGATCTGGCAGTAATGTCAAAGCCGGTGATGTATTAGCGACAGGTGAGAGTGAAACTAAACCTCTTACAGCTCCATTTGACGGTGTACTTGAAGTTGCTGAAGATACATTAGTTCTAGCTGCAAATGCTAGTTCTCCTGTACGTTACGAAGTTCCTGGCACAATTCAACCAGTTGTCAAAGCTGGTGACGTTGTTGAAGCCGGCGATAGGTTAACTGGTGGTTCATTGAACCTACATGACCTAATGCGCTTAAAGGGTACTGAAGCAACTCAGCGTTACATTATCAACGAAATTCTACGCATCTATGCTGCACAAGGCCAAGACGTTGCTGATAAGCACCTTGAAGTCATTGTCCGCCAGATGTTTAGCCGCGTTCAGATCGAGGATCCAGGTGATAGTATCTTTGTCACAGGTGACATCGTTTCAAAAGCGTTGGTCGTTGAATCTAACACCGAACTTGCAGCCGCTGGCAAAAATCTTGTTGGCTACACTCAGTTATTACTTGGTATTACCAAGGTGTCAATCTGGTCAGATAGCTTCCTATCTGCAGCTTCATTCCAGGATACAACTCGTGTCCTAATCAATGCTGCAATTAGTGGTCGTGTTGACCGATTACACGGTTTGAAAGAAAACGTTATCATTGGTCGCAAGATTCCAGTTGGAACCGGCGCCAAAGGTTACGGTGTTATCGAATCTGATGATGAGATTGAACAAGACGTGTCGGACGATATTGATCTAGCTATTTAATAAATAGCAGACGATAACAAAATACCCTGGATTTAACTCCAGGGTATTTTGTTTTGTTTCAAATCAGATTATTACAATAGTGCATGTTGATGTACCAAATCGGTAACCCTATTCAGCCGAAGCCAAATAGGGTTACCGCATTAACTAGAAAAGTTTGTCGGCGGTTTTGAAAGCAACCTTATCAAGTGCCTCTCCGCCAAACAAGTCAATCAACGAAATACTCGATGACATCGCAATTATAAGGGCCGACCTTGTTTCGATGTCGGGTTGCATTGCGACTGCGACAAAGAAAGCATCAACCATCCGTTCCTCTACAGTGTTGTATAAAACGGACTTGCAGGCTATCTTGGTCAAGAGCTCTGAGCCCGTTATGTGTGGGCATAGAGCTAATGCGATTTTTTTCAACGTGCTGTAGTTAATCTGGTCATCGTCTATATCTTCAATCAAGCTGTTGATTCCGTCCGAAATGAAAGCCTTTACATCGCTAGGGGTGTTATTGATTGCTGACATAATAATTCCTCCCTGAATTGAGTGTGGTGTATTCAACTACTGCTCAAGATAAATATTTCAGGAGCAGCCGTTAAATAACCATATAGATTAGCTAACGTGCTGCTTCTGAAGTAGGGGATAATTATGTTTCTCAACATGCACTGTAATAAGCTGATTTGTAAACGTTCTATCGAAAATATGAGCCACTAAGCCCAAATATTGATAACCACATGATAGCATAAACGGCATGAAATGTCAATATGCATCTTTAGCAAATCAAATTGTTACAATAGTGCATGTTTTGGCGATAGGTCCAATTTAGATTGATGATGATCCGCCTAGCAACGCTGCCAGGCGGATATCAAACTTACAAAAAGTTAATTTTGAACCTGGGAAGTCTTAACCGCTCGAATTCAGCTTTTGTCATTTTTAAATAAAGTGTCAGATTAACTGACTTTCTGTAGAAATAGTTGAATGACCTTGGCGTATGAAGCCGATTTTCATTTGCTCCATGATCCTTGATATTGGCCGCGCTCATTGCCACTGGGTAAGTATCGATTAAAAATTTGATGTCTGATTTACAAACCTCTTCAAGAGATATCCTTAATGCAATCATTATCGGATATCTGTCGCAGTAAGATATAAATCTTTGCTCACCGTAAATTCGGATATAATTTGAGATTTCTTCAAATGAATCCGTGCACAATGGACATAGAGTGCATTCTTTTTTTAATTCTACAAGAAAGTTGTATATCCATGAATCATAAATAGATCGTTGCGTAAGTTCATTGACTAATCTGGCCATAATGCATCCTCCTTCGTCGCTCAAGCGTCAGCTTAGATTTTCATCTCATAAGTGTGCTTCTTGATAATGAAGTAGCACGCTAATTAAGCTAAAATATAGTTAAATTAGTGTGCTACTCCAGAGAATGGAGGATATATATAAACATGCACTGTAATAATTTGACTTGTTAAGGTTTCGTCATTGTTTTAAACTGTTTATTTTAAAATCCTTGATATCTTTGTAATAGCACTAGCATAATAAAATGTCAATGATTTCACTTTCTTACCGTCAACTATTATTATGTTTACACCAACGGCACGCTCTACGTGTGGGTATATTCATAGTCAGCACGTGGCTTTCGGCTGCTTATCACGGGTCGTTTTCTTTACAGCCCATCTCGCTAATGCTAAACTCAAATTAACTAATTAACTAATTAACTAACTAGCTAACTAACTAACTAACTAATCAGAAAGTTTTTTATAATGCAGCAAATCTCCAAAAAATCTAAATCTAATTCTAATTTAGGTTTTACCATCGTCGAACTCCTCGTAGTAATTGTAGTTATTGGTATTCTCGCTGCCATTACTATCGTCAGCTATGCCAGCATCTCTAATCGTGCTAAAGTAGCAGCTCTCCAATCCGATCTGACTAATGCTTCTACTCAACTAAAAATATCCCAAGCGACTGATGCTAGCGGCGATTACCCAACCAATAACAACTGCCCAACTCCTGGTTCGACTGAAATCTGCCTAAAGCCAAGTAATGGCAATATCTTTACCGCCTATACATCAAACAACGCAGCTAATCCAAAAACTTTCACATTAACAGCTACTAACGATACATCATCATATCAAATAACTAACGATTCATCCCCAACTATATATGTTTCGCCATACATCCAAACTATCGCTGCAGCTAGCTGCCCATCAACTCGCACACAAGTTCAGGATGCCCGTGACAGCCATACCTACTGGATTCAAAAACTAGATGACGGCAAATGCTGGATGCAAACTAACCTTGGCTACGCTGGCAGTGGCACTAATACCTACGGTGACATAAAAACTCTGACTAACGGCACTGGTGGTTCCTTAACCTTTACCGCCGCTAGATACTACGTTACACCATCTACAACTAATTTCACCACTGAACCAATCGCTCCTAGCACTTCAACTGACGGCACTGGTCAATACGGCTACTTATATAACTGGTGTGCCGCTACAGGCGGTGACCTAGCTAGCTCTGGCTGCTCAAGTACTATAAACACCCCACTACCAGTTACTACAGCATCAATCTGTCCATCTGGCTGGCGTTTGCCAACTAGTAATGGAGGTGAATTTACCGCGCTCAACACAGTCATTAATAGCGGTTCAACCGCCACCGACGCTGGCTTAATTGGCACTCCCTGGCTCGCGCAGCGAGGTGGCTACTGGGTTAGTGGGTTTAATAATCATGGTAGCTACGGCTACTACTGGTCGTCTAACCAATACTCAGCCTCTTACGCCTACAGCCTGGGCTTTGTCAGCAATGGCGTTAATCCGTCCAGTAACTATAATAAGAGCCTCGGCTTTGCGGTGCGGTGTGTGGCTTCTTAGTCTTTCCCTAGGTTTGAATGAATACTAATTTGAAAGCAGTCTAATCAGCTTTAACAGGAACATCCTGTGATATATGTTGAATAATAATATTCTCTTATGATCCTTTAAAATTAGTTATTCTTGCACAAATTAGGCTAGACCAGACCGATTTTTACCTCCATAACTCTCATCCAATAATAAAATAACCCTTTGACTTGCCGTACAAATAAAGATTCAAGAACGTTGCTATCCGAGTATGTTTGAGTCAAGTCGAGTTACGCAGGATACAAAGTTTTTGAAGCTTTATTTTTAGCGAGCAAGGCAAACTGGTTGTTGTTTATTGGAGGAGAGGTAGGGCGGTGATGGCAAAATTGAGCATATAACAGTGCACAGTTGCGTTAATGACCTATTTTTGCTATAATCACAAACGAGTTTACTCTTATTGGGCTAACGAATTATTGAATGTGTACAGATTCGATAGTGCCGGTAAGTATGACACAGAGAGAACATGCTGAGTTTAATCTGTAAATTATAACTAACTACCAAATCGGAGTTTTATTTAACAATGCCAACAATCAACCAATTAGTGCGTAAGCCACGCAAGACTGCGATTAAAAAATCTAAGTCTCCTGCGCTTGCCAAGATACATAACGCGCTAAAAACTCGTTATTACAACCAAAACAGCCCACTAAAACGTGGTGTCTGTGTTCGTGTAACTACGAAAACACCTAAAAAACCTAACTCAGCTTTACGTAAAGTTGCTCGTGTTCGTTTGACGAACCAACAAGAAGTTTGGGCATATATCGGTGGCGAAGGTCACAACCTACAAGAGCACGCCGTTGTTCTCGTACGTGGTGGTCGCGTTCCAGACCTTCCAGGTGTACGTTATCACATCGTTCGTGGCGCACTTGACCTTCAAGGCGTTGCAAAGCGCAAACAAGGCCGTTCTAAGTACGGTACGAAAAAGGAGACCAAATAATGCCTCGTAAAACAACCGCTAGCTTACAACGTATCTTGAAACCAGATCGAAAGTACCAAAGCGTATTAATCCAACACCTAATCAACAAATCTATGCTTGATGGCAAAAAACTTGTTGCTGAACGTGCTGTTTATAATGCACTCGAAATGGCTGCCAAGAAACTTAACAGCGAAAATCCACTTGAAGTTTTTGAAAAAGCTTTGAAAAATGTATCTCCAAACTTTGAGGTTAAATCTCGTCGGGTTGGTGGTGCAAACTATCAAATTCCATTCCCAATTCAGGGACACCGTCAATTACACTTTGCGTTCAGTTGGTTAGTACAATCAGCTCGTTCACGCAAGGGTTTGTCTTATTCTCACCGTTTAGGACTTGAAATCATTGACGCCTGTGGCGAAACTGGTGGCGCATACAAGAAAAAAGAGGATACTCACCGAATGGCAGAAGCAAACCGCGCGTTTGCGCACTTTGCCCGAGTTTAGTAATTTCTACTATCAGATTAAACTTCGGACATTTGTTCGAAGTTTTTTCTTATTTTAAGGTGCTGGTCTCTAGTAATAAGTAAACAAATTTGCTAAAATAGAACGCGACGGCTATTTTTAATGGCAAAAATTAATTAATTATTCGTTATTCGTCATAAGGCGAATGCGAGAAGGATAAAGGACAATTCCATGGCAGAAAGACACGTCCCACTAGAGGACCTTCGTAATATCGGTATTATTGCTCATATTGACGCTGGTAAAACAACAACAACTGAGGCTATTTTGTATCGAACTGGTCTTTCTCATAAAATCGGTCTTGTCCACGAAGGTGGTACAACAACTGACTGGATGGAGCAAGAGCGTGAACGTGGAATCACGATTACATCTGCTGCCGTGACTGCTTTTTGGAAAAACCACAAGATCAATATCATTGATACACCAGGACATATCGACTTTACTGCTGAAGTAGAACGTTCACTTCGCGTTCTAGACGGTGCTGTGACTGTGTTTGACGGCAAGATGGGCGTTGAAGCTCAATCTGAAACCGTATGGCGTCAAGCTAATAAATATCACGTTCCACGTATTTGTTTTATTAATAAGATTAACCAAACTGGTGGCGATTTTTATAAATCACTTGATTCGATTCATACTCGTTTGACTAAAAACGCTTTGCCTATTCATTTGCCAATTGGCTTTGAAAAAGAGATTAACGGTATTGTTGACCTAATTGAAATGAAAACATATACCTATGCAGATTATACTGATCACCAATTAGTTATTGGTGAAATTCCTGCTGATATGTTGGAAAAGTCTAAAAACGCACGTCGTTTATTAGTTGAAGCGGCTGTTGAAGCTGATGACGCATTATTCGAACGATTCCTTGATAAAGGTGAAGATTCTATCACTATTCCTGAACTAAAGGCTGCATTGCGCAAACGCGTTTTGGCTGGTGATTTTTACCTTGTAACAGGTGGCGATGGCCGCGGTGTTATTGTTGAAAAGGTGCTTGACCTTGTTGTTGATTATTTGCCATCTCCAGAAGATGTTGATGCAATTTGGGGACACAATCCAAAAACTGGTGATGAAATTGAACGAAAACCTCTTGAATCAGAACCTTTAGCTGCTTTGGCATTCAAAATTGCTACAGACCCATTTGTTGGTAAGCTAATCTTTGTCCGTGTTTATAGCGGCAAGATGGAAGCTGGTTCATATGTTCTTAACACTACAACTGGTGAAAAAGAGCGTATTGGACGAATTGTTCGTATGCATGCTGATAAGCGCGAAGATATTGAATCTATCGGTGCAGGCGATATTGCAGCTGTTGTTGGACTTAAGGGTACATTTACCGGTATGACACTTTCTGACGTTGCACATCCAATTACACTTGAATCAATTACATTCCCAGATCCTCCAGTATCGATTGCTGTTGAACCAAAGACAAAAGCCGACCAAGAAAAAATGGGTATTGCATTGCAGCGTCTAGCTGAAGAAGATCCAACTTTCCGTGTTCGTACTGATGAAGAAACTGGTCAAACGATTATGTCAGGAATGGGTGAATTACATCTTGATATCTTAATTGATCGTATGCGCCGCGAATTTAAGGTTGAAGCTAATATTGGTGAGCCACAAGTTGCTTTCCGTGAATCTATCAAGGGCACATCTGATGTCCAAGGTAAACACATCAAGCAATCTGGTGGTCGTGGTCAATATGGCGATGTTTGGATTAAGTTTGAACCAAATGAAGTAGGTAAGGGATTTGAGTTTATCGATGCCATTAAAGGTGGTGTTGTGCCTCAGGAATACCGTAAACCAGTTGAAGCTGGTGTTCGTGAAACTCTTGACGGTGGTGTTATTGCCGGTTACCCAGTAGTAGACGTTAAAGCAACGCTTTACGATGGTAGCTATCATGATGTTGACTCAAGCGAATTGGCCTTTAAATTGGCTGGTAGCTTAGCTGCACGTGAAGGTATTAAAAAGGCTAAACCAATTCTACTCGAACCAGTTATGCGCGTTGAAGTTACTACCCCTGAGGAATTCATGGGTGATGTAATCGGAGACTTAAATGCACGACGTGGTCGAATTGAAGCTATGGAAGATTTAAGCGCAGCCGCTAAATTAATCCGTGCCTTCGTACCACTTTCAAATATGTTTGGCTATACAGGTGATTTACGCTCAATGAGCCAAGGTCGTGCTGCTAGTACAATGGAGCTTGCTCAGTATGAAGAGGTTCCACCAAATGTTTCACAAGAGATTGTTGAAAAACGATCAAGTAAATAGGGGATAAATTGCACTTTACCTCGCACGCTATATTCTGTATAATGCATGGTATACGTTGTGAGGTAACATTGCTTCTCATGCGAAAAAAATAATTAATTCGCTTCACAGCGAAGGAGAAATAACCATATGGCAGAATTTGATCGTACCAAGCCCCACGTTAACGTCGGCACAATGGGCCACGTTGACCACGGTAAAACAACTTTAACTGCAGCAATTACATCTGTACTTGCAAAGAGATTGCCAAGTTCTGTGAACAAAGCTGTTTCTTATGCTCAGATTGACAACGCTCCAGAAGAGCGCGCACGCGGTATCACTATTGCTTCATCTCACCAAGAGTATGAATCAGCTAAGCGACACTACGCACACGTTGATATGCCAGGACACGCTGACTATGTTAAAAACATGATCACAGGTGCTGCGCAAATTGATGGTGCTATCCTAGTTGTTGCTGCAAATGATGGTCCATTGCCACAAACACGCGAACACGTTCTATTAGCTCACCAAGTTGGTGTTCCAAAGATTCTTGTTTTCCTAAACAAGATGGACCTTGCTGACCCTGAACTAGTTGAACTAGTTGAAATGGATATTCGTGAACTTCTAGCTAAAAACGGATTTGACGAAAACTGTCCAATTATCAAGGGTTCTGCTACAAAGGCCCTCGAAGGTGATAAAGAATCTGAAGATGCAATCATGGAATTGGTTGAAGCTTTGGATAGCTACATTCCACAACCAGTACGCGAACTAGATAAACCATTCTTGATGCCAATCGAAGACGTCTTCTCAATTAAAGGCCGTGGCACAGTTGCTACAGGTCGTATTGAGCAAGGTGTTATCAAGATTAACGATCCAGTTGAAATTGTTGGTCTACATCCTACAATCACATCAGTTGTTACTGGTATTGAAGCTTTCAAAAAGAGCCTAAACCAAGGACAAGCTGGTGATAACGCTGGAATCCTTCTACGTGGTATTGAGCGCGAACAAATCGAACGCGGTCAAGTTGTTGTTAAGCCAGGTAGCTTAACTCCACACACAGAATTTGAATCAGAAGTATATATCCTCAAGAAAGAGGAAGGTGGTCGTCATACACCATTTAGCAAGGGTTACAAACCTCAGTTCTATTTCCGAACAACTGACGTTACTGGTGAAGTTGAACTTCCGGCTGACAAAGAATTAGTTATCCCTGGTGACACATTAACCTTCAAGGTTAAATTGCTTGCTCCAATCGCTATGGAAAAGGGTCTTACCTTTGCTATTCGCGAAGGTGGCAAGACTGTTGGTGCCGGTGTTGTAACTACAATTGTTAAATAGTTTAGACTTTTAACTAACAATAATGCCTCCTGAAATATGGAGGTATTTTGTTGTCAATAAGTAATAATTATGCTATTATTTCATATGTATTATTAATCATATCGAGAACTCGGCAGTGACAGAACAAACACTGGTTCATGGCACGAGGTTACGATATAGCACCTTCGCTTAATAGGCGAGAAAGAACCAAATATATGGCAGCAGCCGACACAGACCAGACCCTACGTATCCGTATACGCCTAAAAGCGTATGATCACAAAGTGATCGACCAATCAGCAAAACAAATTATTGACACAGCAATTCGTACTGGCGCAAGTATCGCCGGCCCAGTTCCACTTCCAACACGCCGAAGTGTCTTTACTGTTGTTAAATCACCACACGTTTACAAAAAAGGTGGCGAAGCATTTGAAATGCGCGTTCACAAACGTTTGATTGATATCACAAACGCAACTCCAAAGACTATCGATAGCCTGCAAAACCTTAGCTTACCAGCTGGTGTTGATGCAGAAATCCGTATGTAACTTCAGAGTTAATGCAAATAAATAACCCCGCATTTCGCGGGGTTATTTATTATCTAGAAATTATTATTAGGCAATGCTATTAATAAGGGTTGTTGTATCTATTTGAATCTTAAATACCCACAAAATCAATGTAACAATTAGACAAAAAAGAATAAACCAATAGAAACGTTGCTCTTTGATACCAAAAGATGCAAATGGTTTAGATTCCTTAGTTAGTTGAAACGTCTTAAAAGCTGGAGCTTTTTTAGCTTTTACAGTACTTTTTTTTGCAGGTACTTTTGCAGCTTTGCTGACAGGTTTTTTTACAGTTTTCTTTGCAGTTGCCATATGATCTCTAGCTCCTTTGATAATACTTTATAACAACAGTATCGCACGAACTAATTATAAGCACAAGCGTATCGCATATTTTTGGTTTTGCTATACTGTAAGCAGATGAATATTTCAAAGCCTAAAAAGAGTCACGTCGGATTAATAATTGCCATAGTTTTATTATTAATAGTTATTGGAGCTGGTGTTTGGTACTTAATTTCACAAAATATCAAATTTTCTAGCGGCGTAAAGGTAAATACCTCAAATCAATCTTCGACTACAAAAGTGACACCTAAGGCAGCGTCGGTAATTCATATGGTAGCGATGGGTGATATGTTGGCGCACGATACAATTATTGCTAATGCCAAAACTGGTGATAGTTATGATTTTGGGCGATACTTTGCAAATACTCGACCAAGCTACAAAGATGCAGATGTAGTATTTTGTAATCAAGAAGGGCTTAGCTCTGGCGAAGAATATGGCATTAGTGGTTATCCATCATTTAATGCACCAAAAAAGTTTTCAGCTGATTTACAAGCGGGAGCTGGATGTAATTTAGTCAATTTAGCTAATAATCACATGGGCGACAAGGGTATAGCGGCTACAAACACCACAATTGACGTTTGGTCTGCCCTAAAGCCTCTTGCGGTTAGTGGGGCCAATAAAAACGCTGAAGATCAAGAAAAGGTAAGTTACGCAACTGTAAATGGGATTAAGATTGGCTTTTTGGCATTTGCTGACTTTAACAACAACACGGCAACGCCTGCTTATAGTATTAATATTTATCATGATGAAGCTTTGTTGCGCCGTTTAACTACAGAAGCGCGTAAAAATGCCGACGTAGTAATCGTTTCAATGCATTGGGGTGTTGAAGATTCAAGTGCAGTAAGCACCGATCAAGAAGCTCAGGCAAAATTGCTTAGTTCTTTAGGCGTAGATGTAATTATTGGTACAGGCCCTCATGTTTTACAATCTGCACATGTAATTGATAGAACTGAAGGTGGCACAACTGTCGTATGGTATTCGCTTGGTAATATGCTATCTTCTCAATTAAATATTGAAGAGTTAATTGGTGGAATCGCTTCGTTTGACATTAACAAGTCTGCAACTAATGTTATTTCAGTCTCAAACTTATCTTTTAAGCCAACGTATATGCATTATGAATGGACAGCCGCACAAGCTGCTGGCAATTATTTATTAGCTCGTAAAAACGCCATGTTATATCTGTTAGATAGTGCCGCTGATCCTTTATCTCGTTCACTATTTAACACAACCGTAGCCGCCCAAAAACAGTATGTAATTAATACGCTTGGCCCTGAAGTTACTGTTAAATAGTATTTGCTATACAATCCATATTGCTAATGTTAAACTTAAATCAACAAACTAATTCGAAAGATGTTTTATTTATAATGCAGCAAATCTCCAAAAAACCTAACTCTGGTTTTACTATCGTTGAACTCCTGGTAGTTATCATAGTAATTGGAATTTTAGCTGCCATTACTATTGTTAGCTATACTGGAATCTCTAATCGTGCTAAAGTAGCAGCTCTCCAATCCGATCTGACTAATGCTTCTACTCAATTAAAAATATCCCAAGCGACTGATGCTAGCGGCGATTACCCAACCAATAACAACTGCCCAACACCCGGTTCGACTGAAATCTGCCTAAAGCCAAGTAATGGCAATATCTTTACCACCTATACACCAAACAACGCAGCCAATCCAAAAACTTTCACATTAACAGCTACTAACGGTACGTTATCATACCAAATAACTAATGATTCATTTCCAGTTGTCGCAGTTACCGGTTCGCCATACATCCAAACCATCACTGCAGCTAACTGCCCATCAACTCGCACCCAAGTTCAAGATGCCCGTGACGGTCATACCTACTGGGTTCAAAAACTAGCTGACGATAAATGCTGGATGCAAACTAACCTTGGCTACGCTGGCGGTGGCACTAATACCTACGGTGACATAAAAACTCTGACTAATGGAACTAGTGGCTCTACGACCTATACTGTCGCTAGCTACTACGTTACACCATCCACGACCAACTTCACCACTGAACCAACCGCCCCTAGTACCTCAACCACTGGTATTGGCCAATACGGATACATGTACAACTGGTGTGCCGCTATGGGTGGCCAAGCGACAGCCGCCTGTGCAAATGCCACTACTCCAGCACCAGTTACTACCACATCAATTTGTCCATTCGGATGGCGTTTGCCAACCAGTAATGGTGGTGAATTCACCGCGCTTAACTCAGCCATTAACGGCGGTTCGACTACTACCTATGCAGGCTTAATCACCGCCCCTTGGCTCGCGCAACGAGGTGGCTCTTGGTATAGTGGGTTTGACTATCAGGGTAGCTACGGCCGCTACTGGTCGTCTACGCAGAACTATTCTACTAACGCCTATAGCCTGAACTTTGCAAGCACATATGTTTACCCGGACAATAACAGTGATAAAGTTAGCGGCTATGCGGTGCGATGTCTTGCGATCTAGTATTTACTCTAGCTTTGAATAAATAATAACTTGTCTTAAGCCATTAATCTCACATTATTACCCCAATTACGTCCAATATTATTACTTTATATCGGAGCAGACCTGTGCGAAGCAGCCGAACGCCACGTGCTGACGAATGTCACACGTAGAGTGTGACTGCTCGGTATAAATGTAATGAGAGGGGACGGTAAAATAGGATAAGTTAAATTGCGCCGTTAGTTCGAAGTGTCGCATCGGCAGTCTCAAGATAAGACCAGGCTTCATCAAGGGTTAAGTTACTCTCATATAAAGCCGTAGCTAAATCAATGCCAACATAACGAAAATGCCATGGTTCGTATCGATAACCTGTAATATCTTCTTTACCTTTTGGATAGCGCAAAATAAAACCATATTTATATGAATTATTAGCTAGCCATTGTCCATCACTAGTCTCGGCAAAACATTCATCCAGATAGCAATTTCGAGATACAGTCGTAATATCAACCGCAAGGCCAGTCTGGTGTTCGCTTTCGCCTGGTCGAGCAACTGATTGATTAGCGGCTTCCTGGCCAATCGAATTAGCTAAACTATTAAAATATATTGTTTGCAGCGCAGCTGATCGATAACCGCTACCAATCATTAACTGATTACCATCAGTATTTGCATCAGTAAACATGTTAACGAGTGGCGTTTCTATATCAGACCGTGCCGAACGTTCATCGGTACTTTTATCAGTTCTAGTTGCCACGGCAGGAATTTTTATGCCTGCTGGTATATAATCAATCGAAATTGGATGTGTTTTGCTAACAATTGCCCAAATACTATCGGCCAGTAAATAGTCGCCAACAAGGGCTGTGATAAGTTTTG
>Ga0209511_1001417_pt1 | contig 21374 bp, 16 predicted proteins | sample SSSSmetaG_FD_184141 | JGI IMG/M metagenome (GOLD analysis project Ga0209511, IMG submission 184141) | Glacier valley bacterial and archeal communities from Borup Fiord, Nunavut, Canada, to study Microbial Dark Matter (Phase II) - ​SSSS... | ecosystem: Environmental > Aquatic > Freshwater > Ice >...
ATTGGCACGGGACCCTATCGGCTGGTCAGCGCTGACCAGCCGATAGGGTCCCGTGCCAATCGGCTGCTGATTGAGGGCAGCGGGGTTGCTGGCAAGCAGGTGAGCAGGTAGGATCGCCAGGGTGGTGAGGCCGAGGAAGGGGGCATAGGCCTGGGGCAGGCTAAACTCCACTGTCGCGCTGTCCACCGCCTGGGCGGTCACCTGCTGCCAGGGGGCAGCCAGGGTCGCATCACCGGCGAAGGCTGGGTCTTTGAGCAGGGCGACGGTGGAGAGGACATCGGCGGCGGTGAAGGGCGCGCCGTCGTGCCAGGTCACCTCGCGGCGCAGGTTGAAGCGGTAGCGGGTGCCGTCACTGCTAGCCTGCCAGTTGGTGGCAAGGTCTGCCACCAACCTGCCGTCCCCATCGCGGCGCGTGAGGCCGCTGAACAGCAGGCTGCCAACGTCACGTTCGGCATCCTCGCGGGCAAAGAGGGGGTTGAGGTTGAGGCGGGCCACCCCACCAGCAGGCAATGTAACCCCTTCGATCATCGTGCCACCGACGGCAGGCCGCTCCTGACCAGTGGGCAGGGCGGTAAGTACCAGTAGCAGGCAGAGGATGATACCCACCGCCGCGATAATCGCCTGGGTGCGGAAGCCGCGCACCATCTGCTTAGGCTGGCTTTGCGCTGATGATGGCGTAGATCAGGACGATCAGCAGGAAGGCAGCGGCCAAGCCAATGGTCAGGCGGAAGATGAGCAGTTCGAGACCGCGCCGCGAGCGGTAGACCGAGCCAGCATCGCTGCCGAAGCCGCCACTGAAGGCCGACGAGCGGCTCTGGGTCAGGATCAGGGCGATCAGGCTGATGCCCAGGATGATCATCACGATGTCGAACGAAACATTAAAGTTCAACGGGAACTACTCCTTCTAAGCAGGGCGCAGGCTACGCCTTGGTGACGGTGCGGTAAGTAGCAGGCAGAATGGCACAATAGAGTGCGCGTGCTGCTGATTATACCACGCTACGGCGCAGTTTGGCAACCTGACGCAGCCTCTAGCTCGCCGATGCGCGTCAGCAGGCTGGCGAAGTGCGGGCCGCGGCCCATCAGCTTCTTGCGGTCGAGCAGGCCGAGCAGTTCGAGCGGTGAGTAACTCTAGAATGTTGTCACCCCCGTAAAGGTGCAGCGACCAATCCGCAGGGCTGGCACGTAGTAGTTGATGTCGCCCATCCCATTCTGGCTCCACCAGTCCTGACACAGCTTCGCCTGGCCTAGCTCCTCTACCGTGTCCAGCAGTTCGAGGACGCTCTGGGTGAAGCGGAGGTTGCGGACGGCCCCGACAATCTTGCCGTCCTCTACCAGGAAGGTGCCGTCCCGCGTGGTGCCAGTAGCTACTACCCGCTGGGGGTCGGGGCAGTGGGTGTAGTGTAGGCGGGTGACGAGCAGGCCGCGCTCCAGGTGGCCGACCAGGTCGCTAATGCTGGCCTCGCCCGCTGCCATCAGCACGTTGGCGGGCAGGCTAGCGTCGCCATACTCAAAGGGGTTGTAGGCGTGGCCGGTGGTCGTCTTGCCTGGCTCCTGGCTGGCGGTATAGCTGTCGTAGACGACCCCCTCGGCGACCCCATTGGTGATCAGGTTGACCCGCTGGGTGGGCTGGCCCTCGTAGTCAATCGCTAGCGGGCGGCAGCGGGGGTCGCGGGCATCATCCCACAGCGTCACCTGCGCGCCTGTCACCTGCTGGCCCAGCTTGTCGATCATGAACGAGTAGCCGTCTTGCACGGCGCGGGCGTGCAGACCCCAGCCGACTGGGAAGCGCACCATGTCGGCCACGCAGTCTGGCTCCAACACCACAGCGTAGTCGCCAGGGGCGATCTCGCGCTGGTTCTGGTTTAGGCGGCACTTCTCGGCAGCGGTGCGGCCCAGGGCTGCTGCGTCCAACTCGCCAGCATCGCGGCTGAGGGCATCGGCGTAGCCTGTCCCCTGGCCGTTGTCGAACAGGGCGCGCAGGTAGGCGGTCGTACTCGGCGCGTAGGCCCGCACGCCCAGCGAGTTGACCACCGCCAGTTCGTCTACGGTTGACTTGTAGGTGCCGAAGCTGGCGAAGCCCGCGCCCTCGGCGGCAGCCACTATCTCGCGCACGGCATCAGCCCGCGTCTGCGGCAGTTGCCCTGCTACGCTCGCGTAGAAGTAGGGGGCGGCGGCTGGCCCTGTGCTGTCGGCCTGCGGCCCTGGCAGCGACTTGAACAGGGGATTGGGCTGCAACAGCTTCGCGGTCGCCACCGCCTGCGCCAGGGTGCGGGCCAGCGCGTCGGGTTCGAGGCTGTGGACGGTCAGGCGGGCGACCGCTCCATTGACTACTACGCGCACTCCTACCTGCACGTCGTCCTGGTAGACGTTCTGGTGGATTTCGCCGTGGGCATAGCGGGTGACAGCCTGCGAACGACGCAGCAGCAGCAGTTCGGTCTGCTCGGCGGTCGAGGTCTTGAGCGCGGCTTCTAGTCGGGCCAACGCTTGCTCCTGTCCAATCAAGTTGAGCGACATCACTTTCCTCCCTTGACCACGTTGAGGTTGGTAAAGAGGGCGGGGCTGGCTCCATGGCTGACAGCGGCAGATTGCAGCGGTTCGCCCTTCGCGCAGCCGAGGAAGCCCCACAACTGCCACTCGCCCAGCCCCGCCACCGCCTGGCAGTTGCCCCAGAAGGTGGGGGTTAGTTCGCTGAAGCTGGCCCCCTTCCGCAACTCGCCCAACTTGCCGTTCTTGATCTCGTAGCAAAGCTCTGTGCTAAAGTTGAAGTTCAGCCGCTTGTCGTCGAGGCTCCAGCTAGAGGGGGTGTCGAGGTAGTAGCCGTCGTCCACCTGGGCGATCAGGTCGGCAAGGGTGGTGTCGCCCGGCCCCGCTTCGAGGCTGACATTGGTCATCCTCACCATCGGCATCCGCCCCCAGCCGTCGGCGCGGGCGCAACCGCCGCTGCTGCGCCCAATCGCGGGAGCGGTATCGCGGCTGCTCAGGTAGCCCACGAAGTTGCCTTCGCGCACAATCGGCAGGTTCTGGGCCGTCACCCCCTCGTCATCCCAGCCGAACGTCCCCAGCCCCTCGGCCAGGGTTGCGTCGGCGGTCAGGTTGACCTGGGGCGAACCGTACTGGAAGCCGCCCAGCTTGTCGGTAGTCAAGAATGAGGTGCCAGCGAAGGCGGTCTCGGCCCCCAGCACGCGGTCAAGCTCAATCGGGTGGCCGCAACTCTCGTGGCAGAGCAGGGAGAGCATCTGCGAACCCAGCACTACTGTGGTGCGGCGATCCTGCACCCAGGGGGCGACGACTAGCGCACCTGCCTCTGCGCCGACCCGCTGGGCAACCTCGCGCAGGTTCAAGCTCTCCACGTACTCGAAGCCCGCCTGGTGGTAGTTGTCGAAGCTGCGGCGGTAGCTGGCTCCCTCGGCGCGGGCGTGGGCTGTCACCCCGCCGCCAGTGGAGGTGAGCCGCTGGCGCAGGCGCAGGTCATTACTGCTGACGAAGTACTTGCTCTGCTGGCGGCTGTAGAGGTGGGCGGTGGCGGTGTTGACCTGCGCTCCCTTGCTGGCCTCGTTGCAAGCGTCCAGCACCAGGGCGACCTTCTCGCTGAGCGGCACTGTGGCGGGGTCACGCTGCACCAGGCTGGCGTACTCGGCGACCTCGCTAGAGGGGGCGGGGTCGAAGTCGCTGGCGTAGAACAGCGAGGGCGACTTGCGCGCCGTTGCGCTGGCGTGGGCGATCTCTACCGCCTGGGCTACCAGGTCGCGCACGGCGTGGCTGTCGCTGCGGGTGGTGCTGGCGAAACCCCAGCCGCCGCCGACCAGCACGCGCACGCCCCAGCCGTTATCCTCGGTGCGCTCCATGCTCGCCAACGCGCCATCCCGCGCACTGATCGTCTCGGTGAAACTATCCTCCATGCGGGCCTCGGCATAAGTGGCCCCAGCCCGCCGCGCCTGCTCGACGGCAGCTTCCGCAATCTCCTCGCGCATAGCAGCTCCTTAACCTGGTGATGATCTGGATGAGATTGTTAACGACTTGTGACCTTGAGGGGATCAAGGTTACCAGCCTCCTTCTGCCACTACTGCGGACTGCTGTTCGCCGAATATGTAGACAGCATCCCCTCCTCTGCTGGCTCTCGGTTAGCCGCTATTATACACCATCTCTCCACCCACGAGCAGAGCCAGTGGCGGTAGCAGATTGCCCCTGCTCAGAAGCGATCCATTGAGCGGGGATCAGGAAGTAGAGTGAGGCGAGGGCATAGAAGACCAGGGAGGCTTCGATGCTGAAGAAGGAGAGGATGAAGGTGAGGGTGTAGAAGACTGGCCCGAACAGGTAGGAGCGGGTCATTGCGCGCACCTGTTCGCCGCTGATGCTAGGGTTGAGCAGCCTGGCCCGGATCGCGTATGTCCAGAGCGAGAAGTAGAAGATAGCGGTCAGCAACTGCGTGCCGGTGTAGAGGACGGCGGCAGTCTGCTTGTCATCGGCGTGGCCGACCCGAAAGTTGTCGCCCAGCACCGCGCTGGCGTGGGGGATGAAGGAGATCGCCATCAGCAGTAGCACGTTGAGCATCAGCAGTGGGCGGTTGGCCCGCTGGATGTAGCGGAAGGTGATGTGGTGGTTGAGCCAGATGATGCCGATCATGATGAAGCTGATTACGTACATCAGGTACTTGGGCCACTCCTCTGCCATCTGTTCTAGCAGCGACCCCTTGCCAGGCGCGTGGCCGAGGAAGGTAGGTATCTCTAGCACAAGCAGGGTGATCGCAATGGCAAACACGCCGTCGCTGAAGGCTTCGAGGCGGCCAACCGTGCTGCCATCCTGGTTGTAGTGTAGTGAGGTTCGCCAGGCCGCTGCTGCTCGTCCTGGGCGGCCAGTTGCTTCGGTTCTGCCATCATGCGCTACTCTCCTGTTGGTTTGCGGCCATTATACGCCAACAGGGTAGGTAGTAGAGGTGGGGGCAGCGTTAGGGATTTCGTTTGAACTGGGCCTGCTACTCGCGGTTGCCGAGGGCGGCGGGGTCGTAGTTGTTGCCATAGTTCCAGAGCATCCAACCACTGGTATTGTACTGGCTGGCAGTTGCGGTCTGCGCCTTCACCTCGTTGGGGCCGTAGGGAACGTTGTTGGAGGCGAAGGCTTGCAGCCACGGGCGCACCCGGCCATGCAGCAGGCTGATGCGGGCCTGCGACCGCTTCAAGGCCCAGGCGATGATCTCCGCCGGGTGCTGCTCTGGCAGGTCGTAGCCGAGGAAGCCCTTGCCGTAGGAGGTAGGGAACAGGGTGGGGCAGATGTAGTCGGCGTAAGCGGCCAGGCTCTCCAACTCCTGCCCTCCCCCCTGATCGCCTTTGTTGGAGACGACCAGGCCGTAGGTGTTGGCCGCGACGAAGCCACCAAGCGGGCCGACCGCCTTCTGCGCTTCGATGTAGAAGGCTTGCAGCGCATCTGCCTGCCTGCCTGCCCCGGTGTCCGCGTCGTTCAGGTTGCCAGCGGTGGGGAACCAGGCCGAGTCGAACTGCACCTCGTCAAAGCCGCGGGCGATCACCTCTTTGGCGACCGCCAGGTTGTACTCCACGGCGGCGGGGTTGAGCGGGTTGAGCCAGCGGCTGCCATTCGCGTCCGTCCAGGGGGTGCGGCGGCTGATGCTCTGGATTGCCCAATCGGGGTGGCGGGCGGTGGCCGCCGGGTCGAGGAAGGTGGCGATACGGGCGATAGCGTAGATGTGGTGTTCCTTCAGCGTCGCCACCACGTCGTCCAGGTTGAAGCGGGGACTAACCTGCCCCCCTGCCAGCACGGTCGCGCTCTGGCTATCGTAGAGGACGGTGCCGCTCTCTGGCTCTTTGATTTCGATCACAAAGGCGTTGATCCCCGTCTGGTCGGCTAGCTCAAGCAGGTGGGCGAAGGTGCTGGGGGTGGCGATGCTATCCGAGTTGACGTAGATTGCGCGCGCCTGGAAGGGATCGAGGTGGTAGGTAACGGTGCTGGTGGCGGCAACGGTGACGGTGAGGACGCGGTAGCCGGGAGCCTTGATCATCAAGGTGCGCGTGAGATTGAGGTTGCCGAGGGTAAGCAGGAAGCTGCCATCCGGGTCGGCGATCATCGCCCCCACGGCGGCTACGTTGACGGTCGGGCTGAGGTTGCGGGCGGCAGCCATTGCGCCCGGTTCGCCAATCAGGATGAAGGCGGCTGGTACCGCCTTGCCCGTACTCGCGTCCAGGATGCGCCCGCGTAGGGCCACCGGCTGCATCGCCCGCTCGAAGGCGCGCAGGCCAATCGCCTGGGAGAGGGTAATCGCTTCGCTAGTGTACCCCTCCGCTGCGATATGGATTACGGCATCGGCGGGCAAGTTCTTAAGCGTATAGGTGCCGCTCAAGTCGGTGGTGGCAGTCAGGGTGGGGTCGTGGCGCAGGGCGGGGATTGGATTGGTGTCCGAGAGCGGCAGGTTGGTGGTGACAGAGATGGTGACCCCGGCCATCGGCTGGCGCGAGTAAGCGTCGTAGAGCAGCCCTGTGGTGTAGCGTTCTGGCACAAACTGGTAGTAAGCCAGGCCCAGCCCAGCGAGGAGAGCGACCAGCAGGTAGGGCAGCGGGTTGACCCGCCGCTTCTGCTCCTCATCCTGATAGTAACCCCAGTTGTCCTTGCCTGCCATCCTGACCTCATCTAGCCCCTCGCGGTAGGGGTGGTTTGCTAGCCTCCCCTACCGACCATCATCATAGAGCAGCCCGACTACGGCTTGGGCTTGGGGTCGAAAGCGTCGGGGTAGACGTACTGATTGGAGGCATCCCACATGATCCAACCCCAGGTGTTGGTCTCGGCGGCAGCCTTCTTTTGCAGACGGATCACATCACCGGTATATTCCAGGGTACCATTCATGGTGAAGTATTGCAGCCAGGGTCGGTACTTGGCCGGGTTGTCGCCGCTGCGGGCGAAGCGGTCGGCGGCGTAGACCCCAGCCTGCTTGATGATCTCGTAGGGGTGGTCGTTAGGGCGGTTGAAGCCCAGTTCGCCGGGGCTGAAGTGCGAAGGGTAAATCATCGGGGAGACGTAGTCCAGGCTCTTGATCAGGTACTCCCAGACCTGCCCGATGGTGCGGTTGACCGGCCCCTCGGCCTGGTCGGGCCAGAGCGAGTAGCCGAACACATCTGCGCTGAAGAAGACATCAGTGTAGCGCAGGTTCTCGTAAGCCTCGCTGAGGAACTTCTGCAACCACTGCGCCTTGTCGGGGTGGTCGCCAATCGCGCCCACAGAGTAGACCAGGCCGCCGCCCTCGGTGTCGGAGGGGAAGCGCACGTAGTCCATCTGGATTTCGTCGAAGCCCAGGGTCTTGACCTCGTTGATGATGCTAATCACGTGAGCGCGGGTGGCGGGGTTGGTCATATCCAGCCAGAGTTGGCCGAGGCCACCGCGGATCGGCTTGCCAGTGCTGGCGTTCTTGATCGCCAGGTCGGGGCGGCTCTGCACCAGGTCGCTCTGCACAAAGGTGCTGATGCGGGCAATCACGTAGAGATTGTGTTCCTTCTTCAACTTCTGGACAAAGGCGCGCATATCCTTGATGTAGACATCTTCGCCAGCCGCCTTGAGCAGCGGTATCTGGCTGCCACCGTAGGCGATGTTGATCCCATGATAGTCGGCGGTCTGGTTGGTCTGCACATTGAGGACTACGGCGTTGATCTCCTTGCTGTCGACCATCGCCAACTGCTTGTTGATCAGATCGCTGGTGGCCGCGAACTCGGCAGTGAAGTAGACCGCCTTGACGTGGAACTGCTTGAGGGCGACATCCTTGGTTGCCTCGTTGTTGACTTGCACCCTAGTCAGCTCGTAACCCGAATACTTGAAGTGCAGCATGGGGTTGAGCGGCACGTCGCGCAGGGTGTACTCGCCGTTCTCGTTGGTGAAGGTGATCAGGGTGCTGGTGGTAATCGGCTGCTGCAAGAGGTCGGCCTTCGGCGGTGGAGCGGGGGTGGCGGTGGGTGGCACGGGGGTAAAGGTTGGCTGGTTGGGGCCGGGGTCGGCAGCGAGAAACTGGCGGGAGCAGTAGCCCTTCTTTGTGCCATCCAGGGTCTGCACATTGGCATAGGTGAGGTTGTTGTCGGGGTTGGTCGCGTCCGGCCCGACTACTTGAAGGACAGTGCCTTCGGGGATGATGCCGACGCGCTCGGCCCCCTTCTGTGCCGCCACGACCATCGAGAGGCCATCACCATCGGTGCCACTGACCCGCAGGTACAGGAGAGCAGCCGAGGCGTTGGTCGCCGTCGTCGCGCCAGTGCCAGTGAGGGCCTGGGCGAGGGGCGCAGCCTGTACTTTATGGTAGAGGGCTGCGCCAGGGGTGGCGGTGATCGGCTGGGCGGGCTGCTCTGGGGCAGGCTGCCCTTCGGGGAGCGCGACGCGCACCATCACGTTGGGCAGCGGCTTGCCAGTCGTGCCATCCGTTACCCTGCCACGGAGGGTGCTGGGGATCAGGCTGGCCGTCACCTGGGCGAGGCTGGCGGTGTCTACTGTCGCCTCATGATAGTCGGGCGCACTGACCTTGAGGCTGGCACCGGGGTCGAGGCTGGCGAAGCTGTAGCCACCGTTCGCATCGGTGCTGGCGTTGGCCGCGCCGCCGCTGATGGTCGCGCCCACAATCGGCTTGCCGCTGAAGGCATCGGTGACGCTGAGGTTGAGGCTACGACCTGCCGTGGGCTGGGTGGCGGTCGGCAGGGCAGGGGGAGGGCTGGCAGTGGCGGCAGCAAGGGCGAGATCGCTGGTGCCAGTTGGTTGGCTGTCGCTGGCGGGCGTATTGTTGGTCGCTACTGTGCCGCTGCTGCCAGCTGTGACAGTGCTAGTGGTGAGGGTGCCGCTACTATTGGCGGCTGCAACGGGGGTGTTGCTGGCGGAGGTGCTACTGCTGGCGAGCGGGGTAGCAGGCGCGCTGCTGCCGAACAGGTCGCAGCCACTAAGCAGCAGGCTGATCACCAGCATGGTGGGGAGGAGCAGGCCGCGCTTGCGCCCTGCCAGACTGTTGAAACTAGGCACCTTGTCTCCTTCACTAACGGTGATGACCCACCGTACAGGCAAAAAGTGGACGCGGCGGGCGCGTCTCTTACGGCAGGGCGAGCGGCCCCGGATGGGCCTATTATGCCCTAAACCCGCGACTAGTGTCAAGGTTGCAGTGTGCGCCTCTATGCTGCCGAAGTGGTCTTCAACTTTGTCACAGGCTAGCTGCCGCTTGACAGCCAGGCTGCTTGCCACGTACAATGCGCCGATGAGCAACCCGCCAACAGCCACCGCCAGCCCGAACTCCCCCCGCCTGGGGGTGGGTAGCTGGCTACTATTGCTGCTAGCGGGGGGGCTGCTGCTGCTGGTCGGCTGGCGGGTGGCCGATTTTGTGGCGACTTCGAGCTACTGGCTGCCTTACCCCTTCCCGCGCCAGGGGTCGGAGGGCTTGACCATGTACGAGGCGTTGCTGCTGCGTGGCGGCGAAAACATCTACCTGCCGCTCAGCCCCACGCGCTTCATCTCGGCCCCTTATCCTCCCCTCTACTACCTGTTGACCGCTGCCTTGCTCGACCCGCAGCGGCCCGACTTTGCGGCGGGGCGGCTACTTTCCTTCGGGGCCAGCTTCGTCGCTGCCACCTGCGTGGGGCTGACGGTCTACTGCGCGGTGGGCGGGAGGGCGGGGCTACCAGGACGGTTTGGCGGGGCGGCTCGGCTGCTAGCAGCGGCGGTAGCGGGGGGGCTGTTCCTCAGCTTGCCGCCAGTGCTGGTCTGGGCCAGCCGCTATCGGGCAGACATGGTGGCTCTTGCGCTGGTGGCGGCGGGGCTGGCGGCGATGCAGGCGCGGCCCGCTGGCTGGGGAGCATGGTTGGCGGCAGCCGCCTTCGCCCTCTCCTTCTACACCAAGCAGACGTATTTGGCCGGGCCACTGGGCGGCGGCCTTTATCTGCTGCTGCTATCCTGGCAGGGCCGCCGCCTGGGCCAGTCGAACGCAGCACGAGGGGTAACGTTCAGGTTTGCGCTGCTCTGGGGCTGCGGGCTGGCGGCCTTGCTGCTGCTGCCCACCCTGCTGCTCTCGGCGGCGACGCGGGGGGGTTATTGGGACAAGATGGTGACTTACCACAACCTGCCCTGGGAGGCCAAGACCTTCAGCCGCCTGCTAGCTGCTTTGCTGGAGAACCACTGGCCGCTGCTGTTGTTGGCGGCAGCCTACCTCGCCTACGAAAGCTATCGGCTGCTCAAGCAGGGTCGCCAGCCCACGATCGCGCGGCTTGCAATCTGCTTGCCCTATCTGCTAGCCAGCCTGCTGCTGCTGCCGAGCGGTGGGGTGGTGGGGGCGGACAGCAATCACCTGCTGGCGGTGGCCCTCGCGCTGGTGCTGGTGGCGGGCGAAGGGCTGGGCCGCGCCATGCTCGCCGCTGGGGGGAGCCGCCCGCTTAGCTACTACTTGCCAGCGGCTATCGTAGTGCTGGCTATCGGTGGCTACCTGCTGAGCAGCGCAACCCCGGCGGGCTGGTATGGCCTCGACCTGCGCCAGCCCGACGCTGCGACGCAAGCGCAACTGGCGCGGGTGGTCAGCAATGTGACGAGCAACCCTGGCAAGGACTATCTGGCCGACGAAGTGGGGCTGCTGGTGCTGGCGGGTAAGCGACCGGCCTACGACGACCTCTTTACGATGACTGCCCTGGCGAACAAGCGGCTGTGGGATGAGAGCGCGGTGCGGGCGGGGCTGGCGGGCGAGAGCTTTGCGCTGGTGCTGCTGGCGAACGCGCCGAACGAACTGCGTCGCGACATCATGACAGCGGGGATGCGGGCCGCCTTGCAGCAGCACTACTACGTCAAGTTCGCCGACGTGTGGTACACCTACGAGGGCAACAGCCTCAAGCCAAAGTAGAGGAGGGCAGCCAGCCAACTGCCAGCCCGCCGCTTTGACCAATCGCTGCCCAGCGTTTATACTGGGCGCAGCCTGGGCGAGCGAAGGGGGAAGCGATGGACGAACGGCAACTGGCGACCCTGCTGCAAGCGGCGGCGGTAGACGAGGGTAGCGATCAGGTCTGGTTGGAGTTCCGCGAGGGGTCGCCGGTGCCGCTGGCAGCCAGCTTCCGCCAGCAGCGGGCGCGCCTGGTTGGGCTGACAGCCTACGCCGATGAGGGCGAGATAATGGTCTGCTACCACTATGCGCTCAAGCTGGGTGGGCGTGAGCGGGTCTGCACCGTCAAGTTTCGCACCCACAACCGCCTGCTGGTCAGCATCGCGGCGCACTACCCTGGGGCTGGCTGGCAGGAGGAGGCGACCGCCGAACGCTTCAACATCCGCTTCACCGAGGCGGAGATCGGTGGGCTACTGGCATGAGTTACACCCTGCGCCTGACCCCTCAGCAGGTGGCAATGCCGCCCGGCGCAACCCTGGCCCTGGAAGCGGTCGGCAGCGACGTGTCTGCTGTCGAGTTCGCTGTCCCTGACCTGGGCCATGCCGACGAGGATGCAGTGGCTGGCAAAGACCTGGCGGCGGGCCTGGCCGAGGTGGTCAAGCAGGCGGGCGACGAGCGGGTAGCCCGCGCGCTCGCTTATGTGCTGGCGGTCGAAAGGATGGGCCGCTATGCAATCCCCCAGCGAGCCAACCTGATCCGTACCGTGCTGGCCGAGCTTGAGCGGGCCGACAGCCACCTGGCGATAGCCTACCGCCTGTTCGAGTTGGCGGGGGCGCACGGCTGGGTAGCAGAGCTTGCCGCCAGCGGTCGGCTGTTGCGGGAGGCGCACAAGCTGGCGGCCAACGACGAGCCGATCCTTGCCATCGGTGGGGTGGCGCGCGAGTTGAACGACCCAGCGGCTCTGGCCGAGCAGGTGGCGGTGGTCGAGGAGCGGCTGCGGCGCGGGGCCGAGTTGCTAATCCGCGACCGGGCCATCCTGCGGCGGCTAGTCGGGGTGGGGGTGCTGACCACTGAAGACGGGCTGGCTTTCGGGGCGGTCGGCCCCTTCGCCCGCGCCAGCGACGTTGCCACCGACGTGCGGGCTAGCAGCCCCTACGCTGCCTATGCCAGCAGCGACGACTTCCGCATCACGCCGCTGACCCAGAGCGGTGGCGACGTGTTCGCCCGCCTGATCCTGATCCTGCTGGAAGCGGTCGCCGCCTTGCGCCTGACCCACGCGGCGGCGCGCGAACTGGCGGAGGGGCGGGGGCCATTGCGGGGCGAAGCCAGCCTGCTCTCCGACGGTGGCGACATCCTGGCGCGGGTTGAGGCGGCGGCGGGCGAACTGCTCTGCTACCTGCGGGTGGCAGCCGACGGCGAAGGGCTGGTTGGCCTGCGCTGGCGTAGCCCGGGGCAAGCTAATATGCCGCTGATCCCCCGCCTGCTAGCCAACCAGGACCTGGCCGACGTGCCGCTGATCATGCAGTCTGCCTACCTGGTAGAACGCTGAGGCTGGCTGAAGAACAACAGCCGCAACTTTGCAACGCCGCTGCCCGCTCAAATGAACTCGACGAAGACTTCGTTGCCCAGCACATACGCCGGTGGGGTGAGGCGGATCACCTGCCGGGCCGCAGCCGCGGCATCGGGTGGCAGGCTGGCGTACTCGATCAGCCCACGGGCCAGCAGCTTCTCGATCTGCGGGCCGAACAGGGTGGCGGGCGGCTGCCCGTAGCGAGCAGCGAAGGCGGCCACGTCTACCCCCTCGCGCACCAGCCGCAGGCCAAGCAGCATCGTCTCACCCGCCTGCTTGAGCAGGTCTAGCTGCTCTGTACCCTTGACCGTAGACTCGCGGCTGGCGATGCGCTTGATGTAGGCGTTGGGGGCGCGCACCTGCCAGTAGCGGCGGCCCGCCAAATGCCCGTGCGCCCCCGGCCCGAACGCCAGCCAGTCGTCATTGTACCAGTACGCCTTGTTGTGCCTGCTCTCAAACGAGGGTGGCAGGCCGGGAGCGGGGGAGGGAGGGCGCGCCCAGTTGCTGATCTCGTACTGCTGGTAGCCAGCCTGGGCCAGGCGCGCCACCGTCCACTCGTACATCGCGCCCGCCAGATCGTCGTCGGGGACGTGCAGCCGCCCTTCGCTGACGAACTTCGCCAGGGGGGTGCCGTCCTCGACGATCAGCGAGTAGACGGAGAGGTGGTCGGGGGCAAGCTGGAGTGCGCCCTCAAGGGTCTGCTGCCAGTGGGCGGCATCTTGGCCGGGGAGAGCGAAGATGAAGTCCAGGCTGACGTTCTGGAAGCCAGCGGTGCGGGCTGCCTCCAGGGCTACGCCGATCTCGCGGGCGTTGTGGTGACGACCGAGGGTGACGAGCATGGTGTCGTCCAACGTCTGTGCGCCGAGACTGAGGCGGTTGAAGCCGATCTCGCGTAGCCCACGCAGGCTCTCGACCGTGACGGTGCCGGGGTTGCCCTCGATGCTGATCTCGGCGGCAGGGGCGAGGGTGTAATTGGCCTGCACTGCCGCCATGATGCGGCCAAGCTGCTCGTTGCTGAGGATGGTGGGGGTGCCGCCACCGAGGTAGACGGTCTGCACCTCACGGCCAGCGGCCAGCGGTGCGTCCAGGGCAAGGTGTTGGCAGAGAGCGACGGTGTAGGCCTCGAACTGCCCCTCACGGCCAACATAGGTGTTGAAGTCGCAATAGATGCAGGTGGCTTCGCAGTAGGGGATGTGGATGTAGATGGAGAGTGGTTGCAAGGGGCTACTTTCGGCGGGCTAGAGGTTGGTGCGTAGTTGCGGCCTGAGCGAGTATTCGGCGGGGGCGAAGAAGACGAGGACGGTCAGGGCTTCGGCAATCTGCTGGAAGCGGTGTTCGACCTCGGCGGCGACGAAGATGCTGCTGCCAGGGCCGACCGCCTGCTCGTCGTCGCCAACGACGATGCGCCCAGTGCCGCTGACCACGTAGTAGACCTCGTCCTCGGTGTGGGGCTGCTGGGGGTCGTCGCTGCCAGCGGGCAGCAGATAGAGGCCGACGCTGAGGGCAGGCTGGTGGATGAACTCGTGGTAGCTACGCTCGGCCAAACCCAGGCTGGCGGCAAGCTGGCGGGTGTCGTGGATCTCCATCTCTGCTCCTGAGGTGGCGGTGGTCAATACATTATACCAAACTGGCTGGCTGGCGGCGAAACCAGAGCGCAGGGTAAGGGTCTGGCGTGGCCGCAAGCTGCACCCCAGCACAAGCTGCCAGCCGTCGCCCCCGCCCTAGCGGGCTGTTGGCTGCTGCTCGTAGCCGATGCGCCTGCTGAAGTGGCGGCTGAGGAGCAGGCAGAGACCAGCGACCAGCCAGAGTACAGCAGCCAGTCCGCCGAGGGCGAGCGGGATGGCCCAGATGTAGATGAAGCGGTTGATGCGCGCCTCACGGGGGTCGTCCTGGTCGTAGAAGATAGCCACTTGCTCACCGACCTTGAAGGCGGGCGGGTTGTTGCCGATGGGGACGTTGGCAAGGTGCAGTTCGCCGCTGGGTAGCTGGTAGCTGATCACCGGATAGTAGTTGCCGTTGCGGTTGTCGAGGCGCACCACGGTGGCGGTGGCTGGCACGCCGCTGCCCGCAAAGAGGAGGGTTGGCACGAAATTAAAGAGGAAGCCGACCAGCAGCAGAGTGCCGATGATGCCGAAGACCGTTCCCGCTGTACCAAGCCAGTCTGCCAACCGTCGGTTTCTGCTCATCGTGTCTCCTCTGCGGGCAGCCCGCTTTGTTTGGTGCTAATTATAGATTATAGCACACTGTGGCCCGGCGAAGACTGTGCCAGTGAAGGCGTAGCTGTTGCGCGCAGCCAGCACGATGCGGCTGGCTGGTAGTGGTTGCTGATTGATGGAGCAGTGGTTGTTCCTAACCTTCTTGGCACAAACACGCTAGAGCCAGCTAAGGTCACGGCTAATCAACAACTCTTGCATGACGGCGTGGTGGGTGGACTTCATTGGTACGGGGTGGACGCTAAAGCCGTGCTGGCGCGCCAACTCGCGCACCTCAGCCGTATCATCATAGGTCATCAGCACATCGCCGGTCAACTGCGCCGCCAGCGCAAATAGCTGCTGATGGTCGAGCAGAGCATGGTTGTAGAGGCGCAGTCCTGCTCTTTTGCCAGCCGCACTGTAGGGCGGATCGAGGTAGAAGGCGGCATGACGGTCATCAGCGTAACTAGTCAGCAGCGACAGACCCTCGCCTGCAATGAAGCTGATGCACCCAGCTAGAGCCACAGCTTCATCAATGCGGCGACGAAGTGTCGCTGGGTACCAGCGCGATAGCAGCCCCTTGCCACCTTCCCCCTCTCTGATCATACCCGCGCCTCGTGCAAGGATGCCGCCACGATTAACTCGGTTGCGAAGGATCGTCTGAAAGGCCATCTCCCACTGGCTGCTAGCTGGCTGGGCCAGGACACGCTGTAGGTTAGCAGAGGTAAGTTCAAAGCTGACAATCTGCTGACCCAGCCAGGCTGCACCATCCTGGTTGAATACGGTCTGCCAAACAGAAGCCACCTGCTCATCTAGCTCAACCATCGTCACATGGTTAGCCATCCTCTCAGCCGCTACCGCCAGGCTGATGCTGCCACCACCAGCGAATGGCTCAACGAACTCAGTTGGCCTTGGGCGGTTAGACAGCCAGCGGCGTATTACTGGCACCAGCCACGACTTGCCACCGGGGTAGCGGAAGGGGCTACGCTGGGGGACAGAGGCGACATTGACCACGCGCAGGCGGTTGAGTTGGGCGGTGGGCAGGGCTAGTTGCATCGGCAAACCTCGCTAAACTTGGTCAGGGTCAATCTCCGCGTCAGCAAGGGAGGCTAGTGCTTGCGGCAAGCTACGGCTGGCTGATTTGGAGGCTTGCTTCTGCAAGCGTTCGATGAACACTTGCTCATTGCCAACGTTTGGTTCGGTGATTGCTGTTAGGGCAGGTGCAAACTCGGTATAGACGGTGCGGGTGTGAGCCAGGGCGTAGCGGTTGGTAGTCAGGTCTAGTTGTAGATCATAGATCAGCCAGGCAATGTCAGCTTGCTCTCGCGCAACCTCAACCAACGCCGGTAGGGTTGCAAAGAAACTACTTTGCACCGCTACGACGATCTTACGCCGCCATTGGTTCAGGATGCTGCCCTTAAAGATAAGTTGTGGTGCAAGTCGCTTGCGTGATGAAGATAGGTAGTCGGGGCGTGGGTAGCCGACTGACGACCAGTTGTTGCTGTATCCTTCTGGCTGCCGCATATAGCTGCTGAACACGCCACGCACGTTGCCGCTGATGTAAACAGCTTGCACCTCAATTGCGCCGTAGTCTTCCACATAGCCGTCTGCATCTAGCACGACGCGCACAATGTCTATGTTGCCAGCTGACTTGCCACTGCGATCTGGCAATGGCACCTCATACAAGGTACGGGGGAAGCGACCGACTGGCAGTTGTGGAAAGAAGAACTGGTCTGCATCCATCAGCAATTGGCGATTGGCATGGAAGCGTACTGGGCAGGTAATCACTGGGTGGTCGTTGTGCTGGATCGAGCAGACCCCCAGCGGGTCTTGCCGCTTGTCTTTGGTACAATCTACACCAGATGGGTTGTTAAAGGGACACCCCCGTTGCGCCCGCACTAGCTGCGCTTCGGCAGTCTGGTTGTCCGGTGGGTAGCCAAATACTTCGGCTAGCGGATAGGGCTGCGATTTGCGCTGGCGAGTGGTCAAGCGTCGCCCCTCCCGCTGGTGTGCGTGGGGTCGGCGGCCAGCGGCTCCTCCGAGGTGAGGGTGGCAAACTCCTCCTGGTCTACCACGGTTTCGTTAGGCAGCACCGGCTGGTGCATCCAGTTCGAGGTAAGGTCGGCGACCCGCTCTACGTCGTCGGCGAACAGCACGATCAGGTCGTTGCGCTCGGCACCGTCCAGGGCGATGCGCACTGCCGCCAGTTCGTCGGCGATCTCGCGGATGCGCTCTGGGGCCAGGCCGGCCCCTTCTGCGCCCTCGCGCACCAGGGCGGTCGCCTCGCCAGACTTGCGCCCGCGCTTGTTCTTGTCCTCCTTGAGGATCAACTGCTCAAAGCTGCGACCCAGGATCGCACCGAACTCGCGGATATCCTCGTCGCGGCGGTCGCCGGCTGCACTGAAGACAGCCAGGGTGTGGCCGCCGGGCTTCTTCATCTTGCCCACCAGGTCGGCGATGTTGTTGAGGGCGACGGCGTTGTGGCCGTAGTCGAGGATTACCTTGAAGTCGTCCTTGTCGAAGACGTTGAGGCGACCGGGGGTGAGGAAGTAGCTGGTGTCGAAGGTCTGTAGCCCCTGCCGAATGTCCTCCACCGATATGTCGAGGGCAGTGCAGATCGTAGTGGCGGCCAGGGCGTTGGCGACGTTGAAGCTCGCCATGCCGTCGAGGGTGGCGGGGATGCGGCTGGTCCAGAGCAGGGCAGTGCGTTGCTCGCCGTTGTAGACGGTGATCATGTCGCCATGCACCCCTTGTTCGAGGACGACGGCCATGCCGCCCTCGGCCACGTGCTTGCGGACGAGGGGGTTGCGGCTGTCCATCGAAAAGTAGGAGACCTTGCCGCTGCACTTGGCCGCCATCGCCGCCACCAGCGGGTCGTCGGCGTTGAGTACGCCGCTGCCGTCGCGCCGCACCACTTCGATCACCAGCGACTTGACCTCGGCCATCTGCTCCAGGGTGTCAATGCCACCCAGCCCCAGGTGGTCGCCGCTGACGTTCAGCACGGCCCCCACATCGCAGCGGTCGAAACCCAGCCCCTCGCGCAGGATGCCGCCCCGCGCCGTCTCCAACACCGCCGCACTCACGGTCGGGTCGCGCAGGACGACGCGGGCCGAGCGGGGGCCGGTCATGTCGCCATGCAATATCTGCTTACCATCAATATAGATGCCGTCGGTGGTGGTCATGCCCACCTTGCGGCCCGCCAGCTTGAGGATGTGGGCGACCATGCGCGTGGTGGTCGTCTTGCCGTTGGTGCCAGTGATCGCAATCAGGGGGATGCGGCTGCTGCTACCAGGGGGAAAGAGCATATCAATGACTGGCTTGGCGACGTTGCGCGGGCTACCCTCGCTAGGTTGTACGTGCATCCGGAAGCCAGGGGCGGCATTGACTTCGACAATCGCGCCGCCACGACCTTCGCCCCCGTTCTCGTAGATCGAGTGGCTGATGTCGGGGATCACCATGTCTATGCCCGCCACGTCCAGGCCGACGACGCGGGCGGCGCGCACGCAGACTTCGATGTTGTCGTAGTGGATTTCGTCGGTGCGGTCAATCGCCGTGCCGCCAGTACTCATGTTGGCGGTCGTGCGCAGGGTGACGCTTTCGCCAGCGGCTGGCACGGTGTCCAGGTCGTACTGCTTGCGGCGCAGCAGTTCCAGCACCAGGCCGTCCACTTTGATTTTGGTCAGCACCTTCTCGTGAGCCACGCCCCGGCGGGGGTCGCTGTTAACCTCGTCGATCAGTTGGCTGATCGTGCGCTGGCCGTCACCGACGACGTGGGCTGGCACCCGCTCGGCCACGGCCACCACCTTGCCGTTGACCACCAGGATGCGATGGTCGCGCCCGGTGATGTACTGCTCGACGATCACGCGGTCGCTAGAGCCATGTTCCTGGGCGAACTCGAAGGCTTTAGCCAACTGGTCATCCGAGGTGAGGTTGACGGTAATGCCGCGCCCGTGATTCGCGTCCAGCGGCTTGACCACCAGGGGGTAGCCCAGTTCTTGGGCAATACTGGCGGCGGTGCTGAGGCGGCGGGCGACCTTGCCACGGGGGACGGGGATGCCTACGTCGTGCAGTAGTTGCTTGGTCAGGTCTTTATTGGAGGCGATGTTGGTGGCGATGTGCAGGGTTTCGGAGGTGACGGTCGCCTCCAACCGCCGCTGGTTGATGCCGTAGCCGAGTTGGATCAGGCTGTAGCGGTTGAGGCGGATGTAGGGGATGCCACGGCGGTGGGCTTCTTCGACCAGGGAGAGGGTGCTGGGGCCAAGGGCCACCTCGTCTACCATGCGAGCCAGTTCGTCGATCACTGGCTGCACGACGTAGGTTTCGCCCCGCGCCAGGGCAGAGACAATCTCGAAGGCGAAGCGACCAGCAGCCTTGCCGACCTCCTCCTCAACGTAGGTGAAGACGACATTGTAGACCCCACGCTTGTCTGCACCGCGCGTCTTGCCGCGCTTCACGTCGGTGCCAGCGAGGGTTTGCAGGGCGATGGCGACGTGTTCGGTGACGTGGCCGAGCCAGGTACCTTCGCGCAGGCGTTCGACGAAGCCGCCGCTCACGCCCCGGCTACAGGTATGATCCTGCAAGCCGGGTATCTGCTCAAGGAGTGCATCGGTGAAGCCAGGCAGCTTGTTGGTCGGCTTGCGCTCGTACTCCTGCAAGTCAATGACCATGCGGATGTGGGGAGCATACTCCCAGTAGGAGGGGCCACGGTAGACGCGGGTTTCGAGGATTTTCATCGGCATGGGGGGCTGTCTCCTGTGCAAACTGGTTTGGTGTTGCCATTTTAGCACAAGTGGGGCCAGCGTGTGGTCGCTGAGCCTTGCCCAGGGTGCGCCCGCGCGAGGGGGAGGGAACCAGAGGGGTTGGATGCTGTTATAATCCTTGCAGATTGGTGCAGATTGCGCGTTACATTGGGCTTGCCGCCCAGTCTCTACTTATGAGGCAGGGAAAAGGGGAGCCGACCGGCCTACGACCCGGCACAGGGAGAGAAACGCCGATGTTGACCTCGATCATACTGTTGTTTGGCGTGAGTGGGCAGCCGCAGACTGGGGTGACCCCGCTTGAGGGGGAGGCTAGCGACCTCGACTTGGTGCGGGCGGCGCGGCAAGACCCGGCCCGGTTTGCTGCGCTCTACGAACGCTACTTCAAGCGCATCTACAACTTCTGCTACCTGCGGCTGCGGGTGCAGGAGGCGGCGGAGGACGCGACCAGCGAAATCTTCCTGCGGGCAATCAACGGGCTGGCAGGCTACCGCGAAGGGCTATTCGCCGCCTGGCTGTTCCAGATTGCCCGCAATGTGGTGGTCAGCCAGCAGCAGATGCGCCTGGCGACCACGCTGTATGAGGCTGAGGAGATGGCCGCCTCTGGCCCCACCCTGGAGGAAACGGTAGTAGCGCAGGCCGAGCGGCAGAGCGTGCGGGCGGCACTCGCTCTCTTGCCAGAGGAGCAGCGCACGGTAATCGAACTACAGTGTGTGGGCTGGACTGGCGAGCAGATTGGCGAGGCGATGGGCAAGAGCGGCCCTGCCGTCAGGATGTTGCGCCACCGAGCGGTTGAGCGACTTAAGCAGCTGGTACTAGGACAGGAGGGCAACTGATGGACGATGACAAGCAGAGCGTGTTGCTAGAGCAGTTCTTCACTGCCCTCGCTAGCGAACCCAACAGCCAGCCACCCGCCGACCTCGACCCTGCCAGTGCGGAGATCGCCCGCCGCACCAGCAGCGAGCTGCCCGAAGTGACCCCCAGCGCGCGCTTCCACGACCAGCTAGCGATGCTGCTGGCGGCGGAGGCGGTGCGGCTCAAGCAAGCTAGCCCCAATCCCACTACCCAATCGGGTAGATTTGAGAGGCTGAACACCATGCAGAACCCCATCTTCACGTCACGCACCCGCGCCGCCTTCGCTCGCCTTGCAACCCTGGCGGTCGTGCTACTGCTCGTTGGTGGCGGTCTGTTCTTCGCGCAGAGCTTCAACCAGAGCAGGGGGGGCAACGTCGTCAGCCCTGGGGTGGCGACGGCTGCGCCGACCATCGTGCCGCCAACCATCAATGCCGCCGACATTCTCAGTCGTGCCATGCACATCTACGAGAGCAACACCCTGCCCAACTTTGTGCTAACCAAAACAACCACTTACACCAGCACAGGTAGTAGGATGGAGCCTCGTACATCAGTAGTAAACATCTGGTACCGAGCCAGTGACCAAAGCTACCGCATTGACGTACCCAGCGCAAAGGTGTATGGCGTGGTAGCCAGGATTGGTGGCAGCGTAGCTGAAGATGCTCAGCGGTGGCCTCGGCTATCGCTGTTGGCTCTCCAAGTGGTAGTCAGGATTGATGGCGTAGCTGAAGATGGCATCTACAAGCCTAGTGATGTAAGTGCCTGCTTTGTCTCGAATGACAACCAAACACTAGCACCACGCTACGCTGGCAGCGAGTACCTACATGGGCGCGTGGTGGATGTACTGACTGCTGAGAGTGATAGCAGATCTTGCGGTTGGGCTATTAGCAAAAGCAACCTTAGCTTTACTCTGTGGGTGGATAGGGCAACTGGCTTTGCCCTCAAGCTGGAAGGCGCGACCAGCGACGGCAATCTTGTTTACCGCGACGAAATAACTAGCTTCCAGACGGGCGTTGCGCTTGACCCTTCCCTGTTCGTCGTCACTGCGCTGGCAACTAGCACCCCGCCGACCGACGCAACTGTTAGCCCTACGGTAGCTGGCTACAACCCAACCCCGCCACTGAACCCCTCCCTCGAAAAAGTCGGTTGGGTGGGCAACGTCAGCAGCCTGGTCTTCACCT
>Ga0209511_1001418_pt1 | contig 21368 bp, 11 predicted proteins | sample SSSSmetaG_FD_184141 | JGI IMG/M metagenome (GOLD analysis project Ga0209511, IMG submission 184141) | Glacier valley bacterial and archeal communities from Borup Fiord, Nunavut, Canada, to study Microbial Dark Matter (Phase II) - ​SSSS... | ecosystem: Environmental > Aquatic > Freshwater > Ice >...
ATTTGCAGATGGATAATAGCTATTGAAAGCCCTGTTTTTATCAGCGGGATATTCATCCTGACCATCAGGCACACCGTCTGAATCTGCGTCCTTAATTGTAATTTTCGGTAAACAGCCATTTGCCGGATCCGACCAATATGTACCCGGAAACACCAAATCGTCTGAGATCAACCTGGAAATGCCACCACTTCCGATCATACTCATTCTGATTTTATATACCACTTTAGAGTTGGCAATTTCTGCAGGAATTAGAACCGAAAAAACTTTTGCAGTACCTGTAGGGTAAGGTTGAGTCCATAAATAATCATAGAAAAGGACCGGCGTACCTTCAAAATAGGGTGCGTTGGATGTGTTATACGGGATGTAATACAACTGGATTCCCCTGGAATTCCCATTGGTTCCGTCAAATTTTGCTTTAAAGGTAATATTGCCACTACCAACCAGCATCCATGGAGTTTTTATCCAGCAGCTTTCAGGTGACGCTGAAGTTAATTGATTGCTGAGTGTTGACCAGAAACCTGAAATTATATGAGTGTCTCGCCTTGAGTAACTTACAGCTCCAAAGCCCCAGCAATTCCCTTGTTCTATGCCCCTGTTCCCCGATTCACAATTTAAAGTTACCTGTGCACGAAGGTCTGCAGATGAGAATACCAATCCAATAATGAAAAGTATCTGTATGTACAATAGATATGATTTTTTCATGAAGTTCTGTTTTTAATTATTGGTATCCTGAATAACCGGAATAAACGAGAAGTCGGCCTTGCTTCCGGTAATTGGCACATCGTATGTAACTGAACCGTAAGTAAGTTTAAGTACAGTTTCAATAGCCGGAACCGTAACTTTTATGGTTAAATCCTGACTCATATCATGAAAATCCTTGTAGAGTTCAGTTCCGTCTGTCGAACCGATAACAAGGGTTGATGTGACAGGAAATATAGTTGGAAGTCCTGTCACGTTAATAGTTATCATTTTGCCAGTACTCCATGTAAATGCAGTAGGTACAATAATATCATTAATTTTTGTTGGCTCATTATTAACGGGATCAATTGATCCAATTTTGTCTTTTGAACAGGAAACCAAAACAACTGTGGCCAACGCCATTATTATTAAAATTTTTTTTTCCATTGACGAATTGTGAAATAATTATACTTTTTCCGGATATCAAACAGGTATCTTAATTCAAAAAGCTTTACGCTTAAATTATTGATTGTTAATATATTTTCTCTTTGAAATGTTTAAATAATTTAGGGATTTGTAAATAGAATAATGTCAATTGTATGTGATTTGTTATTTATTGTATTAAAACGTAAAGATATAATGATTTGATGTAAATTAATATCATACATTCAATAATAATGCGTGACGTAAAAATAATTTACAGAACTCCATAGTTGATCTCAAATTACTGTTTTGAAATTTGTAAGAAGTGTTTGCCATTGTGTTGATTTATATAAAAAAGTTATGATTAATAATATTTTAATGGCATACGATTCCATTGGGTGGAAAATATTCATTATCAGTTATACAGCTTATCTGATTACGGGATTGTTCCTCTGGTTTTAAGGTTTCAAAGGCACTAATGGTGTTTTAATTTCGGGATAACCTGTATTTATTTCGGTTTTGTTTCCTTTTACATCCTTTTGTTGTTCAGGAGTTTTTGTGAACATTTTCAATACGCCGCTCGCATGTCGGTAGTAATGTCCGCGAAGATCTTTTGAATAATTGGTCAGAATTTCCTTCCCTAATCCGTTAACATCACCACAGCGAAACAATGCCCTGGCAAGGATCAGCTCGCGTAATGAATTATTTCGGGTACTTGTATCTGTATCTCCGGCAGGGGTTAATCGTTTAGCCGTTTGAATATCCGGCATTGAATGACCTGTTATACCAGGAAGTTGCAGAAGATCATAAAGAATTAAAGCACCCCTGTTATCTCCAATGGTTTCAAGCGCCATTGCTACCGCCCTGAAATGGGAGAATTCGCTTGCAGTTGTTAGTTTTTTTGAGATCTTCTCAAGAACCGGAATTGCCTCTGTTCTTTTGGTTCTTCCAAGCGCAATGATTAATCCATCAAGATAGCTGATGCTTTTGCCAAATTGTCCCATTCCGGTGTAATTCCAACCTGTATCCCATTCACTTGCATCTTCTACTGCTTTCTGCAATACTTCTCCGCCTGCTGCATTACCCAACATTCCCAGAATCCTCGCATAGGTCAACTGATCTTCCGGAGTTTTGGTTTGCCCGAACGCCTCCACCATCAATGGCATTGACCGCGTTTTGTCCCATAGCAAAATTTCGAGCCCATCAAGGTTATGGGTAACCGTGGAAGCGGCTTGCCTGATCATTTCATCGGTCGGCGGAAAGTTATCCTGGTCAGTGAGTACTGTTTCCGGCAGGCTTTCTATTTTGACAAGTTCTTTTTGAAGTGATTTCAGATCGATGTGACGGATCATCTGATTGTTTTTAGCTGCTATTGCTGCAGCCCATCCTACTGCATAACCCTGGTTCTGAAGGCAGGGTTGCATACGGATCACGGGCATTGCATCGCGATCGGCACTTGCTCCGAGACCGGTCACTGCAATTCCTTCGATTCCCTTAGGTAAAAGGGCACGGAAAGGGACATAAGCTGTTACGTCGGCACCGCTATGTTCGGGTGGTTTCAGGTAAAAGAACGAATCTTCGGTGAAACCATGGGTGTCGAAGGAACTCACATGAATAGAGATCACATCGGGATAGGTTCGGCCATTGTAAATATCCAATGCTGATATCGTGAAATCGCCAACCATCCGGCGACGTTCGCGCGTTTGTGATAATTTGCCGATGTCGTACTGGTTAGAAAATTTATCTTTTGCGACAATAAACGTCCACCAGATGTCGAGCATGTCGGTGTCGTCTGTAAAGGTCCAGTCGCTGTTGTTGTAAAAATCGTTTGGGTTTTTAAACGGCATTCCCGCTCCCTGAACAGCTACTGAATTGCCATCTGTGTAAACAAATCCAGCTCCTGCGGCAATTGCAATATCAGAACTTCCCGATGAATCGATCACAGTATGAGCCAGTATCACTCCTTTACCAAATGGTGTTGCAACAATCACCCCTTTGACTTTTCCTTTGTCAATATAAGCGCCGCAACCTAATACGCCGAACCATATGTCTCCACCTGCATTGCGGATCTCGCGCCTGAAATATTCAGTTTTCCAGTCGAATACCCATTCGTCAAGCCGGTTTTTTTGTCGCACATTCCCTTCGCCGATCGCTTTTACGCCCCGGTCGACCTCATTTGTATAACCCTTTTTGTAACCATGGTAATATCTACCAACCATACCCAAAGTTCCGATTCCTCCTAGCCCATGCAGATATTCAAGCACCATCGTTTTGGCACCATGGCGTGCAGCACCTACTGCTGCCGGGGCTCCGGCGGTTCCTCCTCCCATCACGACAACATCATACCGCCCGAGAACCGGAAGTGTGGTTGCTTCTGACAGGATTGTACCCTGGCTTAAAGACGGACGGATTCCTGCAAGCAACTCGCCGACATCACCTTTTACAGGATTCGAATGGCGGTTTCCTTTTATCTTAACTGAATTTGACAGCGTAGTTGCCGATGCCATATCGGCTGCTTCTTTTCCGATTCTTTCCCCGATCCGGATCATTCCTCCGGGTTGCAACAGGTCGGCAGCGATGGTTCGTGAAACATCAGCCATTCCGTTCAATAAAAAGATACGGCTGACTTTTTGTGGCTGGAAGGCTGCCAGAACAATCTCTACATTGTTGGCAACTGCTTTGTCCCAGCTGCTTTTTCCTGTGATATGATCGGGTGGTACCTGAAAAAGCAGGTCTCCCGACTCAACCTGGTTTGGATCCCAGGTAATGTCACGGGCTATTTGTTCTGCATTTGCGAACGACTCGTAAGAGCCATCTTTCATTTCAATATCCAGCGAATATTCGATGGCTTTATACTCTTTTTCTTTTACAACGACAGTTTGAGGCATCAGTTGCGAAGTTCCATTTGCCAGTTTTTTCTCATTGTTTCCCAATACAATAAACCTGAAATTTTGTTTCCCGGCTGGAAACGCCGTAAACGATGCTGAAGTAAGGCGCGAAACCATTGCCCTCGGAGTTGCATCAATGATGATCTTCGCTTTGATGGCCTGTCTTCCGGAACGGTTGGCAATTACAACCCCGGCAGGATTACCCTGAGCATCTGTCAGCAGATCGGTGACGTAACTTGAGAATAGAAATTCTATTTTATTGTTGATTAATTCATTGTCGAGCGTTTGCTTAAACTTTAACGGGACTGGAAGTCCGTTGCCAAACAGTTTCTTCCCCAACGATGTATTTAAAGCATCCGGATGGACATTCCAATAACGGTAGGTACCACTAACATCTTCACCAAGGTAGGTCTCCTGCGCAACAAGAAAAACCTTCGCACCGTTCTTTGCTGCACTTACAGCCGCAGCAACTGCCGCCGTTGATCCACCAACTACGACCACATCAACAGTATAAGCCACCGGTATTTTACGCTCAGACTGGTAACAAATTTTCGATGTACTGTTTTCGTTAACAGGAGCTTCGGGGAATGCAAACAGATTGCCGGATGCCAAAACCGCCGAGCCCGTGGCTGTTGTCAGAATAAAATCTCTTCGTTTCATATTAATGTTCTTTAAATCCACTTTGGCAATATGATGTTGGTAATGATAATATTAATGCAATTTGTGGCTGGCCATTAGCAACTGGCAGTTTGCTGTGAATAGCTTATGTGATTCATTAAAAATGTAATAGGGGAATGACTCGTCCTGAATTTTGTTCACAGATTTTGTGTTTAATACTGAATTTACCCTATTTTTTATTGTACCAATTATTATCGTTAATCATTCCGTAGTTTCGATATGCGGCGCATACTGCAATATTGTTTCAATTGACCTTTGCAGATGCGCCTTTTTTGTACCGCCTTTCTTACCCCGGGTGGCGTCGTTCCTCCTTACCCGGGGTTATTGATATATAGCCCTTTCAGGGCATGAATTGTGTTACAATATGTTATTTAACATTCACATTATCAGTGACTCATCCTCTTGCATTTTCATTTTTACACCATCACACCTTCTCTAAATCCCTTCGTCTCCCCATCTCTTCTTCCACCTTGACTCAATGACTTATTGATCAATGACCAAATGACTCTCCTACTCACTCCACCCGTCTCTCTTTCCTGGATCCATAAAACCATTTGTGAGTTGCTTCGATGATAATAAGCGTAACACAAATCAGTATGATGCCGGTTAATAACGTATTGATTGTGCCCTGGACACGTGTATTTTCTGCAGTCATTTGAGGGATATAGATATTGATCATATTCATTATTCCCCCGGTGATGGTGGTAATGCCAACAAAGATCATTGGCCCGACTGTAATCCAGATGTATTTTCGTTTTCCATTGTTGATCAGGAAAGAAGTTCCGATTGCGAGTGCAAGCGTTGCCAATAACTGATTGGCGACTCCAAACATCGGCCAGATAGTTGATACACTCCCAGTATAAATGAAATAGCCCCAGGAGAATACAACCAGCAAACTTGTGATCAGATTCCCTGGTATCCAGTTGGTTCTTGCAAATGGGGCATAGATTTTACCAAGGGCCTCCTGCATGATAAACCGGGCAATCCGGGTTCCTGCATCTACCGTGGTGAGGATGAAAAGGGCCTCAAACATAATGGCGAAGTGGTACCAATAGGACATTAATCCGGCAAGTCCGGGGATTGCTGAAAATATCTGGGCCATCCCCACGGCCAGCGATACTGCGCCACCGGGTCTCCCTGCAATAACTTCGCCTACTTCGGATGATAATTGAGCTAGATTAGTTTGAGTAAAGCCCAATGCCTGGAGTTGTGGAAGAATCTGTGCAAATTTTTCAGGCGATACATTGATCTGAAAATAGTCGAGTGGGAAAAGACTCGTTGCAGCGATTAATGCGAGGATGCTTACCATCGATTCAGCCAGCATTGATCCAACTGCAATCGGTTTGATATGCGATTCTTTCATGATCATTTTGGGGGTCGTGCCCGAACTTACAAGTGCATGAAATCCGGAGATGGCACCGCATGCGATTGTTATAAAGAGATAAGGGAAGAGTGTTCCCGGGATGATCGGTCCACCGCCATGAATAAATGGGGTAAATGAAGGCATTTTTATCTCAGGACTAACGACGATAATTCCAATTGCCAACATCGCAATTACACTTAGTTTCATGATTGAACTCAGGTAATCGCGGGGTGAAAGTAATAGCCAGACAGGTAACACTGAAGCAAAGAAACCATAGCCGGCCAATAAGATTGTAAGTGTCTTTCGATCGTAAGTAAACCACGATTCAAAGGGTGATCCGGGAATATACTTTCCGTAAATGACGGCAAGGGAAAGCAAAATTACGCCAATAATTGTAGCTTCAACAGTTCTCCCTTTCCGGAACTTAAACATCCACAAACCCATGAAAATCGCTATCGGTATAGTTGCTGCAATTGTAAATGTTCCCCATGAACTTTCGGCAAGTGCGTTTACAACAACTACCCCTAATCCTGCAAGTGCGATAATCAGGATAATTAAAACGGCTATGGATGTGATTGTTCCGCTAAAGGAACTGATTTCCGCCTTGGCAATTTCAGCCAGCGATTTTCCATCGTGCCGGACTGAGGCAGTAAGAATAACAATGTCGTGAACAGCGCCTGCCATAACAGAGCCGACGAGCATCCATATAAAACCTGGCATAAAGCCAAATTGTGCAGCAAGAACTGGTCCAACCAATGGTCCGGCTCCGGCAATGGCAGCAAAATGATGCCCAAAAACGACCCACTTCGGCATCGGGTAGTAATTATGCTTGTCGAAAAGCCGGATTGATGGCGCTACTTCATTGTCGTTGAGCGTTAAAACCTTCGCGGCGATAAAGCTGTAGTAAAACCGATACGCCAGCGTTAAGACAGCTAAAGCACCGATGACGAAAGGCATTGCATTCATATGAATTACTGTTTAGTAGTTTGGTAAATGTTTAGCTTCAACAGATTATTAGAAGATACTGTAAATATTTTTCCATAAATTAGTTTCCAAAACTGCTTTAAAGACCGTTCTTTTTCCGATACCGGTTTAGTTGTTTGGCAAGATCGGGTGATTGAACGGGTAAATTTAGCAGAAAATAGTAAACCCTGTTGCCTACATTTTCATTTTTGCTGTCCAGCAGTAAGCAGAGTTTACGTTGATCATCGTAATCGGGATTGTATCGTTTTTCAAGTAATGAAAGGATCACATTCACAAGGTAATAATTGTCACTGTTGATGTGGTTTATTAACGCTTGCACAACTGGTCCGGTTAATTTGTCAGATTCGCGGATATATTCAATAACCAGGTTTTTGATTCTGAATTCTTCGCTTTCGAGTAATTTAACGCTCTCCATCTGCAAGCGCTCCTTATCAATGCCGGAAAGCTTTAAAAACTTTAGCGCTTGTCTTGAAGATTGGTAATTTCCGCTCTGAAGAATGGTCAGGGCCGGTTCAATGAATTGGTTGCTGTTCAGATCGGATTCGCTGATCCAACGAAGTGCCATTATTTGATTGTAAGGATCTTTATTCTGTAAGATATTGATTAATAATTCATTTGAAAGATGGTGTTTTTTCGCATAACTGATTATGCTATCCCTGGTGGCCCCGTAAGTAAGGTGCCAAATGGTGTAGGAAGTATAAGCCGCCTCGGGTACGATCCATGGTGAGAGATCGGGAAGGGTAGCACCGGTAATTCCATCGGTCTTTTTAACAGCTTGTTTTACAGGATGAATTTCTTCCGGAGAATAAAATCCGAGTTGGGAGGTGGAATCGGATAATATCTCACTAAGCCTTTTATAATCGCTTTCCAGAAATGGGACATGTTCTCTTTTTGTTAGCTCTTCACCCGGAGGAAATGAATATCCAAGGTATTTTCCGGTTACCTCCCAATAAAGCGTGATATCAACCGGGTGACACAAGCTATCGATGCAAACGGCAGTATAAATATTCCGGCTGAATGCTTCCGGCAGGCTTGCGGCTGAAAAATAGATCGTCAGCGTATCGTCAGGGATAGAATCATTGAAGTTGATCAGAACTTTGGTCATTTTAGCAGCCCTGTCAGGCCAGAAGCGTGAATCAATAAACATCCGGCCCTTGTCGTCAGGCTGGACGCTTCCCATTAAAAGCACAGCAATAAATGTAATAAAGCCCTTGGTCATTGGTTATTTAATTTCAGCAAGCGTACCCCATATTTCGACCAAACTTGCCTGATCAAGCAACCATTTGTATTCGTCATCTTTTTGCCCTTTCCAGTCTTTGCTGAAGAGGCCATTTTTATCGCGGATATGATTCCACAATTGATCCATATTATCCCTGAAAATCCCTAAATATTCAGCATTTTCATCTAAACGGTACAACTCCGTGTAACCTCTGAAAAGAATTGCATTAAACCAGTTTCCTGTATTTTTGAACAGCCTGATCTTTTTCCCTTCCGCTGTCGTAAAATCTTCCGTAAAATAATTCATCGCAGACCTTGCAATATTCTGTGCATCTTCCAGATAAGCTTTTTTCCCGGTTAGCTTATAAATCATTGTGGCAGCTTGCAACATTTGTCCACTGTTGTAGGTGTATTTTGCACGACCTATTTTTCCCGAAAGGTTTTTGTTGTCGAAATACAGGTAATCAGTTGAATCCTGCAGGTTGGTTTTTGTCCAGTTGTAAATCCGAAGTCCCCAATTAAAATAGGCGCTGTCTTTGGTTGCTTCGAAAAGTTTGAAAGCCAATACCGAGGCGGGTGCATTTGAGCAGGTATTCTTCGACTGTTTTTTCTGCTCGAACCAGTAAATACCACCACCAAGTTGTTCATCCCAGCCACTAAGCACGAATTGCCATGTTTCGATGGATTTTTTCAGGTATTCTGGCTTTTTAGTCAGCATGTAGGATTCACAGAAATCGAGTGATAGCCACACATTGTCGTCATAAAACCGATCGGATTTACCTGCCGAAACGATATAAGACTGATAACATGCTGGTTTACGTATGGAATCGTAATACTGCTCAAGACCAGGCAAAACATCAGTTTCAAGTAGTTGGCGATATTGTTTGTCCCCAGTAGTTTTTAGCAAAGCATTTACACCGGAGAAAACTCCTGAAGTTGGCCACAAATAGGCCACCCGCCGACCGGTCAATGTATCATCACCTGCCAGGTAACTTGCCTTATTATCCTGTTTGTATGGATAGGTTTCATTCAGGAGATGATGGTGACCTGCACCATACAAACTAAAAATTTGCTGAAGCGTTGCTTTAGCGCGAATCAAATCATTTTCCGCTGACTTTCCCTGGAGACCGGAGAAAACCAGGAATCCAGCGAGCGCAACTATGGTGACTTTTGATTTATTATTCATATTCAATTTTTTAATGTTTCTAAATTTAGGCAAAGATGCTTCGTGATTCGGATAATTACTTTTTCCTTAAACTATTCGGACTTTTTCAATAAAGTTCCGCCCTCATTGTACTTTTGAGTATTCGGAATATCTAATTTTCCTGTTCCTTTTGCCATCAGTATTTGTAGTTCAGAAAGATAAGAATCATAAACCTTACGTGGAAGTACTCCATGGGTTTTGCATATTGCAGCAGCCATGCCAACGACTTCACCCATCATACCGGTTGTACGCATGACCCGCACTGTTCCAAGGGCTACATGTGTTACGCTGATATTTCTGCCTGCCATAAACAGATTGTTGACATTTCGTGAATAGAGGCAACGATAAGGAATCGGGTAGGGGTAAATAGGTTTGTGTTTTGCAATTGAGAGAAACTCTTCTCCTGGAAAATATTGCGTGTTTTTCGGATCCGGATAGTGCAGGTCAACCGTCCAGGAGGTGGGCGCAGTGCCATCAGGGTATTTTACCTGGTCGGTTAAATCCTGTTCTTTGAGCACTAAATCTCCCGTCAGTCGGCGCGATTCACGCTTACCGGCAACGTAGGCCACCCAACTGAGCCTGCTGTTTTTGAAATTCTGATTTTCAGTAAATCTGTTTTTCAGGTACGACCAGTTAGAAAACACGACCATCATCCCATAATCCCGGATCCGTTCAAAATCTTTTACCTGGTCATAATTCATTCCGGTTTCCCATTGCCAGTCCCCCTTTTTTATAGCATGGGCATTTTTCTCATTGAAATTCAGACCCCATGGAATCACCGGAAATAATTCCGGTTTTGACGACTCCTCAGAGTACCATTGTACCGAAGAACCCATTGTCATTTTATCTTTTACTTTGGGTGCTGTTGGTTCGCCATATTCGCTTTGACCTTCACGACCCATCATAAAGTCGGCTCCGGCAAGGGCCCCAATTGTTGCATCACCTGTGCAATCGGCGAAAAGCGGCGCTTCGAACCGAAGTTCTTTGGCATTTTCGGTGTTAACTGCACGTACTGCTGTGATCAGATCCCCATTTTTTTCAACGCTGTTTGCGCGATAGTTTAGAAAGAGGGTAATATTTTTCTCCGATGTAACAGCATCCAGTTTTTTCTGATCTTCGTAAAACGAAGCAGGTTGGGCATTACCACCCTTGTCCGGTCCAATCTCGTTGACCAGATTTCCCAGGGCAGGGTAGGGGTTTAAATTGATCCGACCGCCAAGATGGACACGCACTTCGGAACTGTTATTGCCTCCCAGAACCGGACGATCCTGAATAAGTGCCACTTTCACGCCAAGACGTGCAGCTGAAAGTGCCGCACAAGTTCCAGCCATTCCTCCACCAATAACTACGAGATCAAATTTTCCGGCGGTTTCGGGTACTTCAGGCAAACCCAACGCTTTTTTTCTGAATGCAGCAAGTTTTTCCAGTGAGTTTTCAGGGCGGAAAGTTGGATCATTGCTAAACAGAATTGCATCGCAACGGCCATTAAAACCTGTCAGATCGTGCAGCGAAATTGTCGATGCTCCGGCTTTAATCTTTACTGAACCACCATTTTGCCAGTTCCATTCTGTATCCTGTGTTCCAAAAGTGGCCTTCAGCGGTTTGTTATTAATGATCACATTAAATCTTCCGGGTGTCTCTTTATCAGACCAATAACCTACCCAATTCCGGGTTCTTACAAAAACATTGTAAGTTCCGGTTTTCGGAATAATCACATTGGTTGATGCGTCGGCGATCGGTTTACCCAGTCCGTGCGCCATCAGGAAAGGTGATCCCATCTGATCCATAAATTGCTGGTCGACAACCCATCCGCCTTTGTTTGTAAAACTTTCGGCTTCGACGAGAATGATGTTTTTCTGTGCCTGAACAGGTAGACAAAAAATTGTCATCAGGGAAAAGATAGCTAATTTATTCATATTCTTTGGTTTATATTTTAAAATATCTATTTAGGACTATCTATTGTGAATAGTCCTAAAAAGATAATCCATAACAGATAGAATTGCAGATAAAACACAGTATAATCGTTAAATTCTTCATGTAATTTATTCCGTAACGTTAATAGTGACTTTTGTTTCCTTTAACCAGGGCGCTGTAAATGTCAAAGTTACTGTCCCTGTATTACCGCCTGCCTGCACATAAGCCAACAGTCGTCCGTGATAAACCCGCTGAACATTATCGGTGTAGTCACCCATATCGGAATTGTTGCTTGCTTCGAGGCCTAAAAGAGTAGCAGGTCCTTCGATTTTGCAGGTAACTTCGTCTTCAGAAATCATAACTGGAATTCCTTTTTCATCGACTACCTGGACAACTATTTGTGCAAGACCACGGTTTTTACTGACTGATGTTACATCCGACTGAGCAGTTAACTCAGATGGTCTGCCCGACGATTGCAATGCGTAATTACAGGTTGCTTTTTCATCTTTATCCAATCCGATAACTTCCAGTTTTCCTTCCTGGTATGGAATATCCCAATAGATGATACCAGAGTTGTCGTCCTGATTTTTAACTTCACCAACCTGTTTTCCGTTTAGCTCCAGCCGGGCTTTTGCGGCATTCGTGTAACAAACTACCCGGATCATCTCACCCTCTTTATAGTTCCATACAGGCCATGCATCCATTGACAAATGATCATTTTTTGCAGGTTGATGGTAAGTGCCGATATAGGTAACCGGTTTTAGGCTCCACAATGCCTGGCGGAAATGCCCCCTTGGTTTAATAAATCCCCCAAAATCGAGGAATCCTGTATAAAATCCCCTTGATGGCCATGCGCCTGACTCACCCAGGTAATCAATTCCCGTCCAGATAAACTGCCCGAAAATATATTCCGTATCTCTTACAACTTTCCACGACTCCATGCTATGTCCGTTTTCACTTCCAAATATGACCCGCTTCGGATATTTGGCATGATCCTGTGCATAACGATCTTCCGTATAATTATATCCCGTGATGTCGAGTGCACCGGGATAATCTGTTTCGTTCGACATGACGACTCCTGCCAGACCAGCTGTAACCGGACGTGATGTGTCAAGACTACGAACAATGGCGGCCAGTCGTTTGGCGATACCACCTAACCGTTCTGCTTTGGGATGATCAGGTAAATATCCTCCCTGGACAGGTTGGTTAATATTGGCATGATCGAGTACAGGATGTGTATACGGATCATTTGGATAATCGACCTCATTCCCAATGCTCCACATAATAATTGAGGCATGGTTACGATCTCTTAGTACCATGTCGCTTAGATCTTTGTCGCTCCATTCATTAAAATAGGAGGAGGCTCCCTGAAATCCGGGAGTTCCAATATTCCATCCTTTTAACCATTTCTTCTTGGCAAATTCCCATTCGTCAAAAGCTTCATCCATAACGAGTATGCCTAATTCGTCACACAATTCATATACATCAGAGGCTTGTGGATTATGGGTCATCCGGATGCCATTGCAACCCATATCTTTCAATGTAAGCAGCCTTCTTCTCCAGACTTCGCGGTGAACGGCAGAACCCAGACATCCGGCATCGTGATGAATGCAAACACCTTTCACCTTTGTCCATACACCATTTACAGCAAGACCTTTATCTGGATCGAAAGTCAATTCACGAATTCCTAACTTCTGCTCATTCTGGTCAATCACTTTCCCATTTTGCTGTACTATTGTCCTTAATGTATAGAGATTAGGTTGTTCCAACGACCAGCGTTTAGGCGAAGGAACTGTAATTGTTTGTTTGATTGTTCCTTTGAGTTTAGCGCCAACCTCCAGGTTTTTTGACCCTTTGGCAACGATTTTTCCTGATGCAGGATCAATGATCTCGTGTGAGATTTTCACATTCGTACCAGAAGCAAGACTATTATTTATCGTTGTTTCGACTGAAACCTCTGCTTTTTTATCGGTAATGTTGCTGGCTTTGAAGTAAACTCCCCATAAATCGATATGCACGGGTGAAGAATAAACAAGATAAGTGTCTCTGTAAATTCCCGATCCGGAGTACCAGCGGGAGTCGGCATCCAGCGAATGATCGACGCGTACTGAGATCAGATTCTCCTCCCCATATTTCAAATAGGGCGTCAGATCGTACATAAACGAGATGTAACCATTTGGCCGTTTGCCAACGGATTTCCCGTTTATGAAGACTTCACTATGATTATAAACGCCTTCGAAATAGATGTATACGTTGTTCCCTTTCTCTGATTCCGGTGCTGTAAATGTTTTTCGGTACCAGGCAATTCCACCCGGAAGATAACCAGTCGCGCTGGCTTTATCCGGACTATATACCCCTTCGACGCTCCAGTCGTGCGGAAGATTGAGTTGTCTCCATTTCGAATCGTCACAACCAGTCTGAGCACCATCTTTTACATCCGAAAGGTTAAAATGCCAGTTCTCATTAAAGAGTAATGCCCGCCCAAATTGCGGGTTTGCGTGAACAAGAGTTGCTGAGAGAATAATTATTGCAGCACACAAAATTTTTTTAAGTTTCATTAGTTGTATTTTTAAACTATTAAGTCTACTCCTAAATGCCCATTTTGCCACTAAGACACAAAGTCTCAAAGTTGTACCAGGAATATATTGCAGTATTCAATGCTTTGTGTTACTTAGTGTCTTGGTGACTTAGTGGCATTTCGATTTTATGATTTTTTGGAACATACTCATTTTTTATATATTTAAATAAATTCTTCGGAAAAAATCCTGATCAAATGGATTCAACCAGAAAAACTGGAGCGGAATATCGGGATAATTGTCTGTAAATAGCTTATATTTATTCAGATTCACCTGGTTGTTATCATATTTTACCTCAATGGCTTTTAATCGTTCATTATCCGAAAGTACAAAATCAACTTCATTTCCTGCACTTGTGCGCCAATATTGAATGGCATCCGTACCCATTTTGTCGGCAAGAATTCTGAAAACGGTATTTTCCCATAATTCGCCTTTGTCTGTTCTTACAGCCAGTGGTTGAAAATTATTCAACAAACAGTTCCTTAAACCGGTGTCGAGCATAAATACCTTGGGCATCTTAACCAGTTCTTTTCTCAGATTCCGAAAAAATGGTTTTACAAGCGCAATATGAAAACACTTCTGCATGATTGTAAGAAAGTTATCTGCCGTTTCATTCTTTATTCGCAGGGTAGATGAAAGCTCATTGACATTGACAATGCCACCTGTCTGACCTGCTAAAATCCTGAAAAGGTTGTAAAATGCGGTTTCGTTAACGACACCCGATTCCAAAATATCCCTTTTCACAAATGAGTCCCTTATATCTTTTAACCGGTTTATCTTTTCCTGCTTATCAGGTTCGGTGACGATTGCCGGATAACCACCATATATCATATACGATTCCCATTCAACACGAAGATAATCTGTTAGCGTACTTTTGAAATCTCCGTTTTTGAGCAGATGATCTTTTTCTTCCCGGAGATCCGATTTACCGCTTAATTCAAGGTACTCATCAAAAGAACAAGTGTATAATTGAAATATTTTTTTTCTGCCTGCCAACGAATCCCTGAACTGATTATCGATGTAAAAGGCGCTGCTTCCTGTTGCCACCACCTTGATTTGTTCTGAATGTTCATCATATAAAAGTTTCAGAAAATTAGAAGGATCATCCAGGTATTGAATCTCATCGACCAGTGCGATTGTTCTTGTGTTCGGTTCTGGCATGAATTTCAATAAGTTCAGGGGATTTTCGTTCAATTCCGCAAGTATGGTTTTATTTTCAAGATTCAGAAAAATTACCGGAATCTCCATTTCTTTGCAATAAACCTCCAACTGTCTCAACAACGTCGATTTCCCGGTTTGCCGTGCCCCCGTGATGATGGAAAATTCTTTTTTCAAGAGGTGAGCCTGTAAATCTTCGAATAGCTTCCTGCGTATCATGGCGTTTAATTTTGTAACAAAAATAGGAAGATTTCATTTGATTTACAAGCGAGGGGGTAAAATATCCGATAATTTGCCCTATGCAGGGGGTAAAATATCCGATAATTTACCCCCTGCATGGGGTAAAATATCCAAAATGCTTAATTGTTTATCTTAAAAAATTGTATATGAGGTATATAAGTGAAATTTGTTTTTAGAGGTGAAATTTGTTCGACGCTGTCTCACAAAATTGCATTCTGTAAAGCTATGATATTTAAGTTTTCTGATTATTATTCATATTTTAACCAGGCTGTTGCATTGCAATCGGTATCCGCCACAAATCGTATCCACCTTGACTGAAAACTTTCAGGGAATGTAAAATTGAATGATTGACCAGGTGCAACAGTTACAACCTTGTAATTCATCCAGGGACCATGGCCGATCGGTTCTACTTCAATCTTAAAGATGACGTTTTCTTTGGAATCATGAGATATCGTCACACTTCTTTTATCGTAAAATCCAATCAGGTAAGGGTCTGACGCTATTCCTGCTTTAACAGCCGAATTTTTCCACGGACCACCTTCGCCAACCGGTTTTCCCATTTGCCATAAATCGTCAATCACACCGGCCCAAACAGCAGCTTTGCCATCGGCTGAAGTCACTATATGTGCATTGTCTTTGGGTACTTTCGGATCAATACCGGTCATAATCAACATTCCGCGGTAAGAAGCGTAATCGTAAATCCGGAAATTGTGTGAGGCGATTGGGCGAATCTTGGCAAAACCATCGGCATTTTCTGCCGGAAGCTCGTAGAATGTTCCGGAACAATTCAGTAAGTCGCGTTCTGTTGCTACTTCGCGACACACGCGCACAACTCCGTTATTGGTCAACTCGTTGTGTTTTGGATTCCCTTTAGGTAACCTCCAGCGGCGGCCAAGGTCGTCGGTAATCAGCACCGAAGCTTCGTCAATAGTCACTACATTCTTTGGAATTGCAAACTTCTCACGGATAAATGTAGCTGTTTCTGCATCCTCTTTTTTCACGAGGTTCATCAGTGAATCGAGTTCGTAATAGCCACTTTCAGTGAAATTTTGATCGTTTACAGTTCCGGCCAGAACGCCCAGTTTGCGACGGTTGTTTCCTAATCCCCAGAGCAATCCGCCAGTAGTTTCCGATTTTGAAACAGGCGACAAACCCACAAACATTGCATCTACGGCATCAGAACGCGTTTCTTTTTGAGCATACGAAAAATGAACGGTTGCTTTGGTTGCCTGATCAGCTTTTACGCGGATCCACTCGCCTTTTTCATTCGTTTCGAAAGGTAAATTAGCCGATTCGCCCGCTTTAACCAACACCGATTTTAAACTTTTCCAGGTGTTATTTCCGTTTTCGTCCACTTCAAAAGAAAACGAAACAGTTTGCTTTCCATCGTTTTTAATCCAGGCTGAACGAACGTCCCAACCGGCAAAAAGAAATGGTTCAGAAACTGCACCGGCTTTAATTTCTTCGGCAATCCAAACAGCACCTTCAGCTGTATTTGGCCCCAGTTGATCAGGTTTTTCAACAGAGGTAAACCAAAGGTTGGAATTCGATTGTCCCGGGCCTTCGATGCTGCCTTTCACTTTTCGTTTATTCAGGAATTCTTTTTGTGCCGAATCGTCGCAGCCGAAAACGAGCTGGTCGTTCCAGTGGGTAAAGTCGCCAATTACTTTCAGGTAAGCCGAACGCGGACGAATACCAGCCGAGTTTCCAGAGGAAAACGTTCCAGGGAAACGCCAGAATAGGCCGTGCATGGTCATCAGGTAATCTGGCTTTTCAAGAGTACCAATGTCGCGAATACGCGGCCATTCGGTGTTCCAGCCATGTGCACCGTCGTAGGTGTGGCTGGCTTTTGGCAAACGGTAAAAGCTCCATCCGGTTTCAGGATTACGAACTCCCACCAAAACGGATTTATGATCCCAGCCATTGACCCAGATTGGATCCGTTTCGGGATGCTGATTGCCATAAATTCCTCCTGGTCCGGTAACTTCGGTAAACTGGTTTCTTCTGATAACTTTCCACTCTTTCCCGTTCCACTCAGCCAGGACACCAGACTGAATATCGAATTTTTTCAGAGCTTCGGGAGATGGCTCTCCGTTGTTGCTGTATACCGTCACTCCCTGACCGGAATAAAAGCCTTTTCCGTGTGCCCCTGGCATCAGGGTTCCCTTCAAATTGCTGTCCGTATCTTTGCTCTTTTTCCTTGTAACATTGAGATCTTCATAAAGCACTTTTGCCTGAAGTGTTTTTACATCTACTTCATAGAAACCTTCCTCCATGGTACCATAGTAGATTTTATTTGCCGGATCGGTCAAATGCCGGGCGTTACCGGTATGCCGTCCTGGCATGTCTTTATACGGAATGGTTCGCACGTTGCGATTGGCATCAATGGCATACGGGCCAATAAACAATTGATTACTTTCCTTGTGAATCATCCGGTTAGCTGGAGTACCTCCAATACTTTCCGTCCGGGTAATTTTTTGGAAATCGGGTGTAATTTCATACAATTTGTCCGGCGATCCAAACGGAAGGTGAGGGCCGTAAGTGATTACCCACAAGCGATCTGCCCATGGAACTACTGCACCTGTTCCACATTCACCTTCGTTATTGTAGTAGGCAAGATGAGGGTAGATGCCGCTATATGACTTCATTTTCAGCTTTTCCTGAGCAGTGCAAATGGTAAAGAACAAAACAGAAAACAATAGAATGATTGATCGTCTGTTCATAAGATTATATTTCTTCATGATAAATTGAAATTTGTGGTTTATTAAAAAGGGTGACAATAAGCCACCCTTTTAATTCGATCAGTAAATTCCTGATTATGGGTTTATTGGTCTTGTTATGACCGGAAGGATTCTGAACTCCCGGTCATTAAACCTTGAATTGTTAGTAGCCTGAATTCTGTTTCAGATTCGTATTGATCAGAATTTCCTTTGAAGGGATTGGCCACAGGTATTGTTTTGCAGCATCGAAATTTCGGATAGCTCCCCGTTTTACCAAACCTGCACTGTACATCGGAGCAAAATCAGCTACTCCATCGTCATCAATTGCTGGCACTTGAGGGAAAAACCATAAACCTGGTTTTACAACTTTAGTGCGTAAATCTGCTGGATCCAGCATGTTATAGTTTGGAATGTTCAACACTTTGGCCGCCAGTTTCCAGCGGATCAGATCCATGTAGCGTACACCTTCCAGTGTAAACTCCATACGTCGCTCGGCGCGAACAATCTTACGTAGCTCTGTTTTTACAGATGATGTTACTGCGGGATACAACGATGTTTGAGTAGCAGCTACCTTATAAGCACGTGCACGAACTTTATTGATGGCATCTGAAACTGTTTGATCAATTTCTCCGAGCTCAATTTTAGCCTCGGCGTACATCAGCAAAACATCAGCATACCGAATAATAATCTTATCAGGTTCTGGCTGAAAAGAGTTCAGCAACCAATCGCCATCAACCCCTTTTTTCCAGAGCAGCGCATTATACGAAGCGTACTGGGCAACCGAGCGGGTATCTTTATTATCCACTTTTGTATTTGTGGAGATTTTCAATACTTTAAGAGAATCAGGATGTGGCTGATAGATAAAATCTAAATGCGGCGTCTGAAATTCAACGATGGTAGCGGTACAACGTGGGTCACGGTTTTTGAACGGTAAATGGGGGTCAAATAACGGCGATTCATCGATCGGCAGACCATCTTTACAAAGGAAAGCGCAAAATAATTCCCATGTTGGGAATTTGGCACCCCATCCACCTGCGTTGCGGGTAATATAGTCCTGACATCCTCCCAGTGTTACTTTTAGGACAACTGAACGAGGCAAGGCAAATATCGTTTCAACTGAATTTTTAGTTTTAGACAGAAATAAGGTTGAAAAATCGGTATATAAACTGTAATTACCCATATCGATACATGCCTTAGCTGCATCGCGTGCAACAGCAAAATCTCCCATATACAAAGCGATGCGCGCTTTCATGGCCAATGCCGCACCTTTGGTAGCGCGTTTTAATTCATTAGATCCATAGCTGACCGGCAGATTGGTTGCGGCAAAATCATAATCATCATAAATTGCCTTAAGAATTGTAGCTTTCGGCGTTTGAGACAATGCAAATGATTCCTCCAAACTAAGTACTTCGGTAAAATATACCACATCACCATAATGGGCAATTAGTGTTGAGTACTGTGCTGCACGAACAAACCGGGCCTCAGCTTTAAATTTGTTCAGGGTTGCATCAGGAATTGTACCTGCGACTTTATCAACATTTGCCAATATCGTATTGGTTCTTGAAATAGCTTTATAGGAATTGGTCCAGAGCGTATTGACAAAGTCGGTCTGTCCATTAATTGTTGCACCCGTTACAGCGGTGAGAACATCGCGGTAGATTAAGTCATCTGTCCAATCATCCGCATCGGTTGACCAAAATGCATCTTTATACAAACCGTTAAGCGACATGTCGATTTCGCTAGCGGTGGAATACCATGTTTCACTCGAACCGTACGACAGCGGATTCAGATCCAGTTTATTACATGCTGTTAAAGCAAGAAATCCTAATATTGGTAATATTTTATTTTTCATGATTGTTCAGTTTTAGAATTTAACAGATGCGCCAAAAATGAATGAAGTGGTGATAGGATATGCCGTAGAAGACATTTCCGGGTCCCATCCTTTCGGATAATTATTGATTGAAAAGAGGTCGCTTACAGTTGCATACAATCTAACACTTTGAAATTTAACTTTTTCAGAAATAAATTTCGGCACATTATAACCTAAAGTGATATTCTTTACGCGTAAATAGGCGCCATTAAACAACCAAAAGTCAGACATGGAATAATTGTTCCCTGCGGAGGTATTTGTAAACCTGGGATATCTGACAGCCAGATTTTGCTCATCTGTATTGTATTTGCTCCAATATTTACCTTCGAGAATGGATGGAAAATTACCGTAGTTTTCAAGGAATGGCTGAACCATTGTATTATTCAGTCTTACATTTTGGTCTCCAATACCTTGCAAAACCATTGAGAAATCGAAGTTCTTATATCCGAGTGAAATATTGGCGCCATACATATAACGTGGTAATGAACCTCCCAATAAAATCCGGTCGTATTCAGGTGAAATTTTCCCGTCGGGTACTCCTGCCGGTCCACTGATATCTTTGTAACGGACATCACCTGGTCTAACGCTTGTATTGAGTTTAGGTGAAGCATCGACATCTGCCTGTGTTTGATACAATCCATCCGATACGTAACCATACCATTCATTGAATTCACTTCCTTGACGTTTGATTTGGTCACCCAAAAATTCGGTACCTCCCAGATCACCCATTATTGACTTGAAATCTGAAAGATTAGCTGATACTGAATAATCAAGATCACCTATTTTATCATTCCATCCAATTTCAAATTCCCATCCTTTTGTATTCATTTTCCCTGTATTTTGATTTGGATTATCAAATCCAAGATACATTGGTATTTGTAGTTGCAACAACATGTCTTTAGTCGTTTTCCTGTAGTAATCGCCAGTGAAACGAAGTTTGTTATTGAAAAAATTAGCATCAAGACCCAGATCAAATGATTCGGTTTTTTCCCATGAAATATCACGGATCGCATATTGCCATTGTGCGGCAGATTGAGCCGAAACAGCGGTATTACCCTGGTAAAATAGTGAACTTGTTTCGAAATTCATAGCTGCCTGATAAGGATAATAGTCAGGAACCCAATTTGTGCCGCTTGGTTTGATAATTCGTTCATTTCCAAGGGTTCCCCATGATCCTCTAAGTTTCAGAAATGAAATAGATGGATTGCTTTTCATAAAAGATTCTTCGGACATCACCCAACCAGCCGAGAAGGAAGGAAATGAACCCCAACGATAATCTTTATAGAAACGGGAGGAACCATCCAAACGGATATTTCCCTGCAAAAAGTATTTGTTCTGGTAATTATACATGATGCGGCCGAAGTAGGAACGATAGGCATTTTCGTATGCATCACCACTGTTATCGCGCAAAGCGAGCGGGCCAATATTCAGGTAAGGATACGAAGTAAGTCCGT
>Ga0209511_1001424_pt1 | contig 21352 bp, 22 predicted proteins | sample SSSSmetaG_FD_184141 | JGI IMG/M metagenome (GOLD analysis project Ga0209511, IMG submission 184141) | Glacier valley bacterial and archeal communities from Borup Fiord, Nunavut, Canada, to study Microbial Dark Matter (Phase II) - ​SSSS... | ecosystem: Environmental > Aquatic > Freshwater > Ice >...
CTAGGAGCGCAAACCTCGCACCGCCGAAACCTTTATTTTTGTCACTATGGTGCGGTTATTATTAGCTCGTTTCGATGATCCTATTTCTTAAACACGTTCTTAGATCGCAGAAGAACTCCTTCCCTCAAAAATTTGGAGGACGCTCTTCCAATGCGATCCCTATTTGGCTATAAAGGAGGTGCTTCCCCCCAACCCCAATGAGGTACTGGTGCTTCAAGGGGCCGAAACTGTAGGCTACTTTCCACCCAGATATCGCCATTTTTGAGAGCGTCTCTCAAGCGGACCAGGGCGCAAAACTCATAATAATGGCAATCAATAGTGCCGTCTGACTTAAAAACAAAATCTTGCCAGCGGGGTTTAACAAAGGCTTTAGGCGCGCCCACTGGGATCCTTCCACCCTTCTGCTCGTTCAATTCCTTAAGTAATTTCAAAACCTCTGAAAGAGATTTACCAGCTTTATTGGAAACCGCTTTGAACTCAAAAGTTTCCAACAGCTTTTTGAAAGTAGCGGCGAGGTTTTCCCGGTAGGGCGGCGTAACCAAGCCAGATTAGTCTGAGAGACTGTTTAAGTTAAAGGATTAAGAATGTCACTCTGCACGTAGCGAAGAGCCTATAACTGTGGCGTTATAAGCCGTTTGGATATGTGGATATGAGGGTGTTCTGAGTTATAGCAGATACGGTCTCCTGGCATACATCTTGCCGCCTAAAAAGTGCTATTAAAAGTGAACATAGCTCTATTAATTCTTTGGGCTTATTAATAAGCCCGGCTAGCAGGTAATAAGCAAATTTTTATGAGCTTTAATGTTAAACGGCGATTCGTTACTAGCATCTACTCAAGATAGGCGACAGATAGTTTATTAAAGTCGAGGCCTGTGGCAGATTTAGCCGATGGCTCAGGAGTGCTAGTTTCTCCACACGCAACCAGTATAGGTAGTAAAAGTAACAGGCCTATTAGTCCGAAGAAACTTTTTTTAAGCTTAGAATTAGCTTTGATAAACATTTAATTTTGTCTCCATAAAAATTTGGTCACGCCTTTTCAGGTTATGAAGAGGTATAGCTTGCTAAACATTTGTAATGAATTTGCCTGAATTGAACCTTTTATTTGTTGTCTTAGTGCTTTAGCTTGAAATCAGACACTTAGAGCTTATTTAGGAGATAATCAGGCCGAGAGTTACCATCTGGGATCAAGCGGGGTCAGTATCCCTAACCGGTCTTCAATTATCTGACCGGCGGCCAGGCAAAGATCTTCCCGGTAATTGGGGGCAATTAGCTGTACCGACTGAGGTAAATGGCTCCCCATCCCAACTGGTAGTGCTAACGAAGGTAATCCCAGGAAATTTATCAGACCCAGCAGGCGGTTAGCCGAAAATAATTCTTCAATGTTAGCCGATCCACCCAGGTCGAAACCTACCGGGAAGATTTGTTGAGCTGAAACCGGGGCTATAATAAGCGGGTAATGCGCCTGTAATTTACGCCATTCCTTAGCAAAAACCTGCCGCTCGGCAAAGATATCTATGTAAGCAGCGGTGTTCATTGGCGGAACTACCTTGAAAGTATCGTGGACAAAGCGAACTCCGTCCGCACTACCAACCTGTTCCATAAACGGCAGTAAGGTATAATAGGCATCCGACTTGCCAGGGGTCACGTAGGTCGCTGCCTTGCATCACCCGGAATGCCAGTTTGAGGTCTTTTACGTGCCGGGCCATCGGGCCAGTTACCGCAAAGAGTTGGAGGGTGAGACTGGGTTCTTTAGGCCCTGTCACCCGGCGGAGGCAATTCGGCCACGACTCGGCTTAAGACAGGCAATTCCATTAGCCTGGGAAGGAAGCCGCAGGGAACCACTATAGTCCCCTCCCAACCCAAGTGGGGACATTCCGGTGGCAACTGTTACCGCCTCACCGCCACTTGACCCGCCGGGTGACAGGGCTTTATCCCAGGGGTTAAAGGTTGGACCATAGAGGCTACTATCGGTATGCCAGCGAAGCTGAAAATCTGGCAGGTTAGTATGGTCGAGCGGAATAGCGCCCGCCGCTTTAAGCCGGGCCACTGCCGGGGCATCTTCTGGCGGTATTACCCCTTGCAGGGCGGCTACTCCCTGAGTAGGCGGGGCACCGGCCAGATCAATACTCTCTTTGATAGTAAAGGGGACTCCATGCAGCGGACCAACCGTTTCACCAGTTGCTATTTTAGTGTCAGCCCGGTCGGCTTGTGCCAAAGCAGCCTGATTAAACAGTTGAGTTAGTGCATTTAGCCGGGGATTCAACAGGGCAATCCGGGCCAGGTGAGCTTCAATTACTTCCCGACTCGAAACGGATCTGGTTTTAATAGACTGCGCCAACTGGCTAGCACTCAAACGCCACAGTTCTTTATGAGTCATGGTTGAAAATTATCCTTTCAGTCAGTTCCCAGGAGGGTTCCTGACATTAACAAAATTCAACAAATTGCAAAAACTAACTAACGATTAATGAAATCTTCCAGCGCCACCAAATATTCTTTGTTAGCCGCATCATATTTGATGCTATAGCGGGTAGGATAAGCGACACCTGTTTTTGAATAGACGGTTGGCTGCTTAATATCGCTGCTAAAATCGGGTTTGGTTTCCAGAAAAGCTTTACTTATCATCGGCTCAAAAAACCCTAATTTGGCATTGGCAAAACCAAAGATAAACGTTTGCGTAAAAGGCTGTCCTCGAAATTCTGGTGAAGTAGTATCTCCCCAGTGTACTTCCCTGCCCGGGTACGATACTGGCCGGGCTAACCGGCCCGGGGGGCGGGGCGTAGCCTACCGGAACAGTTTCAGAGGGCGGGCTTTTGGTCAGGGTAGCGAGGTCACCGGTCGGCAAGATAGCACTCCGTTCCTCCTGGCTTAATAGATAAAAATGGACATCAAAGTGGGGCTTATCATAGATTCCTGCCGGTTCATGGCCTTTTGGGTTCCAATCCAGGCTCAAATGATTAAAAGCGGTAGCAGAAGCTTGGGTGGGCAACTGCAAGGGTAACTGATTATTAAAGCTATCCGGTAAGTCTATCAGGGTTGCCGTACTAAAGGCCAGTCCCACGGCAACAGGTTTGTTTGCCGCATCGACTTTAACCCAGGATTGAACTAACCCACTACCTAGTCGTTTGGTGTCTCCGACAATATAACCGGGCCGGATTGCCAGTGTCGGGCTGTCAGCGACCGCCGTTGTAGCAGTCACCACGGTTGCAGAGGGTGTGATCGCTAATGTAGTATCACCGCAGGCAATCAGTAGCGTGCTTGACAATAACAACACACTTGCTCCTAACCTAACCCTAATAAAACCACTTAATATTGTGTTCAAGTCATACCTCCGTTAATTGTTTTTCAAAACGTGGAAATCATCTGGAAAACCCTGCTAGACTAAAGCTGGCCCTATGTACTTTTCTCAGGTGAATGAGAGGCCTGCTAAAAAACTTTGCTGGCGGTTTAGAGAAAAGCCAGTAAAAATAGTGTAGCCGAAGCAAGAGTAGGCAACATCTACCAAAAGGTAGAGTAAGGGATAGAGGGGGGTGGAGAAAGGCCGAATTAGAGGAGGTGTAACTCCTGGGCGCGGGTAATAAGTTGCACCCGGTTTGTCACGTCGAGCTTACGATACATATTATTAATAAGGGTTTTAATCGTGCCAACGGTCACTACTAACTTATCAGCAACCTCGCGGTTGGTGTAGCCCTCGGCTACCAGGCGCAAGACGGTTTGTTCCCTATCGCTAAGGTGCTCAAAGTAGTTATCAGAGGGCCGCCGAGATAATGTTGGTACAAGTATTTTTGGCGGTGGCACACCAATTTTCTCAACCAGGAAGGTATCAAAAGCCCTGAAAAGAGCTTTTTGATAGGTCGTAAAAGTACCAGGGTCTGTCTTATGGTGCAATTCTAGTAAGAGTGGCGCGAGTGTCACTGTTTCATCTATAAAAAGCCGAAGATATTCTTCCCCTTCTGATAGCTGGATGGCCTCCTTTAAACTTGTCAATGCCAGGTCGATTTCTTTTTTGGCGGCAAATGCCAGGGCTTCAAGCAAGGTGCTTTCAATAAGGTGTCCGATGCGACCTTCTTCAATTGCGGCAGTTTTCAATTGCCTTAAAAGTTTCTGGGCCTCGTCCACCCTACCCGTTGCCACATAAACCCGGACCAGCGTCAAATCTTGATAAAGGTGGACGGCATTTTCGGCGGTAGTTTGATAGGTTGTGGAATACAATTCAGCCCATTCTAAGGTCAAAACGTGCCCTAAATGCCGCCACTCGACTTTTAATTCGGCTTGCACTCTGAATATCGGCTGTTTGTTCGGCTTGCTCCAGGGTAATTAACGCCGTCGCCTGGTCATTCTGAGCTAGGTGTAGCTGAGTCAGGGAAAGGTAAGTCTCGACCGTACTTTCATTAGCCCGGTAGTAAATACTAATAGCAATACTTTTCCTGAGGCAGGTCAGCGCTCCTTCCAGGTCGTTTTGTTCATAAAGAAGCGCACCGATCAGTTGATACAACTGACCTTCAGTAATTGGTTGGGCAATGCGTCCCGGCTGGCTAAAGCAATTGGGTAAAGTGCTATAAGAATCTAAGCCTGCTTCGTAACTGTGGCGGGCCTGCCTTAACCGGCCCATCAATACATAGCTCATGCCAAGATAGGCCCAGGCAGAAGCAGTTAGATCAGCGCTTTCAAACGGTTCTACCAGTTTTATCAAAGATTGAGCTAGAGCAAAGGCTTCTTTCACCCGGCCTTCCAATCGATAAGCCATAGATAGTGCCTGCAACACACTGAGACGTAAGGAGATATCCCTATCTGTAGAAAGAGCCAGTGTCTGCTGTCCAAGTTCAATTGCCCGTCCGGTATCGCCTTCCATAGAGGCCAGCAATGCCCGTAAAGCCAGGTTAATTCTTTGAAACCGCATTTCATTCAGGGTATAAGTTGGTACGCCGGGGGATGGTACTAATTCTAGTCCAACCCCTTTTTCCAATGCAAGCTGAGCGTTATCAAGATGAATTTCAATATCTTTAAGAGACCCAATCATCATAAGGTTCCAGGCATAGATAATACTGAGATTGGCATGGTTCTTAATCACACTCTCTGGAAATTTTTCAAACCAGCGCAGCACGGTGCCTGGACCGCCTTTTTGGAGCAGCGTACCGGTGTTCGCGCAATAATACTGACGGCCTGTTCGTAGTGGTGTCCCTGAAAGGCATGATACAAAGCCTCCTCAATCAAGTTCTGAGAACTGCACCACTGAGAGGCAAGAAGATGCAGCCTGGTACTGCTACCGGGTTCAGTTAAAAGTAGATTTTGGCGCAAGACGTCAGCGAAGAGATGGTGATAGCGGTACCAATAATGTTCATCGTCCAGCGGTACAATAAACATGTTGCGGTGCTCAAGTTCCGAGAGCCGAGCCGCCCCATCGCTTCTGCTTGTCACCGCATTACACAAATCCCCGGACATACGCTGGAGGATTGAGGTTTGTACCAAAAAGGTTTGCAGTTCCTGAGGTAACTGGACTAAAACTTCTTCTACTAAATAATCCACTATCAAGCGCGGGCTGGTAGTAAAGGTAGTAATAAATTTGTCTGGATCGGAACGCTCCCGCAATGAAAGAGCTAGCAATTGCAACCCCGCAATCCAGCCTTCCGTGCGCACCTCTAACTGTTCAATTTGAGTTGGAGTTAGGGATAAATTGCGGCTTTGTAACAAGAATTCGGCGATTTCTGCACGGGTAAAGCGTAAATCGGCTGAGCGTATTTCTAACATTTGACCACGCACTCTGAGGCGAGAGAGGGCTAAGGGCGGTTCAGCTCGACTGGTGATAATCAGGTGCATTTGGGGCGGCATTCGCTCAAGCAATAAATTTAATGAATTATGGATAGCCGGAGTTTTTATCAAATGATAATCCTCCAGTACCAGTCCAAAATCGTTGGGTAACCTGGCAGCAATGTCGTTAATCAGTAGGGCTACACTAACCATAATTTCCGGGGGTTGTACCGCCGTTAACGCATTGCGGATACTTTCTCCCAAGCCACTCTCAAGCCCCTGTAAGGCCGCGATAATGTACTCCCAAAATCGAAAAACATCGTTATCGCTCTCATCGAGTGATAACCACACCAGCGGAACCTGACTACCATTAACCGTACTACGCCATTCAGTAAGTAGAAAGGTTTTACCAAAACCAGCAGTTGCACACAAGAACACCAATTTATTTCGCTACCCTTGATCCAGTAGTTGGGTCAGGCGTGGGCGTGGTACCAGACCCGGTTGGAGCGGCGGTAGATAAAGTTTGGTGGCTAAAAGAGGCTGTACACTACTCATATCTATTCATTTTCCCGTGAAGGTAATTAACTGGCGAGATTTGTAAGATAATTAATTATATATTTAGAAAGCTGAGCCAGTATACGGTGAAAACAATCTACCCCTAATTCCACCCTTTGACAAATGCAGCCCAACTCAAAGTCCACTTATATTATTCTGGAGTAACCCGCATAGCCAGCGACGAACCAAAACTCCTCAGCCATTGTTCCTGGCTTGCTTAGGCTCTGGCTAATGACCACGGACCTAAAAAAAGCTACTAAGTTTTTATCTTTACCGTCTATTAGATGTAATTTCACAGGATATACTAGAATGGAAAATGTTTATCTGCGAGTAAAAGGCCGACTTGAGTCAGATTGGTCTGCCTGGTTTGATGGATTGAGTATAACCCTACTCGAACCAGACCAGACCCTAATCTTTGGAACAATAGCTGACCATGCAGCTTTACACGGGGTACTAAATAAAATTCGGGATTTGGGCATAATGCTTATATCAGTTGAATGTGAGGTGGTTAAGAGGTTGTGACAACTTTCAAACAAAAGTAACTGACAGTCACAATAAAGTAAACTAGAAGTAGTCAGGAAAATGTTTAACTATTCAGCCTAATTACTTGCTTGGTTTTATGTTTATGTTAACCTGCTTCCATCAGCAGTTTTTTTATCATCTTATAGTGGGAGAATTTTTGATTTGATGAGTTGCCCTCATTGTTATTCAAAGGAAATTTCCAATTAATTTTGAACGGGCAATCAACTGGCTATCGGGTTTAGAAGCCAGCACTTAAAATATGCCAACCCGCCACTAATCTTGGGTGAATAGTGGCGGTTGGTTTACCTGTGCAACTACTTTCCCTATCCAAAGCTTTCGCCGTTGGCTAATGTAATTAGCCAACACAGGTAACCGCTCAGAATGGACTGGCAGGGAAGTAACATCCGCGTCGCAATCGACGAGAACTGCCCCCAGGATCGCAACTACATCATCTTTCTGGTTGTGGAGGAGACTTTCGGTAGCATTAGCCAACTAACAGTAACAAAAGACCGCCAGCAAACTGTAGGATCCTCTTTATCTTTGCGGGCTTGCTGATTGATCAGTGCTAATTCGCTGGGTAAGAGGGTGGCGTGTTCGACCACTTCTTCGGCAGACCATTACGCTTCATCTGTGCAAACCTTTCTTTTCTTAACTTTTGGTGTGTTAACTTTTTTAAGACAAAGCAAATAAACCAAGTGCTGAGAAGAAGTAGTTCCGGCACCTGAATAGTGGAGGGAGTATAGTGACCCTTACTTTTAAGTTCAAATAGTTTGGTGGATTGTTTAAACAAACGCTTGCCCATGACCCCAAAGGGTCTGGATCTTCATTGCCGACCAACTCAACATTCCTCAAAGTGCCTCGTTGGTTGAGTTTGTAAAAGAGCAATGTCAGCTTAAAGACCTGGATTTAGCTGAGAAAGGCCAGCAGGGAATATTGGCTAATTGCCAAACTCGCCGAGCTTTTTTGGAAGATAGGAGTCACCGAATACGCTTTGTTTAGCTACCCAGGCATAGTAGTTGGCTCAATCAGGTCTGCATCTTAACCTGGCCTGATAGACCCTACCCGGCATATGCACCGACGTGGATTGGAAGTTTTCTCAACCCGGCCTCTGCTCTCTCAAAACCCCCAATCCTCCACCGCCTGCAGCACCCGGCGTAGCTGCATAGTCCACAGCCAGCGCCTGTTGGTACGCTCTTTTTCGTCTATGCACCACTCGGTCGGGACGTAGATACACTGAGCGACAACAAGCTTATAATCCTCCCGCAGTTGTTCCCAGCTATAGTCTCGGATACCCTGAGCCAACAAGCCCTGGTGATAATGCTGCAAAACCTTCAGCTCTAACTTCCTCCGCAAGTCAGGTTCCAGCCATAGCACCAGCAGATAGGCCAGATCGCTCACGCCTAGCCAGGTCGTTAGTGACCAATCGAACGGCTGCCGGTCCAACAGGTAGGTGCGGCCTTGACCACTCAGGGGCGACAGGATATTGCCGGGGTTGGTATCGCCATGAACCAGCGTAAACCCGCGTGGGTCGGTGGCGCGGGCCAGCATGCGAGCCGGGTGGTGGGTTAAAATCTGGTTTGCCATCTCAAGCTCGGTTTGCTCGAACTCGCCGCCTGCCCCAACCAGCAACGAGTCGTGACCAGTCAGGTTATAGTCCAGGTATTTTTGGATTTTGGTCGGGCTGGGTAGCAGACTATCCAGCATCTCCTGCAAGCGTTCGGCTCCCCACCAATGCGCATGCAGCACTGCCAGTCCACCAGCTACCGGCAGGTTGTAAGCACCCACCGCCACGTTGTCCCAATTGGTAGCGTGCGTGGCGGTCAGGTCGTCTTGCAGCAGTAGATGGTAGCGACGTTGCTCTTGAGAGTAGGCCGCATCATAGCATTTCACTAGAGGCGCATCGGCCAGGCCGACATAATCGCGGGTGTAGTAGTACACTTCCGAAGGGCCAAAATCCGGGCTATGCTCTCCCCCGCACAATTTTAACAATAAGCTGGCGGGTCGTTCGCCCCGCGCATCCTCGCTATAGTCCAATTCAAGTATAACCACACTCGAATTGTCGCTACGCAACGGGCGCACCCTGAACTCCCGTATCGCGCCCTCTTTCAGCTCCCCGCTACGAGTTAATACCCGGTTAAGCCACTCCCTATCCAACTGCTCTGGAGTCACAATTACCTGATTATCCAACCTTTATGCCCTCCCTGTTTTAATAACTTGTTAGACCTCTCAGTCTTCTAATATCAAGTTATGGACACGCCCAAATTCCCGTAAATTATGCCTTGCAAGTATCATATTCAAAACATAAGTATTCTTAAAAAATTCCCGCTTTTAACTGGTCTCAACTTGGAGTGCTATGATTCTCAAAATCCTATAGATCTACCCTCTCCCAAACCAGCCTCTCGCGCTCTTACAATAGCCTGGGCGCGATCTGCTACCTGTAATTTGCTGAAAATGTTGGAAACATAATTGCGTACCGTATTATGACTCAGACTCAAATGACTGGAAATCTCCAGATTATTTTGACCTTTTGCAATTAGCTCTAGTATTTCTCGTTCCCGTTCGGTTAGCTCTGGAAAAGCCTGGGGTGGTATAGCGGTAGGTCTAGGAACAGCAAAAAACTCAATCAATCTGCTGGCTACTGCTGCACTGAAAATAGCCTCACTATTGCCAACTGCCCTTATCGCTCTGAGTATTTCGGACTTGTGTGCATCCTTCAAGATGTAACCTCTGGCCCCTGCACGCATAGCACTAAATACCGAGTTATCATCCTCAAACATAGTTACTACCAAAATCCGAATATGCGGACTCGTATGCAAAATCTGACGAGTGGCCTCAATCCCGTTTACCCCTGGCATCTGTATATCCATTAGTATTACGTCCGGTTGAAGACTTGCTGCCATCAAAATAACCTCTTGCCCAGAACTGGCCTCACCAACCACCTCAAATTCACTGATTGAATTAAACAAAGATACCAAACCATGCCGGAATAAGGGATGGTCATCGGCCACTAAAATATGTAACGGCTCCATAAACTTTACTCCTTAGGTAAAGGCAAACGAACATAAACCCGTGTGCCAGAACCTTCAATAGCTTCTATCTGACAACTGCCACCTACTTCCTCCGCCCGTTCTCGCATTGAGAGTAACCCTACTCCCATTTTATAATCCGCCTTTAAGCCAAGCCCATCATCTATAACCTCAATTTGTAATACATTGGAGAGCGAAAGCCTTACAACACAATTTCTGGCAATGGCGTGGCGAATAACATTGGCAAGAGCTTCATGAATAATCCGGTAAGCTATCACCTCTATAGCGGCGGGTAGCGGTGGCAACTGTAGAGGAGTTTCCAACTTAATTTGAGGACGTACACCCTCGGTAATCTTAGCAGTATTTAATTGTTCTACATTATTTTGAATAGCTGCCAATAAACCCAACTCATCTAAAGCAGGTGGACGAAGCTCATAGGCTAAGCGGCGGATACTGGTGACAGTTGCCCGGAGTTCAGTTTGCAATTCATTTACCTGGGTAATAGCGGCCTGGGGATTTTCTGGTATAAGATCGGAAACATTGCTGGCTAAAAGGGTCAGAGCTGAAAGGGTTGGGCCTAGACTGTCATGAAGTTCCCGTCTGAGTCGTTTCCGTTCTTCCTCCCTTTCTAGCACCAACTTCTCCCGCGACTGTTGCAACTCTCGGTTAAGTCTTACTGCCTGGGCCGCTACCCCAACCTGTTGTCCCAGGTCTTTTAATAGCCGATTGTCGGCAGTGGTAAATTGTTCGCCAGGGTTACGAGTAGTTAGGAGTAGTTAGGAGTAGTTCCCCCAGTACTTCAGTATTATAAACCAAAGGTAAACGGAGAATATTATCGGGAGCTATGCCAAAACTGCTGATAGTCTGAAATTTCCCCCCTTCCATTAAAGTAACCGCTACATAAGGGAGCTTTAACGCCTGAGCAATGGTCTCGACCACGGTTGAGAATAGAGCTTCAGGTGCAACGGTTGTCCCCAGGTGTTGCCCCAGCCTTGAGAGAACGGCATAGGGGTCATCGCTTTCACCATAGAATACCCGGTTCACATAGTGTTGAAAGCGTGTGCGTAACGGCTGAAAAAGAAACGCTATTAGCCCAGTAGCAAGCAACGAGATAAATAGATTCCCCTGAGCCTGGAAAAGTGCTCCTAACCCACCAACCACCAAAATATAGAAAATGGTAATAGAGGCGGTAACGGTAGCATAAACCAGCGTGCGATTGACCAGTAAATCTACATCCCAAAGCCTGTAGCGTAAGATCGAAATCCCAATCGAAAGTGGAATAAGCAGCAGGGCTAAAACTTGCACGGTCAGTCCCACCAGTTCGATTATTACATGGGGATGTTCCAGTAAGCTAAAGATTATATTTATACCCTCGAACCCAATTCCGGCAGCTACTATACCAAAAACGACCCATTTGGTTTGTTGCCGTTGCAAGGAATTTGAAATACCCCGGTAACGGTAATACAGGGCAAACGGGCCAATAAATACCAGTACAGTTATAAAAACGGTATCGCTAAGCTGGTATAAACTATAAATCCCCGACTCTGGAAATAAAAGTCCAACCTGTAACAAAACAAACATACCACCAAACCACAAGAGTAATACTTGGCTCCAACGGGGTATAAATTTACCATCCGGGAAAATATAAAAAATTAAAAAGACGCTATTACTGAGATAAATCAACATGCTTACCAGCCAGTACCAAACTGGACTATTGGTTAGCAAGTCATTTGCCCCATTTCCGGCCATTCCGGAAAAAGTTACCAGCATAAATGATACTGAAAGGGCCACTCGGTCTGAGGATTTACGCCAAAAAAGCACCACTCCCACTACCATCCAAATCAAATTTAGTAATATAGAGAATATGAGGAAATAAATGGCACAAAACTCTAATGATAAGCCTATAGATTCCAGCTCTCGCACATTTGCTAGAGTGAGAGAAGGGGTTTGGCAGTTGGTTTCGGTACACACCGTTTGAAGTCGGGTAAACAAAGCAGGCAAGCTGAGTACAAAGTGAGTAAACGAAACTGTTGCCACCACCACCCAGACCAAGCGGGCGCAAATGAGTACATTACCTTGAAGCGGTGCGTCAGGAGCGGTAGAGAAAGCCCTTTTTCGAGCAAGCTTCAGGAGTTCGTTCATAACATTGCACCCTTTCTCAGACACCTTTATTTGTTAGCTAATATATTTAAGGTTTATACCATATTCCTTAAAAACTAAAAAGCCAGGAGTTTGTTCCTGGCTCATTTTGCTTTAAATCCTGCTGGCACTTACAATTTGTAATCTGCCATCTATTTGCTTTAAGCTAAGGTGGACATTATATTTCTGGTTGCTTCGGTGCAACTGTAGGATAACGCCATCCGGGGCATTTTGGTCGCCCTCTACCGTAAAACCTTCAACCTTACCGCCCTGAGAGTCGGCTAAGGCAGCCTGTTGGGTAAAAGTTTCCAAATTTACTTTTTGATCATTTACTTTGGCATCCATACTCAGATAAGTATAGGCCAGGGCATAATTTTGGTCTCTAATAGCCATATAATACCGAACCGGAATTGGACCATTTTCTTTTGCCTGTTTCAAGCCAAAGTAAATGCCAAGCAATACTACCGCACTAAAAATGAGCAAGCCTGCTAGAGAAAAAAGCACAATCAAACCTATTGGTTTTGGGTGAGATTGGCGGTTTGAAAAGTCTGTTTGATTTAACATTTTATTCTTCCTTGTGAATCTTTCACCCTGATCACTCGTTGGAGCTTTACAGGGTTAAAACTTGTTTGGTCAGGATTCCAATTAGCATTCCAACTTGGAAGCTTAATCTAATCCAGTTACCTGCTTAACCTCTACACACCTGCTTTTAGAAAGGTGTTATTTCCGGTTAACTTGTACTGCTTTGATGATAGTGGAAAGAGTGTCACATCAAACAGGGACTAGTGTCATATGTCTGGTACTAAATCTTATATAAAAGAATCCAGTATCCGCTACTTTTGAAAAACAGGCTTTGTCAGATGGTAGCCCGCAATCTGGAAAAGGACGAATGGGCCAAATATTTAAGCGGCTTTGAACATGCTTTTTATGAGGAGAATGAAGCTGAAAATCTCGCTAACTTTGATAGATTTCGGTCAACCTTAAAACTTGAAAAGAATTGAAAATCATCTCAATTGAGTTGGGCTAAAGCAGGAAAATGTAACAATATTGGAGAATAGCCGCGGAAGAAAGTCATTTCTGAGTTGTTACCACGAAATTTAGATTTTGATCTGGAAGTATCTGAGTTAGACCAGATAAAAAATCGCTGACTTACCGAAAAGTGCTAAAGGCGATCAGGTAATCAGCAAGCGATTTGTTAAAAAACAGCAACAACGCAGGACGAAAAAAGGGATGCATTTACTTTTGCAAGTGCGGACTCAAGTGTTAAATGATGAGTTAGAGGCTACTTTCCAAAAGTGGTATCCGGGGCTGAAATTGCAAGCTGAAAAAAGTCCTCCAGAGGTAAAAAAGGCGGCTTAGATTAAGTGGGAATACACAAATGTTCTGGGAAAACCTCCCCCGGTTTTAACTGGTCTCCATTCTGATAACACCGACTAATGAAGCTTACAACAGCCATTTTAAGGTTAAAAAGTGGGTAGTTTTACTGTTCTTCCACTTGTAAAACCTGCGAAAGCAAGTCTTTTACTAACTGCCCTTGTTGAGCAGGGTGGCGCAATGGTTTGTTAAGGTCAATTGTATAGCGATTAGTGCGCCCCTCTTTTACATGCTGAATATAGCCATCTTTTTCCAGGTCAGCCAGAATACGTTGCACCGCCCGCTCCGTAATCTCGACTTTTAGGGCAATTTCGCGGGCGGTTAAATGGGTATTTTGAGCAATACATAGAAACACCTGTGCGTGGTTTGTTAAAAAAGTCCAACCTATGTGGGTCATTCTATAACCGTTCCTAAAAAGTTTTAAATTAAATATTTGACTTATCCTGCTTCCCAAGAGTATACACTACCTCTCCAAGGGGTGTCGCACCCTGCTAAAACTCTTTAAAACCATCTCTTTCTTAACGCTTTGACAATTATTCTTGTCCTTGACTAATTGTGATTAATGCCGCAATATCAATACACGAAAACTTTGTCGTGTATTGAATTTCGTAGGTTGCTCTCTTTCACAAGATTGATAGGAGGAATAAAGTAGATGGATTTATTAGCAACACTGACAAGTTGGATAGTGGTTTTCATTCCGGTGTTAATACTGGCGTTTGGGGTCTCAGAAGTGGCCTTTTCCAGAACAATTCCCGGCAAGACAACCTTGTACACTATGCTTACTTTTGGGTTGGTCTGGCTCGGCACATTAGGAGCCCTGGGCCTGGTTATTTTCAACGGGCCGATTAATATTACCCTGCTGACCGTTGCCAACGCGCCGGTGTTTGGTTTTCTGTTAGACAGATTAAGTCTGGTAATAGTGTTGCTGGTTGTAACGGTGAGTGGCATTGTGCATCTTTATTCGCTCCGGGCAATGCACGAAGAGCGCGATTTCCGCCGTTACTTCGCTTTTTTGACTTTGATAACTCTGGAAGTAGTGCTGGTTGTTTTCTCCAACAATCTGTTGATGCTGGCTATTTTCTGGATACTCAAGGGTTTTACTCTTACCCTCCTGATATCGCATTACCATGACCGCAAAGCTTCCTGGCAAGCAGCTTTAAGAAAGTTGAGTATTGACCTGGTTGGGTATGTAGCCTTCCTTGCGGCCCTTTTCCTGACCTGGAATATCTTTGGTAGCTTCGATTTAGGGGTCATAAATACTCAGGCCGCCACCATAGCCCAAAGTCAGTCTGATTATTACCAGCTGACTCTGCTTACCATCCTGCTATTTGTAGCCATTATGGCGAAATCGGCCCAGTTCCCGTTCCATAGCTGGTTGCCTGGTTCGGTGGAGGCTCCTACGCCGGTTTCAGCTCTAATGCATGCTGGATTAATTAACGCGGGCGGGTTTCTCTTTATCCGCCTAAGCCCACTCTTTGTAGCCACGCCCGTCACAATGGGAGTAGCTATTGCGATAGGTGGGTTCACTGCCTTCTTTGGCACCTTGATAATGCTCACTCGTAACGATGTTAAGGGAATGCTGGTTTATTCCACAATGGGCCAAATGGGTTTTATGATACTTGAATGTGGCCTGGGAGCGTTTGGGCTGGCGGCCTTACATCTGGTAGCACATGGTTTGTTCAAAGCGACCCTGTTCCTGAGTGCGGGTAGTGTTATTCAGAAAAAGGGTGTAATTCAACTTATTGCCCCATCCGAACATTCTCCAACCGGGAATTTTGGAACAGTTCGCCTCCTTTCAACCGGAATTCTGGCAGGTTTAGTGCTGTTCTTTGTCCCTGGACTGCTTGGCTTCTCGGTCAACACTGGCACTATTTTGCTGGCTTTTGCCTGGTTTACCTTGCTCTACGCCCTCACTGAGCTTGATAAGTTACCGTTGGTGTTTTTATTGCCGGGAACGCTGGTTATAACCCTGGTTTATCTAGTTGGTATTCACGGGGTCGAACTTTTCTTCAAACCGACGGTTGCTGCTAATCCAAAGATGGATTTTACGGTAATTATGCTATCCAGTGCCGGGTTGGTACTGGTGGGATTACTGGCCCTAATCCTGAAAAGCCCCAATCGCCCTGCCTGGTTAAACCGACTTTTTACCAGATTGTATGTCCGAGCCTTGTTTACCGGATATGGAAAATAATTTTTCTCTGCTACTTGAGAGTGAAAAACCAGTTAGCTAAAATGATAGGAGAAGATTTTGGAAGCTTTAGAGATTAACCTGGACTCGTCAGAGCTGACCGATTACTTACATGCTTGTGTGAAGGAAGCCAGCCGGATTATTACGCCCTATTGGCCTATCAGTACCTTTATTGCCAGTAACGGCCTTAAAGGTTTGGAAAATCTGCCTTTCGAGCAGGCAATGACCTATGCTCAAAAGCTACGGGGAAGTCAGGGTTTTCTTCCTTTGGTAAAATATCGCGATTTTTTTTCCAAAGGCCGAATTTCTGAAGCTGACCTGGAGGCTGTTATTACCAACTGGCTACATGACCAACACCTGCCGCTATCTATTCCGATTGGAAATAAATCAATTTCAACCCCACGACTCTACCAGAGTTGGCTTCTAGTGAGAAACCGGGACAAAATCGAGCATGAAGAGCTTTGGAAGGCCGTTGCTTTGAAACTGGAGGAACTTGGTCTTCCTGATGAAGCGGAAACCACAAATACCAAAACGGCTGGGGACAAAATTGTTACTAAGAATGGGCAAACTGTGACTGAAGTGGTTAACCGACGACTGATTACCTGGTGCGCGGCCTTTCTGGATGAAGGGCAGGCGACCTGGGCCATGCCTAATCGGGAACTGGGCTTTTACAACTGCTGGAAGTTATTGGCTGAATTAGAACCTTCTAAAAAAGGGCCTCAGCTTATTAAAACTTTGCCGGACAACGCGGCAGAAGCTCTGGGCGTGTTGTTGCAGCGTTTAGGAGTTGCCCAGGACGATTGGGCGATTTACCTTTCCCGCCACCTGGCTCAGTTGCCGGGTTGGGCCAGTATTATTCAGTGGCGCGAGGCTCACCCGGAGGTAGAAGCTCAACAACACTACCCGATTAATCTGACCGATTATCTGGCGGTACGTCTGTTTTATGAAGTGACACTGGTGGCGGAAGGCTCTAAAACCAGGAAGGTAAAGACTTCACAACCGACGGAGAATCCGGAGGAGAATCACCGGGCTGAAACTATTGAAAGGCTAGTTCGGTTGTTTAAGACCTTGCCGCTAAACCCTGCTGAGGTGATGGCTTTGCCGACCAAGCCTTTTGAATTGCTGGCGAAGCTGGCCCACCATATCAGGCTTGAGAATCAACTGGAAATCTGGCAGTCTGCCTACGAGTGGCATTATCGCTACGAATTATTCCGCGAGCTTCAGGTCGGACAAAAACAAGCAGAAAAAACAACCAAAGCAGCGGTGGTACAGGCGATTTTTTGCATTGATGTACGCTCGGAAGGTTTGCGCCGCCACCTGGAAAAGTTGGGAGCTTACGAAACCTTTGGCTTTGCTGGATTCTTTGGTATTTTTATGCTCTATCAACCCATTGGCTCTTCCTGCAATCTTACGGTAGCTCCGGCACTGGTCACTCCTACTCAGCTAATTAGAGAGTTACCAAAAGCAGTGTCGAAGGGAGCAGTTCAAAGACGATTGCGCTTTAACAAGTTACGCTACCACTGGGAGAGACTAATGCATACTTTGCGGGAAAATCTTTTATCTCCCTTTGCTTTTGTCGAAATGGCCGGCTGGTTATCTTTCTTTCCGCTAGTTGGCAAGACCCTGAGTCCGGGGGCTTGGCGAAAAATGCAGAACTCTATTCAGAAAAAACTTTCACCGCCAATAATCAGCGAACCTTCAATTGTTACCCACCCGGAGGAAATGAGCTATGAGGAGCAGGCGGGGGCCGTTGCTAACATGTTACGCAGTATCGGCCTGACGAAAGGCTTTGCCCGTCTGGTTTTGGTATGTGGTCATGGTAGTGAAACCGAAAATAATCCATATGCTTCCGGGTTAGATTGCGGAGCCTGTGGCGGCAATCGCGGTGGCAATAGTGCTTTCGTAGCAGCCAACGTACTTAATAGCCCGCCTGTTCGCCGGATACTGGCTGAAAAGGGGTTAATAATTCCAGAGGAAACCTTCTTTCTGGCTGGCGAACATAATACGACTACCGATGAGGTCATTTTCCTGAACGAAAGCCAGCTTCCGGCCACCCATCGGGCCGAGTTTGTCCAGTTTAAGCAGGCCCTCGGCAGGGCGGGTGAGCAAAATGCCGCCACCCGCTGGCAAAAATTGCCTGGAGTTAGCCCGATAAAAGGGGCGATTACTCCCCGGATGCAAGATCGGGCGGCAGATTGGGCCCAGGTCAGGCCGGAGTGGGGTCTGGTCAGGAACGCGGCTTTTATTTGCGGCTCTCGGAGTCTAACCGCCGGGTCGAACCTGGATAATCGGGCTTTTCTTCACTCCTACAATCCTCAACAGGATAGTGACGGAGCCCTACTGGAAGGCATTATGACCGCACCGATGGTAGTGGCGGAATGGATTAACATGCAGTATTACCTTTCAACGGTGGACAATAATTCGTTTGGAAGTGGCACCAAATTATTGCATACTGTAGTCGGTCAGGTTGGGGTTATGCAGGGTCGGCAAAGTGATTTGTTACTCGGCTTGCCTCAGCAAGCGGTGATGGTCGGCGAACAGCTCTATCACGAACCGCTTCGGTTGTGTGTAATTATTGAAGCACCGACGGTCAGAATTGAGGCCATTGTCGCAAAACATCCTCAACTTCAACAGCTTATAGGTAATAAGTGGATAGAATTGACTGCCTATGAGTCGGCTACCAATAGTTTCTACCGCTTTTCTACCAATAAGGAATGGCTCAAAGTAACTTAATGGCGGAAGTGTTGAGCCGATAATAAGAACGGCTCTTCCGCAACTTTGCTGTAGCTGGTACGTAAACAACAGGATAAAAATTCTGTGATAGGTGGTGACATATAAATGTTTTTCTTGCCCGACTTAACTGATTTTGAAACTGAAAATATGCAAGTAAGCGAACGGTTGGTGCGGTTGCGACAGGTTTCAGACAAAAGTGATTGACAGTCACAATAAATAAGAGTATAAGCAGTCAGGTAACCAACCGCAGATACCCCCTACTGACTTGCTAGCCCTCTCTAGTTATACTAATCTCCTCCCATCAGCAGATTTTTTATCATCTTTTAGTGGAGGGTTTTTTGTTTCGATGAGTTGTCCTCATTGTTTTTCTACCCAGGTTTCCAATCGCTCCCGACTTACTGCCAGAGGTTACCGCACTTTCTTTTGTAATTTTTGCCGCCGAACATTTAATGAACGAACCATTCGCCATTTAACCGTCGCCAGGTTACTACTGAGATCATCTTTGAAGTGGTGCTCTGGCGGCTTCGTTATAAGCTGTCCCTGCGCGATTTGGCCGAAATGTATTTGATAAAAGGTTTTTACTTTACCCGCGAAACGGTTAGGGAATGGGCGGCCCAACATGCTCCGCTACTTACCTATGAGCGCAACAATGAGCGTAAAGGCCAAACTACTTTGCGGTAGAAAGTGGATGAAACCCTGGTAAAAGTAAGAAAGAAATTTTATTATTTATACCGAGCGATTGACAGCCACGGCAAATTATTGGATGTAAAGCTTTCAGAAGTTCGCAATAGTGAAAGCACCACGGCTTTTTTCGAGCAAGCGGTAGAAACAACTGGGCAAATCCCCCAACAACTTACCACCGATAAAGAAGTAAGCTATCCCGGTGCAATCGAAAAAGTGTTGGGGAAAAAGGAAGAGCATCGGACTGGGAGATGGCGAAATAACCGGCTCGAGCAGGATCATCGGAGGCTAAAAGGGCGATACAAACCGATGCGTGGGTTCAAAAATCCAGAAAATGCTGAACGATTTTGCCAAGCCTATGACGAGCAACGCAACTTTTTTAGTTTTAGGCGGGTACACAAGGACAAAAGGAAAGAGATTTGGAAACGGGCAGACTTCAAGAGCAAATTTTATCAGCTCAAAAAGAAGTTTATCAAAAGGGAATTAGTATGGAAGCAGAGTTTACTGACAATTTAAGAATAATCGTGCCAATAAATCTGAGTTTTTGTTCTGTTGTCTGAAACCTGTCGCAACCCAAATAACCCTATTCGCCTCCGTATTGCCGAACTCATCCGCGACTCCCTCAAGGATGTTAGTATCAAACTTACTATTCAGGCACAAGACCCCGATAGTGTGGATGCCCTGGGCTGGCCCGATTTTGACGTAAGAAGAGGCGTAACTACGAAATGGCAATGTGGAGCTGGTCGTTTGCCGTCCAGCAAAGCCTCGCCCGAATTGGGACTTTATTCCATTCTAATCTTGACCTGGAACAGCTAAACATTGGGGCTTTCAAGAGTGACAAGGTTGATAGCATTGTAGAGGAACTGAATGCCGCCCCTGATTTGCAAAAGCGGATTGAAGCGGGTAAGAAATTAGCGGTGGCGGCGACCGACGAATTACCCTAAATTCCGCTTTTTTATCAGGACGGGGCTTATGTTTTCCGCCCTGGCACTTACGATGGTTACGTTTATCATCGGCTGTGGGGGGTAGTACATAAATTCTCGTTTATTCCCACTCAGAAATTCGGCAACTATATTTAGTGGCTGAAACTCTTAGTATCGAAAGTTTACTAACGCTGGGTCGCTTGCCCGCTGCCCAAGAAGTAGCGCAGATGACCCGGCAAATATTAAATAGCCTAAAAGCCGAGCAGTTAAAGGCTGAGATTTTACTCAGATTATACTCGCTGCTCTCTCGTTCAAGGCTAAAAATGACCCAAACCTTTCAGCCGAGACAAGCTCGTTATACTGACTAGCGATAGTGGGGGCGGGTATACTGCTAAAGTGTTGCCACTGCTAGGTCGTAATCCCTGGCAACTTTCTCAGTAGATTAAAGTCGGAGAACGGGTGCTAATAGCTGCAATATCTGGGCTAAGGTTAAAAATATGGCTAAATTTCTACAAGGCAAATTGTGGCAATATCTTATGGTGTTGCTGGTGGTAAGCGGGCTGAGCTTTGCCCTGCCCCGCCTGATGCCCGGCAGTCCCCTAGCGCATCTTGCGGGGAGTGACCCGGCCCTTTTGTCTACAGCAGACCGCACCAGAATCCAGGCGGAATTGGGGCTAGACCAACCCTGGCTCCTACAATACCTGAGTTATATGGGCGGTCTTTTATCAGGCAATCTGGGCTATTCCTTCCAGAAACACCAGCCCCTAAGCGAGGTTATGCTGAACAGGCTGGACTGGACACTATTACTTACCCTTTCGGCTCTGTTATTGTCCACCCTGATTGAGATATTGCTTGGCACTCTAGCCGCCTGGAAACGGGGGAGTTTTATTGATGGCGGGTTGACTGGTATTTGTCTGTTTATCGAGTCTATTCCGGCTTTCTGGCTGGGGATTACGCTGGTGGCAATCTTTGCAGGGCAGTTTCAACTTTTCCCAAGTTTTGGAGCCGTAACCCCCTGGGTGAATAAAAGCGGTTGGAATTGGTTTACCGATATGTTACACCACCTGGCCCTACCGCTAATCACTCTTACGCTGGTGAGTTTCCCTTCTACTTATCTTACCATGCGGGCCTCCCTGAGTACCACGCTAGGAGAGCCATTTATTCAGGTGGCACGGGCAAAAAGACTTTCCGAAAGGCGACTGGCTCTACGCCATGCCTGGCGAAATGCCCTTCTGCCAGTTGCCACCGTTTTTATCCTGAACCTGGGGTTTGCGGTGGGAGGCGCAACGGTGGTGGAAACCGTTTTTTCCTATCCTGGCCTAGGTCGCTCCTGAGTTACTAAAGCCAATAGAGTGGGAAGGGCAGGTGGTAACAGGCGAGGCGATGTTTTGTCAGCGCAATTTGTGCCAGCAAGTAGTGGAGGCTGGGGGTGATTATTTATTTGTGGTTAAAGGCAATCAACCCCA
>Ga0209511_1001425_pt1 | contig 21339 bp, 19 predicted proteins | sample SSSSmetaG_FD_184141 | JGI IMG/M metagenome (GOLD analysis project Ga0209511, IMG submission 184141) | Glacier valley bacterial and archeal communities from Borup Fiord, Nunavut, Canada, to study Microbial Dark Matter (Phase II) - ​SSSS... | ecosystem: Environmental > Aquatic > Freshwater > Ice >...
CCCTGTGCTCGTGGACAGGAACGGCTCGAGCCCGGGAATGGCAAAGGGGATCCATATGGCGTCGGGAGAGATGCGGGGAAGCACGAGAGCGCCGTATCCGGCCAAGGCCGCGATCGACACGAAGAGTGCGATGGTCGATAGCCGCCGGGACGCCTGAGTCCAGAGCGTCGTGGCCCCGAGTACGGCCAGGGGCACCACGAACGGGTCGAGATAGCGGCCAAAGAGCGGGATGTCGAACCGAACGCCTAGATCCGACGACGCTGCGAGCACGGCAACGAAGAATCCCGCCTGGGCCACGACCATCGCGCCGAGCCACCACCATGCGGTGGCGAGACCGAGGCGACCGTCTGAGCGCACACTCCGTCGCGCGTACATGGCGCACGCAAGGATTCCCAGCACCGTCAGGAGAGACCATGAGACGACTTGGGTGAACCCCTGGCCAAGAATGACCTTGGCAACGCCGGCTGGAGTGACGCCGCCGATTAGGTCGCCGACACGATCGTCTGACGTGAAGATGGTGGAGCCCATGGCTCGCTGCGCCAAGAATCCGCCGACGCTCAGGAGGATGGCGGGAATGGCAGTCGCTGCGGCGGCGCGGGCGGACGACGCGCGGACCACCCAGCGCGCGACCACCCAGATCACGGCCACCGCGACAAGAGGAATGGCACGCGCATGAACGGCCGCTGCGAGCCCCGTCGTCACGCCGAAGGCCACCGCGTCGCGGAGTCGGTCCTCGTCTGTGATGCGCCACGCCAAAACGGCGGAACAGACCACAAGCAACGTGAGAGGGTTCTCGGCGATCACATAGTTGTCGAGAAGCGCGCGGGCGGGGACCAGGCTCACGAGAGCGCCGATGGCGAGGGCGATTCCGCGCGTTGCGCCGAACCGGCGCGCGAGCACACTGGCTGGCCACATCACTGCGGCGCCTATGGCAGCGCTGAAGTATGCCGCGATTTGGTAGAGCGCGACGGGCTCGATCGGCAACCACCAGAGTGGGGCGAGCGCGGCGGAATACCCCACGGAATAGCTCGAGCCGCAAAGCGACCAGTCAAGGCCCTGACCCGCGATGACGTTTGCGCCCGCGAGATAGCCCACCTCGTCGAATAGATACATCGGTCCGACGGACTGCGCGGCGATTACAAGGTGGACCAGAACGACGGCTCCCACCAGGCCCCACGTCCCGTATCGACGTGCCGCATCGGCGAGTGCGGACACTGTGGTGCTCTTAACTGGTTCGGTCACAGATGCAGGTTATCCCGCGCGGCTTCGCGCTCGGGGGGACGGCGCGGGTGTTGCGCGGATTTGCCGGGAGAGATGGCGATTGCCGAGTGAGCAACGCTCGCGTGGGTGCGGGGGCTAGGCGCGAGCGTGCCGCTAGTGTTGGCTCCATGAGTACAGTCCTTGTCGTCAACGGCCCTAACCTGGGCCGGCTTGGTACGCGCGAACCGGAGAAGTACGGTTCCACGACCCAAGACGAGCTTGCTGCCCTCGTGATGGAGTGGGGATCGCACGTGGGCCTCGAGGCGACCTTGCGGCAGTCGGACAATGAGACCGACCTGGTGCAGTGGATGCACGAGGCCGTCGACAACGGTTGGCACGTGATCCTCAATCCCGCGGCCTTCACCCACTACTCATATGCGCTCCGCGATGCGTGCGCACTCGTCACGGCGGCGGGCCTCACACTCGTCGAGGTGCACCTCACGAATCCGCACGCGCGCGAGGAGTTCAGGGCGACGTCCGTTATCTCCGCGGTGGCGACGGGCACCATCGCAGGCATGGGGCTCGACTCGTACAGGCTCGCTCTTCAGGCCGTGGCCCACCGCGTCGGCTAGACTGGCCTACGGCCTTTTGAACGCAGTGCCCTTTACACACCAACGCAAGGAATATCGTGGCGACCTCGAACGACATCAAGAACGGCTCCGTGCTCAACCTCGACGGCAACCTCTGGACGGTCATCGACTTCCAGCACGTCAAGCCCGGTAAGGGTGGGGCGTTTGTGCGCACCAAGATGAAGAACGTGATGACCGGCAAGGTGGTCGACAAGACCTTCAACGCCGGCACCAAGGTGGAGTTCGAGACGGTCGATCGTCGCGACATGCAGTACCTGTACAACGACGGCACCGACTACATCTTCATGGACCCCGACACCTTTGACCAGGTGCTCATCACGCCCATGGTCTTGGGTGACGCGAAGGACTTCCTGATTGAAAACGAGAAGGTCATGATCGCGACGCACAACGGCAACCCGCTGTTCGTGGAGCTGCCCGCGTCCGTGATTCTCGAGGTCACGTACACCGAACCCGGCCTTCAGGGCGACCGTTCGAGCGGCGGCACCAAGCCCGCGACGCTGTCAACCGGTCGCGAAATTCAGGTCCCGCTCTTCCTCGAGGTGGGCACCAAGGTCAAGGTCAACACGGGTACTGGCGAATACCAGGGTCGCGTGAACGACTAAATGGCTGCACGCACCAAGGCACGTAAGAGGGCCATTGATGTTCTCTTTGAGGCCGACCAGCGCGGAGCCAACCTGTCCGATGTGCTGACCGAGCGCATCGGCCTCTCGGGACGCGAGACCCCGCTGCCGCAGTACTGCATCGACATTGTGCGTGGCGTGATCGATTGCTGGTTGCCCGTCAACGCGCTCGTCTCCGAGGCTTCGGACGAGTGGACGATGGACCGCATGCCCGCAGTTGACCGTGCGGTGCTCCGCATTGCGACGTGGGAGATCGTCTACAACGACGAGGTACCCGCAGCAGTAGCGATTGACGAGGCGATGGAACTGGTCTCAGACCTCTCGACCGATGATTCCGCCAAGTTCGTTGGCGGAGTGCTCGGCCGCATCGCGCGTGAGGCGGCCGACCCAGCCTGACCTCGACTAGTCTGTAGCACACACCCTTTAAGAACCGTCCTGTGAGGCGGAGAAGGAGTTGGCCAGTGACTGGCATCGTCTTAACAGCGCCCGATATAGAGCGCGCAGTGACCCGCATTGCTCACGAGATCCTCGAACGCAATGCAGGAGCCGAGCATCTCGTGCTCCTGGGCATCCCGACAAGGGGACTGCCCCTCGCGGAACGGCTCGCCGCGAAGCTCGCGGACGTCGAGCCTGGCTTCGACGCCACGCGCCGATGCGGCGCCCTCGACATCACGATGTACAGGGACGACCTCCATCGGCAGCCCACGCGCCCGATCGGCGCCACGCGGCTTCCCGCAGCGGGAATCGACGACGCTGTCGTCGTGCTGGTCGACGATGTGTTCCACACCGGGCGCACCATCCGCGCCGCGCTCGACGCCGTCAAGGACCTAGGCAGGCCGAGAGCGGTCCAGCTTGCGGTGCTCGTCGACAGGGGGCATCGCGAACTGCCCATCAGGGCAGACTTCGTGGGCAAGAATCTTCCCACCTCCCGGTCCGAGAGGGTCGACGTCCACCTCGTCGAGACCGACGGCGAAGACGCCGTGATCCTCACGGGAGGCCGCAAGTGAAGCACCTCCTCGGCACCAAGGACCTGAGCCGCGACAACGCGATCCTCATCTTGGACACAGCCACTCAGATGGCCGCGACGCAGGACAGGGAGAACCGCAAACTCCCCACACTGCGGGGCAAGACCGTGGTGAATCTGTTCTTTGAAGACTCGACGCGCACGCGCATCTCGTTTGAGGCGGCAGCCAAGCGGCTGAGCGCCGACGTCATCAACTTCTCCGCCAAGGGTTCGAGCGTTTCCAAGGGCGAGAGCCTCAAGGACACCGCGCTCACGCTCCAGGCGATGGGCGCCGATGCCGTCGTGGTGAGGCACTGGGCGTCCGGAGCGGCGTATCAACTCGCACATGGCGGATGGCTGCACGGAAGCGTCCTCAACGCGGGAGACGGCACGCACGAGCACCCCACGCAGGCGCTCCTCGACGCATTCACGATGCGCAAGCACCTCATGGACACCGACGGCACGGGCACGGACGGCAAGGGCCTCGACGGACTCAGGGTGGCGATTGTTGGCGACGTGCTCCACTCGCGAGTCGCGCGCTCGAATATGCACCTTCTGACCAGCCTCGGTGCGAGCGTCGCCCTGGTGGCGCCTCCCACGCTGTTGCCCGTGGGCATGGACTCGTGGCCGGTCGACGTGTTCCATGGGCTCGACGATGCGCTCGACGCGCAGCCGGTCGATGCCGTCATGATGCTCAGGGTCCAACGCGAGCGCATGACGGGGGGAGGGGCGTCGTTCTTCCCCTCACCCGCCGAATACACGCGCATGTTTGGCCTCGACGGCCAGCGAATGGCGCGGCTGTCCGACCGCGGCATCGTGATGCACCCCGGGCCGATGAATAGGGGCCTCGAGATTTCGGCGGAGGCCGCGGACAGCCCGCGCTCCGTGATCGTGGAGCAGGTAGCGAACGGGGTGGCCGTGCGGATGGCCTCCCTGTACCTCCTTCTCGCTGGAGAGGAACAGGCATGAGCGGCGCAATTGTCATTGCAGGAGCCAGGATCAACGGCGAAGACGTGGGAACGATCGCGGTGCGCGACGGCGTGCTGATCGATCCCGCCGACGCGGGTGCGGGCGCCACGCGTATCGACGCAGAGGGCCTTGTGCTTCTGCCAGGACTGGTCGACCTGCACACTCACCTGCGGGAGCCCGGCAGGGAAGATGCCGAGACTATCGAAAGTGGTTCCCGTGCAGCCTCTCGCGGCGGCTGGACCGCCGTTCACGCGATGGCGAACACCAACCCCGTGGCCGATACCGCCGGAGTCGTGGAGCAGGTGTGGAGCAGGGGCCAAGAGATTGGTCTCGTCGACGTGTTCCCCGTGGGCGCGGTCACGGTGGGACTCAAGGGCGAACGGCTCGCCGAGATGGGAGCCATGGCGCAATCCCGTGCGCGCGTGCGCCTGTTCAGCGACGACGGCATCTGCGTGTATGACCCGGTGATCATGCGCAGGGCCCTCGAATACGTGAAGTCATTTGACGGAGCGATTGTGCAGCACGCTCAGGACCTGCGGCTTACCGAGGGTTCGCAGATGCATGAGGGGGACGTGTCGGCCGAACTGGGCCTCGCGGGTTGGCCAGCGGTCGCCGAGGAATCGATCATCGCGCGCGACGTGCTCCTCGCGGGTCACGTCGGGTCGCGCGTCCACATTCAGCACCTCTCGACCGCCGGATCCGTCGACATCGTGCGCTGGGCAAAGTCCCGCGGCATCAACGTGACGGCGGAGGCGACTCCTCATCACCTCCTGCTCACGCATGAGGAGGCACGCACTTACAACCCGCTCTTCAAGGTGAATCCCCCTCTGCGCACGGCCGAGGATGTCGAGGCCGTGCGCGCGGGCCTCGCAGACGGCACGATCGACATCGTCGCGACCGACCACGCGCCGCATGCGAGTGAGGACAAGGACTGTGAGTGGGCTGCGGCGTCGTTCGGAATGCTGGGACTCGAGACCGCCTTGGGTGTGGTTCAGAAGGTCATGGTCGAGTCAGGACTCATGACGTGGAAGGACGTGGCGCGCGTCATGTCGCACACACCGGCACGCATCGGCCGCGTCGACGCGAGTCACGGCCGCCCGCTAGCAGTGGGGGAGCCTGCCAACCTCACGCTCGTCGATCCGGCGGCACGGTGGATCGTCGAACCCGCCGCCCTCGCGAGCAGGTCCCACAACACCCCGTACGCTGGCATGGAGCTGCCCGGACGTGCCGTCGCGACGTTCCTCCGCGGCAAGCCCACGCACCTTGACGGTCGATTCGAAGGAGTCTTTGCGTGACCACAGAACGAGCAGTGCTTGTCCTCGAGAACGGCGACGTGTATCGGGGCCACGCCTACGGTGCCCGAGGCGAAACCCTTGGTGAGATCGTCTTCAACACCGGCATGACCGGCTATCAAGAGACGCTCACCGATCCGTCCTATTTCAAGCAGATCGTCGTCATGACGGCTCCTCACATCGGTAACACCGGGATGAACGATGAGGACTCTGAGTCCCGGCGAATCTGGGTGGCGGGGTACATCGTGAGAGATCCCGCTCGACGGCCCTCCAATTGGAGGTCGCAACGCGGACTAGAGGACGACCTGATCGCACAGGGCGTCGTGGGGCTTTCGGGTATCGACACGCGCAAGCTCACGCGCACGCTGCGCTCCTCGGGCACGATGCGCGCGGGAGTCTTCTCGGGCGAGGCCCTGAAGGACGACGCGACGCTCATCGAGCGGGTCAAGGAATCCGAGCCGATGCTCGGCGCGCACCTCGCCGATCAGGTGTCGATCGACGGCGACTACGTCATCGAGCCCCCCGAGGGCGTCGAGACCGTTGCCCACGTGGTCGCGGTTGACCTCGGCATCAAGGCCATGACTCCCGAACTCATGGCAGCCCGCGGCATCAAGGTCACCGTGGCGCCCTCGTCGTGGACGGCAGACGAGATCCTCGCGCTCAAGCCCGATGGCGTGTTCTTTTCCAACGGTCCTGGAGACCCCGGGGTCGCCGATCGCTCGGTGGCCGTCGTGCGAGGAATCCTCGACGCCAATGTCCCGCTCTTTGGGATCTGCTTTGGCAACCAGCTGCTCGGCCGTGCGCTCGGATACGGCACCTACAAGCTCCGTTTTGGCCACCGTGGCATCAACCAGCCCGTGATGGATCGCACCACGGGCAAAGTCGAGGTCACGAGCCACAACCACGGCTTCGCTGTCGACGCGCCCCTGGACGGCCCGAGCGACTCCCCGAACGGCTATGGACGCGTCATGGTGAGCCATGTGTGTCTCAACGACGACGTGGTCGAGGGCCTGCAATGCCTCGACAGGCCGGCCTTTTCGGTGCAATACCACCCCGAGGCAGCGGCGGGTCCGCACGACGCCGCTTACCTCTTTGACCGCTTTCTTGACCTCATGAAGGGACGCTAAGTGCCTCGTCGCGACGATATCCAGACGGTCATGGTGATCGGCTCCGGCCCGATCGTCATCGGCCAAGCCTGCGAGTTCGACTATTCGGGGACCCAGGCGTGCCGCGTGCTCAAGGCCGAGGGCCTACGCGTCGTGCTCCTCAACTCCAACCCCGCCACCATCATGACGGACCCCGAGTTCGCGGATGCCACCTACATCGAGCCGATCACGACCGAGATTATCGAGAGGATCATCGAGAAGGAGCGCCCCGACGCCCTCTTGCCAACGCTTGGGGGTCAGACCGCGCTCAACGCCGCGATCGCCGCGGCAGAGGCGGGCATCCTCGAGAAGTACAACGTCGAACTGATCGGCGCGAACCTCGAGGCCATCCACCTCGGCGAGAACAGGGAACTGTTCAAAGGCGTCGTGGAACGCTGTGGGGCCGAAAGCGCCCGATCGCACATCTGTCACACAGTCGACGAACTGATCGCCGCAGCCGAGGACCTCAAGTACCCCGTGGTGGTGCGTCCATCGTTCACGATGGGTGGGCTCGGCTCGGGCTTCGCATACGACGAGGCGGACCTGCGTCGCATCGGAGGCCAGGGCCTGCACTACTCGCCGACCACCGAGGTGCTCCTCGAGGAGTCGATCCTGGGCTGGAAGGAATATGAACTCGAGCTGATGCGCGACAAAAACGACAACGTCGTGGTCGTGTGTTCAATCGAGAACGTGGACCCCGTTGGCGTCCACACCGGTGACTCTGTGACGGTCGCGCCTGCCCTCACCTTGACGGACCGTGAGTATCAGCGCATGCGCGACGTCGGCATCGCCGTGATCCGTGAGGTGGGCGTCGACACGGGTGGATGCAACATCCAATTCGCCGTCGAGCCGTCCACCGGCCGCATCATCGTGATCGAGATGAACCCTCGCGTTTCCAGGTCGTCCGCACTCGCCTCCAAGGCCACTGGCTTCCCGATCGCCAAGATTGCGGCACGCCTCGCCATTGGCTACACGCTCGACGAGATTCCCAACGACATCACAGGCTCCACCCCCGCGAGTTTCGAACCGACGCTCGACTATGTGGTCGTCAAGGTGCCCCGTTTTGCTTTCGAGAAGTTCCCGAAGGCCGACCCGGTCCTGACGACCACGATGAAGTCGGTGGGCGAGGCGATGGCGCTTGGCCGCAGCTTCACGGAGGCGCTCGGCAAGGCGATGCGTTCGATCGACAAGCGCGGTCAGGTATTCCACTGGGAGGGCGAGTCGCCGTGGGGCGAAGAACTCGACGCGCTGATCGCGGAATGCGCGATTCCCACCGAGAAGCGCCTGGTCCAGGTTCAACAGGCACTCAGGGCCGCCTTGGTGGACTCCTTTGTCGTCGAGCGGGTCTTCGAGGCGACCGGAATCGACCCGTGGTTCCTTGACCAGATTCTGCTCATCAATGAGGTGGCCCTCGAGGTCAAGGGGGCCCCGGAGCTGGACAGGGATACCCTGCTGCGCGCCAAGTCGCATGGGCTGTCCGACGTGCAAATTGGTGCGTTGCGTGGCATCGGCGAGACCGAGGTCTCGGTCGCAAGGGTGGTCACCGGAGTGCTTCCCGTCTTCAAGACGGTCGACACGTGTGCCGCCGAATTCGAGGCCCACACGCCGTATCACTACAGCACCTACGACGAGGAGAACGAGGTCGAGCCCCGTACGCGCGAGGCCGTCATCATCCTCGGCTCAGGCCCCAACCGCATCGGCCAGGGTATTGAATTCGACTACTCATGCGTGCACGCGGCGCTTGCGCTCAAGGACACGTACGAGACCATCATGGTCAACTGCAATCCGGAGACAGTATCCACTGACTACGACACGTCGGATCGTCTGTATTTTGAGCCGCTCACCTTCGAGGACGTGATGGCTGTCTATCACGCAGAACTCGCCGCGGGCCCCGTCAAGGGCATGCTCGTTCAGTTGGGTGGGCAAACGCCGCTGAGCCTTGCCAAGCGACTCGCAGATGCGGGCGTCCCCATTTTGGGCACCAGCCCTGCGGCGATCGACAACGCCGAGGACAGGCGCGCCTTTGGCAACGTGCTTGATATCGCGGGCCTTCCGGCGCCCGCATATGGCACCGCGCACGGCATCGATGAGGCGATCACCATCGCCGAGCGCATCGGCTTCCCCGTGCTCGTGCGCCCCTCATACGTACTCGGTGGGCGCGGCATGGAGATCGTGTATGACACGGCGCAGCTCGAGAACTACGGCACGCGCATGGCCGATGTGGGTGACCACTGGACCGATGCGCCGCTGCTGATCGATCGCTTCCTCGACGACGCAATCGAAATCGACGTCGATGCGCTCTACGACGGAGAAGAGCTCTTCCTCGCCGGCGTGATGGAGCACATCGAAGAGGCCGGCATCCACTCGGGTGACTCGGCGTGTGTGCTACCGCCCGTGACGCTGTCGTCGGCGGACCTCGCGCGCATTCGCACGTCGACGGAGGCCCTCGCCAAGGGCATCGGTGTGCGTGGCCTGATCAACGTCCAGTACGCGCTCGCAAGCGATGTGCTCTACGTGCTCGAGGCGAATCCGCGCGCATCACGGACGGTGCCCTTCGTCGCCAAGGCCACGGGAATCCCGTTGGCGAAGGCGGCCTCATGGGTGATGCTTGGCAAGTCGATTGCGGAACTGCGTGACGCGGGCCTGCTTCCGGTGGACGACGCAACTGTGTACAGGGAGGATGCGCGGATCGCCGTCAAGGAGGCGGTTCTGCCTTTCAAACGCTTCCGCACGCACGAGGGCCTCGCCGTCGACTCGGTGCTCGGCCCCGAGATGCGGTCCACCGGTGAGGTCATGGGCTTCGACGAGACCTTCCCTCTCGCATTTGCCAAGTCTCAAGCGGGCGCGATCGGCGGTCTCCCGCTTTCGGGCACGGTGTTCGTGTCGGTCGCCGACCGCGACAAGCGTGCCATCACGTTCCCGATCACCAGGCTTCACCAGCTGGGCTTCACGCTTCTCGCGACCGAGGGCACCGCGCGAGTGTTGCGCCGCCACGGGATTCCGTCACGCCTCGTGCGCAAGAACTCCGAGGGTAGGGGAGAGAACGGGGAACTCACCGTGGTCGACCTCATCAACGAGGGTTCCGTCGACATGGTGATCAATACGCCGTCGGGCCAGGGCGCGCGTGCGGATGGCTATGAAATCCGAGCCGCGGCCACTGCGGCGGACGTCGCGATCATCACCACAACCCAGCAATTGTCCGCCGCAGTGCAGGCGATTGAGGCCCTTCAGGGGGGAAGATTCGAGGTCATGAGTTTGCAGGACGTGGCCGCGTCCCTCCCCGGATCGCGAACGCCCAGGTAGCATGGCCTGAGACGACCCCACGTCTCGCCCGCGCAAGGAAGGACCCCCATGGTTTTTGGCACCCGATTGATGGCAGCAATGCAGGACCGCGGTCCCTTGTGTGTGGGCATCGACCCACACCCAGAGTTGCTTGCCGCGTGGGGGCTTCCCGATACGGCCGAGTCTCTGGTCGCGTTCTCGGATGGAATCCTTGAGGCGTCCGTTGGCCTGGCCGCGGCGGTGAAGCCGAACTCGGCATTCTTCGAGCGCCATGGCTCGCGAGGCATCGCTGCACTCGAACATGTCCTGCGCAGGGCCAAGGAACTCAACCTGTTGACCATCCTCGACGTGAAGCGTGGCGACATCGGCTCGACGATGGAGGGATACGCGGACTCGTACCTCGCGGAGGGGGCGCCTCTTGAGGCCGATGCGATCACCGTGTCTCCTTTTCTGGGTGTCGGATCTCTCCAGCCAGCCTTCGACCTCGCCGCTCACACGGGTAAGGGCGTTTTTGTCCTCGCCCTGACGTCGAACCCCGAGGGGCCCTCCGTGCAACACGCGATAGGCCCCGATGGGGTGCCGGTCGCGACTGCGATCGCGCGGGCAGCGGCGGAGCTGAATGCCGGCGCCCACCCGATGGGCTCCGTGGGCCTTGTCGTCGGCGCAACGGTGCGCGATGCCGTTCACGCATTGGGGATCGATCTTGCTGCTGTCAACGGCCCACTACTGGCTCCCGGTGTCGGAGCTCAGGGTGCGGGTCCCGCAGAAGTTGCAGCAGTGTTTGGCGACTCTCGGAGAAAAGTGCTGATAAATCAGTCAAGAGGGATCGCTGCGGCAGGCCCCATCGTTGAGAGGCTGAGGGGTGCAGTCCAAGCAGCATCCGGCGCCGCACAGTACGCGTTGGCCGGAACAGATGTTCACGAATAACACCCGGAATCGGGTCCTAAGCAAGGAGGTGACATGGCTACACCAGAATTGAGTGCCGAACAGAGGGCACAAGCGCTGATCAAGGCTACCGCGGTGCGCAGCGCCAGGCGTGTCTTCAAGGAGTCGCTTGCCAAGGGGGAGTTCTCCCTTGCAGACGCCATCACCCGTGCGAAGGCCGAAGAGGCCCTCGCAGGGATCCGTGTATACGACCTGCTTCAGTGTCTGCCTGGAATTGGACCTAAGCGTGCCTCAGGGCTGATGGAGGACATCGGTATCTCTGCGGCACGGCGGGTGCGTGGCCTCGGAGCACATCAAGTCGAGTCCCTGCTGGCGCGCGAGCGTCGATGAGTCGACTTGTCGTTGTTGCCGGTCCGTCGGCAGTCGGCAAGGGGACTCTCGTTGCGGCGCTACGTGCCAAGCGCTCTGACGTATGGGTCTCCGTGTCTGCGACGACGCGGCAGCCTCGGCCGGGTGAACAAGACGGCGTGCACTATCAGTTCGTGACCGAGGACGAGTTTTCACGAATGGTTGCGGCTGGGGAGTTGCTCGAGTGGGCGGTCGTTCACGGCACTCACCGCTATGGCACTCCGCGCGGTCCCGTCGACGAGCGGCTTGCCATGGGCCTGTCAGTGGTGCTCGAGATCGACCTGCAGGGTGCGCGCCAGGTGAAGAAGACGATGCCGGAGGCCCTGTTCGTGTTCGTGGCGCCGCCGACATTCGACGTGCTCATCGAGCGCTTGGCGATTCGAGGCACGGAAGATGATGAAGAAAGACAGCGCAGACTCGAGACCGCGCGAGAAGAGCTCGCAGCGGTGGAAGAGTTCGACGTGACGGTAGTCAACGACCGTCTCGACGAGGCTGTAGCGGAGCTGGAGGCCATCGTGGCCTCAGCACGCTAGAATAGTTGGCGTTGTCTACCGCCAGGTAGAAGCAAGCAAGGAGGATCACGTGTCTGGAACCGTTGCGCACCCCGAGGGCATCACCAACCCGCCCATCGACGAGCTGCTCGCAAAGGTCGACTCCAAGTACGCGCTCGTGGTCTACGGATCTAAGCGTGCCCGTCAGATCAACGCGTATTACGAGGCGCTTGGCGAGGGTCACTTCGAGAATGTTGGCCCGCTGGTTCCCGCTGACTCCACCGACAAGCCCCTTTCGGTGGCATTGCGCGAGATCAACGAGGACAACCTGCTCATCCTTGGTCACACCGAGGTTTAGTCGCCATGCGCGTGCTGCTGGGCGTTACCGGCGGCATCGCGGCGTATAAGGTCGCGATCGTCGTGAGACGTTTGCGTGAGGACGGCCATGCCGTCAGGGTGATTCCCACCGACGCTTCGCTCAATTTTGTGGGCAGGGCAACGTGGGAAGCCCTGACGGGCGAGCCAGCGACGTCGGGTACCTTCGAAAATGTTCCCCAGGTGGAACACATCCGGCTTGGACAGCGTGCGGACATCGTGCTCGTCGCGCCCGCCACCGCCGACTTCTTGGCACAAATGGCCGCGGGCACCGCGGGGGACCTCCTTGGGAGCGCTCTGCTCGCCTCTGTCGCTCCCGTTGTGGTGGCGCCCGCGATGCATACCGAAATGTGGAATCATGCCGCCACGCGGGCGAATATCGCCACGCTGATCGCGCGAGGCGTCCATGTCATCGAACCGGCGGTGGGACGCCTCACCGGTGCCGACACCGGCCCCGGGCGTCTGCCAGAACCCGAGGACATAGTCGAGGCGCTCTACAGAGTGGCGGACGGCGAGGGCCTTGAGCGTGCGGGCACGCCTGAAGACGCGCCCTGGGGCGATCTGCACGGTGTGCGCGTGCTCATCTCCGCTGGCGGCACCCACGAACCGATCGACGCCGTGCGTTTTCTCGGCAACAGGTCCACCGGTCATCAGGGTTTTGCCCTGGCCGAGGCTGCGCGAGAGCGCGGGGCGACGGTGACCGTTGTGGCAGCGAACGTGGTTCTTCCCCTCGGTGAGGGCATCGAACGAACGGACGTCGAGACCAGTAGTGAGCTCGCGGAGGCCATGAAGCATGCGGCGCCCGATGCCGACGTCGTGATCATGGCGGCTGCGGTGGCGGACTTCCGCGCCGAGAGCATCAGCGCACACAAGATCAAGAAGTCAGGCGACGGGGGGATGACACTCACGCTGGTGCAGACCGAAGACGTGCTCGCCGCGCTGGTGGCGAGCCGAACGGCTGGCCAAGTGATCGTCGGCTTCGCCGCGGAAACCGGGGATTCGAGTAGAGATGCACTCGCTCACGGCCGTGACAAGGCGCTGCGCAAGGGTGCCGACCTGCTCGTGGTGAATCCGGTGGGAAACGGAATCGGGTTTGGCGACGTCCCGAATACCGTCACGATGCTCGATTCCACGGGTGCCGAGGTGGCCACGGCCTCGGGCAGCAAGCTCACGGTCGCACACGCGATTCTCACGGCCGCACAGGCACGGCTCGCTCGCTGACTCGGCGCCGCCGTGACCAGCCAGGGAAGTCACATCTGGCTACTATGCTGAATCGCATGTCCCTCCGCCAGTTTTCGTCCGAGTCCGTTACCGAGGGTCACCCCGACAAGATCTGCGATCAGGTGTCTGACGCGATCCTCGACGAGATGCTGCGCCAAGACCCGCTCTCACGCGTGGCCGTCGAGACGATGGTGACCACCGGCCAGGTGCACGTCTCAGGAGAGGTGACCACCGAGGCCTACGTTGACATCCCCTCCACGATCCGTGGCGTGGTGCGCGACATCGGCTACACGTCGTCCGCGGTGGGCTTTGACGCGGACTCATGCGGGGTGCTGGTGTCGATCGGCGAGCAGAGCGCCGACATCTGGTTGGGCGTCGGCAGCGCGACCGACTCCGACAAGCAAGAGCTCGGCGCGGGCGACCAGGGCCTCATGTTCGGATTCGCGTGCAGGGACACCGCGGAGTTCATGCCGATGCCGATCGCGATCGCTCATGCGCTGACGGCGCGCCTCGCCGAGGTGCGCAAGGCCGGATTCGTCGAGGGACTGCGCCCCGACGGGAAGGCCCAGGTCACGATCGGCTACGACGGCGACACTCCGATCAGCGTGGACACCGTCGTGCTCTCGAGCCAGCATCGTGGGGGACTCGACATCGGCGACCTCAGGGAGGCGCTCGAGTCCGAGGTTATTGCCCCCGTGCTTGCCCGTTTCGCGCTCGACTCCTCGGGTCACCGATCGCTGATTAATCCCACGGGGAAGTTCGAAGTGGGCGGACCCATGGGTGACGCGGGCGTGACCGGTCGCAAGATCATCGTCGACACGTACGGCGGCATGGCTCGCCACGGTGGCGGAGCCTTTTCCGGCAAGGACCCTTCAAAGGTTGACCGCTCGGCCGCGTACGCGATGCGCTGGGTGGCCAAGAACGTGGTCGCCGCGGGCCTCGCGGACCGTTGCGAGATTCAAGTGGCCTACGCGATCGGTACCGCGGCTCCTGTGGGTCTCTACGTCGAGACCTTCGGAACCCACTCGGTGGACCCCGACCGCATCGTCAAGGCCATTCGTGAGGTGTTTGACCTGCGGCCGTCGGCCATCATCGATCAGCTCGATCTGCGCCGCCCGATCTACCTGGCCACCGCGTCATACGGCCACTTTGGCCGCGAATTGCCCGACTTCACATGGGAGCGCACCGACAGGGCCGACGCATTGGCGGCAGCGGTCTAGTGATCGTCGGTGTCGCAGTAGACAGCCCGCTGCCGCACCTCGACCGGCCGTTTGACTACGAGCTTCCCGAGGCCCTGAGTGGGGTGACCGTGGGCACGCGGGTCCGTGTTCCCTTTGCAGGGAGGCTCGTGTCTGGCGTGGTGGTGTCCGCTGAGGACCGCGAGTCGGTTCACCCCGTCAAGCCCGTGCGATCGGCCGGCGCGCTACCGTCCTTCACGCCGGAGGCTCTCGAGCTCGCGCGCGACATCGCGTCGCGCTATGCCGGGTCCCTCTGGGATGTCTTGCGCCTCATGGCTCCTGCAAGGGTGGCCTCCGTCGAGAAGTATGCGTGGGACGAGTGGGCACCCTCGACGATGACGGACGCCGACACGGAAGTGCTCGTCGCTAGTGCCCTGGAAGCGGGCCTGCCCACGGCCCGCGGAGACCGCGCACTGTGGCCCGCAACTCCGTGGGGGTCCCAGGTGGCGCCCACCGAGGCGCTCCTAGGAACTGCGATCGCGACGGCATCCGAGGGCGGCACCTCGATCATCGTTGCTTCGGATGCACGGGCTGTCGCCGCTCTTCTCCGGACGGCCACCGCGTCGGGGTTAACGCGCTGGTCAGCGCGTAGCGGCGGTCACATCGCCGTTCTTGACTCCGACGACGGGGCGTCGGTGCGCTACGGGTCGTATCTGGCGGCGATGCGCGGTTTGGTTCCCCTCGTGATTGGAACCAGGCAGGCGGCGTGGCAACCGGTTCCTCACCTGGCTTCGATCGTGGTCTGGGATGAGTCATCACCCACGTTCGCGGAACCCCGAGCTCCGTATCCTCACTCGCGCACAGTGGCGGCGATGCGGGCCCAAGACACTGGCGCCGCGTTTGTGGCGGCCGGCTACTCGCTTTCCGCCGAGTCGATCGCCTTGGTCGAGCACGGATTTGCGCGTCGCATCGAGACTAGGCCAGACAGGTCGGCTCTTCCCCTCATCGAAGTCCTCGACTCGCAGCGGAGGGAACACGAGGGTGCCGCGGGCAAGCATTGGATGCCGGCCCAGGTGTGGCCGCGCCTGTTGGCGGCGGCACAGTCAGGAGTGGCCGCGGTTGTGGTGCCGCAAGCGGGATACGCGGCGGGGCTCGCATGCGCACGATGCGGCACATGGGCCGAGTGCGCCGAATGCGGGGGAGACCTCTCGAGGACCGCAGCATCGTCGGTGGCGACGTGCCGCGACTGCGGCATAGAGGCCCACGCATGGCACTGCCCGGAGTGCAGAGAGCATCGCTTGCGACCTGTGGGTCTCGGAGTGGCACGGCTGACCGAACAGCTGTCGCGCATGGCACAAGGCGCGCTCGTATCGCAATCGTCGGCGGCGTCTGGCGTCCTGCAGGATCTCACCATCGACAGCGGAATTGTGGTCGCGACCCCTGGTGCGCTTCCCGCGGTGCGAGGGGGCTACGGTCACGTCGCGATCGTGGGGGCGCGCGTGTCGGTCAACGACGGCCTGGGAGCAGAGGCGCTTTCGCTCCGACGATGGCTGAATGCCGCCGCCCTCGCCGCCCCGCGCGCGGACGGAGGCGGTGTGACGGTAGTTGGAGACCTGCCACCAGACGTCCGCCAGGCACTCGTGTCATGGGACGGTTTCGACGTGGGCGAGAGGGACTTGGTCCAGCGCGTCACGTTGGGACTACCGCCCCAGCGCAGGGCGCTCAGGCTTGACGGTGCGGCGGAGGCCATCGACGAGGCGACGCAGGCATTGGTTGGAGTCTCGGCGACGGTATCGCGCGACGGCGATGGGGCGTGGGTGGTGGCCTCGCGTGGGGTCATGCCCACCATCGCGGGATTGGTGAGGGCCGTGGTCGTCGCCCGATCCGCGCGTTCCGCAAGCCCGCTCTACGTCAAGGTAGACGCGACGCCAGGCGGCTAGGTCCGGTTCGCGGAAGCGGCCTCGCCGCCTACGATGGAGCCCATGCGCCTCATCTTCGCCGGTACCCCAGAGGTCGCCCTCCCCGCGCTATCCGCGCTCATCGACGCGGGTCACGACATCGCGCTTGTGTTGACCCAACCAGATGCCAAGGGCAAGCGCGGCTCAGGTCTGCATCCGAGTCCAGTCAAGAGTTTCGCCCTTGACCATGGGCTCGCAGTAGCTACGCCGGCACAGGCCTCGGCGCCCGACGTAGTGGAGCGGATACGGGCCCTCAATGTGGATGCCGCTGGGGTGGTCGCGTACGGACAGATTCTGCGCCCCCCGCTCATCGCGGCGACCGCGCATGGATGGGTCAATCTTCATTTCTCGGTGTTGCCAGCGTGGCGTGGGGCGGCGCCCCTTCAGCGCGCCCTTCAGGCGGGGGACGATCTGACGGGAGCGACCACGTTCCTCATTGAACAGGGCCTCGATACTGGTCCCGTCATTGGCCAGTTGACGGAGACGATCAAACCGACCGACACCGCAGGTGATCTGCTCGATCGACTTGCCCTGGCGGGCGCGAAGTTGCTCCTCGACTCGCTCGATGCGCTCGTGAACGGCACCGCTCGGCCCCAGGCCCAGCTTGATGACGGCGTGAGCCACGCGCCCAAATTGACGCGCGACGACGCCCTGGTGCGCTGGGATCTTCCCGCCCACGTCGTCGATCGCATGATCAGGGCGTGCACTCCCGCCCCCGGTGCGTGGACCACTCTTCCCGACGGCACGAGCGCGAAGCTCGGCCCGGTGACCCCCGTCGACGGGCCCGCCACGACGCCGGGACTCGTGAAGCTACTCGAAGGCGATGTACTCGTGGGTACCGGCGGGGTGCCCGTGCGCCTGAGCTGGATCCAGCCTGCGGGCAAGAAGGCGCTCGACGCACGCGAATGGTGGCGGGGCGCACGATGGGCCGATGGCGCTCAGTTGGGAGAAGCATGAGTGGCTCCGCACGCAAGGCTGCGTTGACCTGCCTACTTGCCGTCGTCGAGGAGGACGCCTACGCGAATCTCGCGATGGCTCAGATCGTGCGATCGGCGGGCCTCTCCACCCGAGATGCCGCGTTCGCGACCGAGCTGGCCTACGGTTCCCTGCGCATGAGCGGGTTCTACGACGAGGTCATCTCCCGCGCGTCCGGCCGTGACGCCTGGTCGCTCGAGGCCGTCGTGAGGGCCGTCCTGTGGATAGGCGCTCATCAGTCGTTGTCAATGAACACACCACCGCATGCGGCGGTCTCCGAGACCGTGGCGCTTGCGAAGGAAGCGGGAGCGGAGCGGGCAAGCGGACTCGTCAATGCCGTCATGCGACGCATTACGGAGCGCACTCCCGAGGCGTGGGTCGCGCTTGTCGCACCTGGTAACAGCCGCGAATCGTTGGCAATTCGCACCTCACACCCCGACTGGATTGTTGGCGAACTTGATCGCACGCTTTCCGCACGAGGACGTTCGGGCGAGCTCGAGGCGTTGCTCGAGTCGCACAATGCGCCCGCTTCTGTGACCCTCGCAGCACGTCCGGGAATCATCGACCGCGACGCCTTGGCGTCAGCGACGGGAGGCACGGCCACGAGCCTGTCGCCCTACGGTGTCACACTCGCTGGCGGGTCGCCAGGGGCCATTGACGCCGTGAAGGATGGGCGTGCGGGAGTCCAGGATGAGGGATCGCAGCTTGTCGCCGCGGCCCTGGCGTCCCCTGCGGCTCGTGTCGCGAGCGTCGGCGAACGGTGGCTCGACGCGTGTGCGGGACCCGGTGGCAAGACAGCCATCCTGGGAGGGATTGCCGATCAGTGCGGCGCACGGGTCGACGCGCTCGAACTTCACCCACACAGGGCGAGCCTGGTGAAAGACAACGTGCGAGCACTTCCCTTGGGGGTGGTCGACGTCCACGTGGGAGACGCGACCACATGGCAAGGCGGCCCATACGACCGCATTCTTGTCGACGCTCCGTGCACCGGATTGGGTGCCTTGCGCCGTAGGCCTGAGGCGCGCTGGCGGCGATCGCCGGAGGACCTCACGGATCTCACCGTCCTGCAGGCGAGCATTCTCGCTCACGCTGCGACACTCCTTGCGCCTGGGGGAGTGATCGCCTACGTCACGTGTTCTCCCGTGCTCGCCGAGACCAGAGACATTGTTGCGGTGAGCGGACTTCACCAACTCGATGCGAGGGCCGCCTTCGCGGAAGTCACTGGGACATCCACGGACGACTGGGGGCAAGGCCCCGATGTTCAACTGTGGACGCACGTCCACGGAACCGACTCGATGTACCTGGCCCTTCTCACGAGAGCCGAAGAAGGCGCCTAACCGGCGAAGTGTCGGGTGACGACGTCTGCACCTGGTTTGGCGTACATGCAGTAGTCCGAATTGGTGGCGGCGGCGTGGGCGGGGTAGAGGTTGGCGGGCCAGTCCCACAGGGCCACCCCTCGCACCCACGGTGTGGCCTCGACGGCGGTGAGCATCTCGTCGAGGTATTCGGCCTGGGCCGTGCCCGAGGGTTCACCTACGAGGGACCAGTCGTTCGGTCTGGACGGTGAGGTGTCCCGCGAAGGGCATCCCGCCTCGAGAAAGACAAACGGCTTCTGGTGAAGCGATACGACGGGGGCGATGCGAGCGAGATGCTCGTCCCACGTTCCGGTGGGGTAGTAGCCACTGCTGCTGATGACGTCGACCGCATTCCACCACGTGACGCGTTCCTCCTGGTATTTATCGCAATTGTACGTAATTGGTCCCGAATAGACGGCCCTCACCTTTGCGACAAGGCCGCGCCAGCGGTCGGCGCGCGCGTCGGCCCTCACCATTTCGCAACCGATCGAAAAGAGCTCGGCTCCGACGCTTTCGGCGAGAGCGGCGTGATGGACGATGAACTCGTCGTATGCATCGAACCATTCGTCCCAGGTCGGCTCGCCTGGGACGTCGGTATCAAAGAATCCGATGTGTGCCCTCCACGTGCCGTCTGCGCAATTGACGATCGGCTTGAGACACACACGCATTCCCAGTTCGCGCGCCATTCCGGCGGCTTCGACGATCTCCTCATCGGTCACGGTGGGGGAGTCGCGCCACTGAATCGAGGTGGACTGAGCGTTGTCTTGCAGCGCGGCGTACGCGAGCACCACCCAGTTGGGTCCGAGCGCCGCCATGTGCTTAACAGAGGCCCGTGCCGCGGGGGTCGTCCAGGTTCCCCTGATGCCCGTCCATCCCCACGTGATGGCGTTGAAGGGGCCGGTAGGGAATGGACGAGTCGCTTCATGTTGCTGGTGGATGGGCACGCTCATCGAGATCGCTCCTACTGAATCGTTTGAGAAGCGACTGTACCAATCCCCGTGACGCCCGTACAGACCGGTAGTGTGGGGGAAACGTCTGGGGCAAGATTCGTCCCAAGTAGTGGAGGAATTACGGTGACAGCGCCCGTAGGCGGTGGGCTCAGACCAACAATTGCGGAGATCGCGACCCGGGCTGGCGTGTCCTCCGGAGCAGTCTCGTATGCGCTCAATGGCAGGCCGGGCGTGTCGGATGCTACGCGCGCGCGCATTCTTCTCATCGCCAAAGAGGTGGGTTGGGTTCCGAGCAGTGCGGCCAGGGCGCTGCGTGGCGGCGGCGCTGCCACCGTAGGCCTCGTCATTACGCGCGAGCCGTCTGATCTGGGCGTCGAGCCGTTCTTCATGTCTTTCGTGGCTGGTATCGAACAGGTCATATCTGACCGAGGCTTTGCGCTCATGTTGCAGGTGACGCCGCGTAAGGAGCAAGAGCTGGCCACCTACAGGACGTGGTGGTCGGCCCGTCGTGTCGACGGGATCTTCTTGACAGACCTCAAGGTGGACGACGAACGTCTCGAACTTTTGGCCCGCATCGGCCTTCCAGCCGTTGTCGTAGGCGACCCGTCCTACGCCGGGGGAGCGACCGCGGTGTGGAGCGATGACGCCCAGGCCGCGCAGGCGGCGGTTGCCCGCCTTCATGAATTGGGCCACTTGCGCATTGCGCACGTTGCAGGGCCCGCATCGTTTGTCCACACGAGGGTCCGAAGCGAGGCGATCCGGCGAGAGTGCCATAACCGGGGCATGCAGTTGGTGGGCGAGGTCAACACTGACTACACCTTGGCGTCGGGAACACAGGCGTGCGAGGTGCTGCTGTCCCAGCCCGAGCCGCCTACCGCAATCGTGTTCGACAACGACGTCACGGCACTAGCGGGCGTGAGGGTGGCCAGGGCTGCGGGACTAAGGGTCCCCGAGGACCTGTCGATTCTTGCGTGGGACGATTCTCCCTTGTGTGAGGTCTCGGAGCCTCCGTTGAGCGCCCTTCGCCGCGATGTCTTGGCGTATGGAGCCAGTGCGGCAACGGTCCTGCTAGACCTCGTTCAGCACGGCACAGCCTCGTCCGTGAGGACGGAAGGCGCCACGCTCGTCGAGCGGCGGAGCCTGGCCCGCGCGCGCCGCTGACCAAGCCGGGCGCTCATAGGTAACGATTTGGCAACAGCGCTGCGTCGTCTACTTAATCGATTGACCTATCGCGCCTTAAACGTTAAAGTCCTGAATGTCGCACTCGCGACCCGCCGCAGCGCCGCTGCGGGCGTCGAGATCGAACCAAAGGGAATTCAATGAAGAATCGCACTATTGCCGCATTCGCGGCAGTAACCGGTCTTACCTTGGCGTTGACCGCG
>Ga0209511_1001426_pt1 | contig 21333 bp, 18 predicted proteins | sample SSSSmetaG_FD_184141 | JGI IMG/M metagenome (GOLD analysis project Ga0209511, IMG submission 184141) | Glacier valley bacterial and archeal communities from Borup Fiord, Nunavut, Canada, to study Microbial Dark Matter (Phase II) - ​SSSS... | ecosystem: Environmental > Aquatic > Freshwater > Ice >...
TGTGAAGACGTTACTTATCAATTGGTTGCTCGCCGCTCGTGTCGCCTCACCCCCCGGCCCCCTCTCCAAAAAGGAGCGGGGGTGTCGACCGCAAGCAGATATAGGCAGACGTGCCCTGTAGTCCGGCTCCCCCGCTCCTTTTCGGAGAGGGGGCCGGGGGGTGAGGCGACACGAGCGGCGAGCAAATAAGCCGCTTGTAATCAGTTAGGTAATACAGAAAAACTAACTCAAACAGCTTCTAAGCCATGAATTAATCAAAACAATTTCCTCAAACCCGCTTAACAAGAAACAAGAAACAAGAAGCCTTAAACAAGAAACAAGAAACTACCACAGCATCCGCAGCAACTGGCCCGCCGACCCGAGCAGCCCCCGGCGCAGGGCATGGGCCAGCTCGTAGCGCAGGCGCTGACGCAGGGCGGCTCGCTCGGCGGCGGTGCGGCACAAGGCTTTGGCTTTTCGCAGCACGACGACGGTCGAGGCCAGGTGCGGGTCGCGGCGGGGCGTTGTCTGAGCGCTTTTGCTGCGCGGATGCAGGCGCTTGCGGGTCGTGACCTCGTCCTGGTAGTGGAACTGCCAGTCGCGGCTGGCGCGCACCCAGCAGTCAAAATCCTCGTAGCTCAGGCTTTCGTCGTAGCCGCGCAGGGCCAGCAGCATGGCGCGGCGCAGCAGCGTAGTGGGCGCGCTGATGAAATACCGCGTCAGCACCTGCTCGAACACCCAGCCGCTGGCCGGGCGCGGGCGCAGCTGGCCGGGCCGCCGCGGGTCGGGCTGCTGGAACAGGCGCACGAACCGGCCCGCCTCGTCCACCAGCTCGCAGTTGGAATAGAGCAGGCCGTAGCTGGCCGGCAGCTCCCTAAACAAGGCTACCTGCTGGCTCAGGCGCTGGGGCAGCAGCTCGTCGTCGGTGGCGAAATCGACCACGAACTCGCCCTGGCTTTGAAAAAAAGCCTGGTTGAAAGCCCGGCAGTTGCCCACGTTTTCGGGCAGCAGCAGCAGATGCCAGGCCGGGTGCCGGGCGGCGTATTCGCGCAGAATGGCAGCGCTGCCGTCCTGGCTGGCATCGTCCACGAGCCACACGTCCAGGCGCGGGTAGTCCTGGGCCAGAATCGAGTCCAGGGCCGTGCGCAGAAAGGGCGCGTGGTTGTGGCAGAGCGCGATGACGGAAACGAGCGGCGGCGGGTCGGGCATAATAAAGCGGACTCGCGCGCGACAGCTGGCAGGAAGACCGAATACGTTGGAAAATTAAACAAAAAGACGGTCTGAGAAGAGACGTGAGACAGCAAACCCCCGTCAAATAAAGTCCGCCGTCTCAACTCCCGAAATTTCCTGTCCTCGTCGCGCCGTTTTCACAGCGCCCGCTGCCAGGTGAGCCGCAGGCTGGCCACGCAGCCCAGGCGCTGCTTGAAATTCAGCAGCGAGGTGTGGGGCTGGTGGCCGGCCAGGGTGGAAACGCCGAGGTCCACGACCGGCAGGCCGCTGGCCCGCGCGAAGCCGTGCAGGCCCTCGTTGAGCAGCACGACGGGGCTTAGCTCGTTGGCCGAGAGCGGGCTGGCGTGGTAGAAGTTGTGCAGCACCCGCTCGCTCACCTGAATGGCCAGCGTGAGCGCCAGCCACTCGCCGCCGGGCTGGCGCACCGAAAACAGGAAGTGCCGCCGCGGAAAGGCCCGAAACAAGGCTTCGACCCGCGCCAGCGACAGCGACAGGGGTTGGCCCCGCTCGTGCCGGCAAGCGGCGATAAAGTCGTAGGCGGCGGGCAGCAGCAGCGGCGGCTCCTGCTCCAGCACCAGGCCCAGCCGGCGGCATTTGCGCAGGCGTTTGCGCTCGGAGCGGTGCAGGTGCGCTTCGTAGGGGCGGGCCGTGTCGAGGTAGTAGGACTGCTCGGCCAGCGCCACCCGGTAGCCCCGCTGGCGCAGGGCCTCGGCCAGGGTAGCCGCGCCGGGCGGGTCGTAGCAAAAAGCGTAGCCGCGCATTTCCAGCGTACGCTGACCGCGCTGGCGCAGGGTGGCTTCGGCGGCATCGAGCAGCGGGTGCAGGGCGGCCACGGGCAGGCCCGCCGCCAGCTGCACCCCGCCGAAGGTGGCCTGCCCCGGCGAGCGCGCCCGCCCCGGTTCGGGATAATCGGGCACCACGTAAAGTTGCGCCAGCGTTTGCCCGGCCACTTCGTCTTCCAGAAAAAAGGCCAGCGTGGGCCGGCCGTGCGGCTGCAACGCCTGGTGAGCCGGCTCGACATAAAGCAGCGGCGCGAACGCGGGCGGCAGCCGGGGCGCGGCGGGTGGCTGGCCAGCGGCCGTTTCGAGGATCAGGACGGAGAGCACGGCGGGGCAGGTGGCAAAGCGCGAAACAGCAGACAAACAGCCGGTACTTTAGCTGAAGCGGGCCGCCCGATGTTGCTTGAAACGCGAATCAGCGTCAGCAGCGTTCTTTTAGCGTGGCCAAAGTACGGCAGGCAAGCACCGTAACGCCTCGGCGGCGGCGCGCCGTGCGCCGGCTTTTCCCGACCTTCGCCGGGCCGCCGCCGCCGCCGCGCCCCGTAGGCGGGGCCGGCGCTAACACCTGGCCGGCCGCTTTTCCCGCCGATGACTCCCACCGCGCCCGCCGCCCACCTGCCCGCCCCTAGCCCCGCCGCGCCGCCCGGCACCCTGCCACCCATGCCACCCCTGCCGCCCCAGGCCGAAGCCGAGCGCGAAGCCCGCCGCCAGGCCCGCTACCAGGACGTGGGCCAGCGACCCGGCACGCTGCGCGTGCGGCCCGACGCGCTGCCCCCGCGCCTGTTTTTGCTTTCTTATGACGAGCACCACCAGCACAAAACCGAGTACACGGGCCGCTACGACGAGCTGCTCGATTTCCTGCGTCAGCACCCCGAGCTGCGCCACTGGGTTGACGTGCGCGGCTACGGCGAGCTGCCGCTCATGGAGCGCCTCATGCGGGATTTTGGCCTGCACCCGCTGCAAATGGAAGACGTGCTCGGCGACCACCAGCGGGCGAAGGTGGACGTGTTCGACGAGAACCGGCTTTTTCTCGTCTCGCGCATGACCGAGTTTACGGCCGACCTGAAAATCAGCGACGACCAGCTCTCGCTCTTCACCGGCCCGAACTACGTGCTCTCGTTTCAAAACGACTACGACGACTGTCTGGAGACGCTGCGAACCCGCTTCCGGGCCAATTTCAGCCAGCTCCGGCGCCGGTCGAGCGGCTACTTGGCCTACGCGCTCACCGACGTCGTGCTCGACCACTACTACCCCACGATGGCGGCCATCGGCGACTACATCGAGGAGCTGGAAACGGGCATCTTCACCGAGCGCCGCGAGCGCCGGCTGCTGAGCCGCATCCTGGCCATCAAAAAAGACGTGGTGCGCTTCCGTCGCCTCGTATACCCGGAGCGCGACAAAATCGCCGAAATTCTGCGTCTGCCCGAAGAAATCGTGCCCGAGGAGCTGAAAATCTTCTACCGCGATGCCTACGACCACGCTATTCAGGCCCTGGACCTGGCCGAAAGCTACCGCGACAACATGTCCTCGCTCACCGATTTATACCTCTCCGACCAGAGCAACCGCATGAACGAGGTGATGAAGGTGCTCACCATCATCAGCTCGATTTTCATCCCCCTGAGCTTCGTAGTAGGCCTTTACGGCATGAACTTCCAGCGCGACGACGGCCACGGCCACCTGCTGCCGCTCAACATGCCCGAGTTGTATTCGCCCTGGGGCTACCCGGTGCTACTGGGCGTACTGACGCTGATTGTGGGCGGGCAGTTGTATTACTTCTGGCGCAAAGGCTGGCTGAGCGGGGATGGGTGAGGAGTCGTTGTCATGCAGCGCGCAGCGAAGCATCTCGCGTGGCGCAGTAAAATCAATTACTCGCCCCGTTGCGGACATATGAAGTTACTGCCCCACGCGGGATGCTTCGCTACGCACTGCATGACAACGCCCCCATTACCCGTTGCCCGCCACCCCGAAATCCTCGCTCGCCACGGCTTGCGGCGGGGCTTCGGTGCCGGTTGCGGGCGGCAGCACGTCCCAGCTCTGGGCCATTTGGGTCAGGGCATCGTAGTGGGTCAGGTCATAGCGGCAGGGCACGACTGAGACGTAGCCGGCGGCCAGGGCGGCCTCGTCGGTGTCGCGCCCGGGGTCTTCGTTCACGAACTCGCCCAGCAGCCAGTAGTAGGGGCGTTTGTAGGGGTCGTGGCGCTGCTCGAAGTTTTCCTGCCAGGTGGCGCGCGCCTGCCGCGCCAGCCGAATGCCCTGGATGGGGCCGGCCGCGCGCTTGGGAATGTTCACGTTCAGGGCCACGCCCGCCGGGATGCCGTGGGCCAGCGCCTGCCGGCAAATGTCGAGTACCCAAGGGCCGACGTGCGAGAAGTCGGCCGCGTCACCGTACTCGCAGAGCGAAAAGCCGATGGCGGGCAGCCCTTCGAGCGCGGCCTCGATGGCGGCCGACATGGTGCCCGAGTACAGCACGTTCACCGACGAGTTGGAGCCGTGGTTGATGCCCGACACGACCAGGTCGGGCCGCCGGCCCTTGAGAACGTAGTGCTTGGCGATTTTCACGCAGTCGGCCGGCGTCCCCGAGCAGGCGTAGGCCAGCACGTCGGGGCCGAAGCGCTCAGATTTGTCCATGCGCAACGGGTGGCCGATGGTGATGGCGTGGCCCATGCCCGACTGCGGACCAGCCGGGGCTACGACCACGACCTCGGCATCGAGCTGCTGCATGAGTTCAACCAGGCAACGAATACCGGGCGCGCGCAGGGAGTCGTCGTTGGAAATGAGAATTAAGGGGCGCAAGGTGGTGGGTTAGTTTGTGTGGCGCGAGCTTCAGCTCGCAGTTGTCGGGGTGTTAGGTGTTAGGTGTCGGGTGTTAGGTAGTGGGGTCGTTGTCATGCAGAGCGCAGCGAAGCATCTCGCATGGCGCAGTAAAACCAGCCGTTCGCAACGAGGCGAGCGAGATGCTTCGCTGCGCTCTGCATGACAATGCCCCCCACTACCTAACACCCAACACCTAACACCCAACTCGTCAAAGGTACTTTCGCGCCCATGCTCCTCGCCTCTCTTCTACTCGTCGCCCGCCTGCTTGCCCCCACCCCGCCCGACCTGCGCACGCCCTACGAGCGCGACCCGCGCCACAACACGACGGCCACCTACGCCGAGTGTCTTGGTTTTTATAAAAAGCTGGCCGCCGCCTACCCGGCCCAGGCGCGGCTGCGCGCGGCCGGCCCCACCGACGGCGGCGAGCCGCTGCGCGAGCTGACGCTGAGCGCCGACGGCACGTTTGAGCCGGCCGCGAGCCGGGCCAAAAACCGGCCAGTGGTTTTCATCCAGAACGGCATCCACCCCGGCGAGCCGGAGGGTATCGACGCGAGTATGCTGCTGGCCCGCGACCTGCTCCAGAACCCGCGGCTGCGCCCGCTGCTGCGGCGGCTCACGGTCGTCATCGTGCCGGTTTACAACGTAGGCGGAATGCTGAATCGCAACCGCACGACCCGCGCCAACCAAAACGGGCCGGCTGCCTATGGCTTTCGGGGCAATGCCCGCAACCTGGATTTGAACCGCGATTTCATCAAGCAGGACTCGCGCGATGCCCGCTCGTGGGCGGCGCTGTTTCAGCGCTGGCGACCGGAAATTTTCATCGACACCCACACCTCGGACGGGGCCGACTACCAGTACACGATGACGCTCATCGCCACGCAGCCCGACAAGCTCGGGCCGGCGCTGGGCGAGTATTTGCGGCGGCAATTGCTGCCGGCCCTCTACGCGGGCATGGCCGCGCGGGGCTGGCCGATGTCGCCCTACGTAGATTTTGCGGGCGAAACGCCGAAGAGCGGGCTGCGCGGGTTTATGGACAGCCCGCGCTACTCGACCGGCTACGCGGCGCTGTTCAACTCCATCGGCTTCATGCCGGAGGCGCACATGCTGAAAGCCTTCGGGCAGCGGGTACCGGCCATGCGGGCGCTGCTGACCACGTTTTTGACCACGGCCGCCGCCCAGGCCCCGGCCCTGCTGGCCGCGCGTGCCGCCGCCGACACCGAATTATCCCGCCAGACGCGCTTCGCCCTGAGTTGGGCGCTGCGCGAAAAAACCGCCGACTCGCTGCTGTTTCGCGGCTACGAGGCCGCTCACCGGGCCAGCGCGGTGAGCGGGCAGCCGCGCCTCTACTACGACCGCGCCCGGCCCTACGCGCGGCGGGTGGCCTATTTCGACCGCGCCCACGCCCTGGATTCGGTCATCGCGCCGGTGGCCTACCTCATCCCCGGTGCCTGGACCGAAGTGCTGGCTACGCTGCGCCGCAACGGCGTTCGGCTGCGCCCGCTGCCGGCCACCACCGCGCCGCCCGGCCCCTTGGAAACCTACGTTATGCAGGACTTCAAAACCGTCGCCCAGCCCTACGAAGGCCATTATTTACACTCGCAAGTCAAGACTACGACCAGTAACGAGAAACAAGAAACAAGAAACTTCTACGTAGCCGTGCTCGCCGAGCAAGGCCCCGCCCGCCGCTACCTGGTCGAAACCCTGGAGCCGCGCGGCCCGGATTCGTTCTTCGCCTGGGGCTTCTTCGACAGCGTGTTGCAGCGCAAGGAATACTTTTCGGATTACGTGTTCGAGGATTCGGCCGCCGCGTTTTTAACTAAAAACCCGGCCGTACGTCAGCAACTCAACGAAGCCAAAGCCGCCGACCCGGCCCTGACCGCCAGCGGCGCGGCCCAGCTCGACTGGGTGTACCGGCACTCGCCCTGGGCCGAGCCGGGGTATCGGCGGTATCCGGTGCGGCGGTTGCCTAATCCGGCCCGGTAAGAATGGGAGCGGGCGGCGAAAAGCCAGCCGCCCGCTCCCATCTCAGCCCCAGAGCCAGGCTACTCGCTGAGCAGGGTGAGCTGCCCGGAAGCCGGCGCGGCCCGCAGCCGGCTCATGGCCCCGGCGCCGTCGGGGTAGCGGAAGGTTATCGCGCCGGTGCGGTCGGTGGTGAAGTGCTCGGGGCCGAAAAACCCGCTCATACCTCGCAAAACGGCGATTTCCTGCTCCCGCGCGGTGGCAGTGGGAGCGGCCTCATCAAGCAGGGCGCGCAGCGGCAGCGCTTGCTGGCGCAGCGTGTCGCCGCCGGCGCTGAGCACGAGCAGCCGCAGCCGCCCGCTGAGCACCCGCGCGCCGCGCAGCTCCAGCACGAAGCGGTCAGGGGCAGTTGGGTTGGAGAACGTGTGCGTGGCTTCTACGGCGTGCAGCAGGGCGGTTTTGCTAACGCGCTCGCCCCGCCCGGTGGGGGGCGTAAACTCAGTGCGGTTGGGCGCGGGGCGCGCGACCGTCGCTGCCCGGTTGGTAGGAGTTGCCCGCTCGCTGCCGGCAGTCATTTTGACGCAGGCCGCGCTGCCAAACAGAAAAAAGGCCGGCGCGAGCAGCCGGGTGGGTAATTGCAGTTTCATAAAATAGCAGAGAAGTAAAAAAAACGGCGAGGGTCGCCGGTAAAGCTGGGCCGTGTACGCGAATGGAAGCTGAGCCGTTCAAAACCAGCCCAGCTCCAGGCCCAGCAGCAGGCGCGGCGGCTCGGGCAACGGCCCCGCGCCACCCAGGCCGCTGGCCGGGCGCAGGGCCGGACTGAGCCGGTAGCGGGCGCTGAGTGCCACCGGACCGCGCCCCACGCGCAGGCCCACCCCGCCGAGCCAACGGGCCAGGAAAGCCGGGTTGGCCAACGACACGTCGCGCTGCCCGCCGCCCGGCGCGGCTTCCTGGTAGGCGTAGCTCGTGTGCAGGGCGCGGCTGCCGTAGCCGAGCACGTCCAGGTAATAGCCCACGGTGTTGCCCCGGCGCGGGTCGAAGTTGAGGCGAACACTCGTCTCGGCCTGGAGTTGCTGATAAGCCAGCGACTGCCGCTCGACCCCCGCCCCGAACGGCGCGGGCCGGGCCACGCCGGGGTCAAGCTCATAGCGCAGAAACGCGTAGCGCAGGTCGGCGTTCAGCGCTCCGAAGCCGCCGAGCCGCCGCTTCAGCCGCCCGCCGAGCTGGTACTCGGCCGAGGCCAGTCCGGCCCGCACGCCCAGCGCGCCCGCGCTCGTCGTCGTCGCCACGCCCGCGTAGAGGTGCCCGAACCAGGCCCGGTTCGGCCCCGTGCGGGCGGGCAGCGTGTCCTGGGCTACGTCGGTTTGCAGCAGCACCTGCTGAGCGCGGGCGGCGGGCACATTCAGGGTCAGCAGTGCCAGTAGCGATGCCAGCATCAGGCCCGGCCAGCGCTGGCGGGATAAGAGATAAAGTAAAACGAGACGCAAGGACGCGAACAAAGTGGGGCTGGCCGCTGGATGCCCGCCGGGCAAGAAACGTTGCAAACTACGCCCGCCAACCCGCTCCGCTCTCATTCCCAATACGCGGCCGAATACCCGCCGAACCAAACCCGCAGCACGTTGCCACCGCGCAGTAGCCGGCGTGGCACCTGCACTACCAGGCGCTGGCTCACGGCCCGCACCTCGTAGCGGCGCAACACCCCGCGCCGGTCGGCCAGGTGCCAGTACAGGCGCGGGTCGGGGGCCGGGTCGGCAGGGGCCGCCAGCGCGGGGCGCGTACCCGGCGCGGCGGTGCCCGGTGCGGGCGTGCCCGGCTCCGACCCCAGCCAGGCGGCCGCGACGGGGCTTAGCTCGTCGGCTTCGGCCAGCAGCGGCAGCGGGCGCGGGGGCGGCACCGTGGCGGCGGCCCGCAGCACGACGGCCACCAGCGAGTCGTGCGTCACGAAATCGAAAGTCGGCACTGACGACGACGACGCTGAGCTGGGTTCATCGGCCAGCAGGCGCGCGGCCAGCGGGCGGCCGTAGCCGTGGGCGTAGTCGTAGTACGGATACAGCTCGCCCGCCGCCCGCAGCTGCTGATAGAGCCGGCCCGCCGGCCGCCGGCCCCGCTGCTGCTGCCAGGCGCAGGCCGCCAGCCCGGCCACCAGCGGCGCCGCGAACGAAGTACCCTCCAGGCGCTCGTAACCACCGTTGGCAGTAGTGGTGAGCACGATGCCGAAAGCGGCCAGGTCGGGCTTGAGGCGGCGGTCGGCGCTCGGCCCCACCGAGCTGAAGGGCAGGGCCAGGCCGCTGGCCGGGTCGAGGCCGCCCACGGCCAGCACCGAATCGGCATCGGCCGGCGAGCCGATGCGCCGCCAGTCGTTGTCGCCGTCGTTGCCGGCCGCGCTCACCACCAGCAGCCCCTTGCGGGCCGCCAGCGTGGCCGCCCGCCCAATCAGCGAATGCCGCCCGTCCATCTGCTCCGGGAAATAGAGCTGCTCGGTATAAGCCAGCGACGAGCTGACGATGTCGGCCCCCTGCCGGTCGGCCCACTCCACGGCCCGCAGCCAGGCTTCTTCGGCCCCGTAGCGCTCGCGGGCCGCGCCCTCGGTGCGGGCCAGCAGGTAGGTGGCGGCCGGGGCCAGGCCCAGCGCCGGGCCGGGCCGCAGCGAGTCCGGCCCCGGCAGCCGCCCGGCCAGGCAGCCGAGCACCTCCGTGCCGTGCGCCCCGCCCCGGTACACGTCGGCCCGGTTTTTCAGAAAGTCATACGTGGCCGCGATGCGCCGCTCGCGTCGCAGCTCGGCGAAAGCCGGGTGCGTGGGCACTCCGCGAAAGCCCACGTCGAGCACCGCGATGCGCACGCCTTGCCCCAGCAGGCCCCGCGCCACGCAGGCCGCCCGGCCCAGGCTGGCCGTTTGCCGCCGCGCCAGCAGGTAGTCGGCGGGGGTGATGGTTAGGGCAGGAGGGTTTTGTAGGGTAGGAGGGCAGGAGGGTAGGAGGGCAGGAGGGGCTTTTAGGGCAGGAAGAGTTTGAGAGATGAGCATAGTCCCTCCTACCCTCCTACCCTCCTGCCCTCCTGCCCTAACAACCCCTCCTGCCCTAAAACTCGCCGCTGCCAGGTCTCCCGCCACCGGCCAGGCCCAGACCCGCGCCACGCCCGGCAGCCGGGCCAGCGCGGCGGCCTGGGCCGGCGTGGCGCGGCAGGCCACGCCGTTCAGCCAGCGGCTGACGACGGTTATCGTGTCGGCCAGGGCCGTGGCGGCGGCCAGGTAGTCGGTCCGCACGGGACGGTCGGTGAAGTCGGCCGCCGGCAAATCCTGCCGCTGCCGCCGCACCCGCGCCGCCGCGCTGAAATACGTTTTCGGGTCGAAGCGCACCCCGTCTTTGTCGGCGAAGCTCACCCAGTAGCGCGTAGCCGGGCCGGCGGCGGGCGGCGCAGGTTGGGCGTGGGCTGGGGTCAGCGCCCCGCCCAGCCCCAGCCCCAGTCCGAGGCCTACGCCGGCCCGGCTGGCCCACTTTCTGACCCCCTTCGGAATCGTTAGCCAATCAGGTTTTCTCCGCCCATCCACCAAGTTGACCCTTGTCGCAACCACTTTCTCCTTGTTCACAAGGGCCGGCCGCGCCTCGCTCATTGCCGGCCGCGCGTCGCCCGTTGCCGGCCGCACGTCGCTCGCGGCCAGCCGCGAGCCATTTATTGCCGGCCGCGAGCCATTTATTGCCGGCCGCACGTCGCTTATTGCCGGCCGCACGTCGCTTATTGCCGGCCGCGAGCCGCTTATTGCCGGCCGCGACCGACGCGCGGCCGACGCGCGGCCGGGGCTGGGGGAGCCGGTCGGGAGGGGCGTAGCCCCGGACTTACAGCCCATACTTGCTCAGTAGATAAAGGAGCGAAGCCATCGCCGCGCCGCCCAGCTCCAGCTCGCGGCGATGCACTTGCTCGAACGTGTCGGCGGCGGTGTGGTGCAGGTCGAAGTAGCGTTGCGAGTCGCCGTCGTAGCCGAACAACGCCAGCGGGCGCACGGCGGCCGTGAGCGGCTCGATGTCGGTGCCGCCGTGGCCTTCCACGAGGCCGTCGGCATGGTACGGGGCCAGCAGCGGTTTCCAGGCGGCTACTTTGGTCCGGCGCGCGGGGGTCGTTTCCACCGTGAAGCCGCGCGGGGTGAAGCCGCCGCCGTCGCTTTCGATAGCCGCCAGGTGGGTTTCCTGGTTCAGCTTGGCCTGCTCGGCGTACATCTGCGCCCCGCGGGTGCCGTTTTCCTCGTTCATAAAGAACACGGCCCGCACGGTGCGTTCCGGGCGCAGGCCGGCGGCCCGCAGCAGGCGCACGGCTTCGAGGCTCTGCACCACGCCCGTGCCGTCGTCGTGGGCACCCTGGGCCAGGTCCCACGAGTCGAGGTGGCCGCCGACGGTGATGATTTCCTTCGGGAATTTCGAGCCGGTCACTTCGCCGATGACGTTGAAGCTTGGCTCATCGGGCAGGGTCTGGCAGCTCATACTTAGCTCGACTTCGAGGCCGGGGTCGGTGCTGAGGGCTTGCGAGAGGGCATCGGCGGCAAGGGTGCTCAGGGCGGCGGCCGGCACGCGGGGCGCGTCGGGGCCGTAGTTAGTGGCCCCGGTATGCGGCAAATCGTCGTGGGCGCTGGTGAGCGAGCGCACGAGCGCGCCCACGGCCCCGCGCCGCCCGGCCTCGGCCGGGCCGGCGCGGCGCTGGTCGCCGGCCCGCCCGTAGGCCTGGCCCGGCTCGATGAGCGCGTCGTCGAAGGGCCGGTTGAAAAACACGAACTTGCCGCGGATGGCCGCCTCGGGCAACGCCGCCAGCTCGGTGAGGCTGCGCACCTCGACCACGGCCGCGCGCAGGGGTTTGGCATTGGGCGTGGGCACCGAGCCGCCGAGCGCGCACACGGCCAGCGGCAGCTTGCGGCCTTTGCCCAGCAAGGTGGCTTTTTCTTTGGCCCCGCGCACCCAGTGCGGCACCTGGCAGGGCTGCAAATAGACCCGGTCGAAACAGTTGGCCTTTTCCATCGTGAGCTTGGCCCAGGCCACGGCCAGCGCCGCCTGCGGCGAGCCGGACAGGCGCGGCCCGATGGTCTGGCACAGGTAGCGCAGGTTCTCGTAGCTCTGGCCCCGCAGCAGAGCCTCGTCGTAGAGCCGGCGCAGGGCCAGCGAGTCGGCGCGGGCGGCCGCGCGCGGCGAAATGGCGGGGGCGGCGGAGATGCCCGTTTTGGCCGCGCTCCCTTTGGCCGGACGGCGCTGGGCCAGCGCGGCCGGCGGCAGCCCCAATAACCCCAACAGCCCCAGCCAAAACATCCCGGACAGGGCTCGCCGGTACGAGAGCCGGGTGGCGTAAAATTCCTTCATCGCGCAAGTATAAGCCCAATAAAACGCCGCCGATGGCGCGCGGCGCGCGGCCGGCTGGCCGGGGGGCCGCGTTTTACCGCCGCGCGCGCCGTAAGTTGTGGCGGCATTTAACTTTTCCTCCTTTTTTACCGCCCCTACCCCCATGCACGTACTGCTCGTTGAAGATGAAAAAGCCCTCCACCAGGAGGTGCGCCAGTTTTTGGTTCAGGCCAAATACCTCGTCGATTCGGCTTTCACCTACGCTCAGTCGCAGGAAAAGCTAGCCGGCAACTCCTACGATTTCGTGCTGCTCGACCTGGGCCTGCCCGGCGGCGACGGCCTGGATTTGCTGCGCGAAGTGAAGCAAAGCGACCGGCAGGAAGCCTCCTTTATCGTGCTCACCGCCCGCGGCGCGCTCGACGACCGCATCCGGGGCCTCGACCTGGGGGCCGACGACTACCTGGCCAAACCCTTCTCCCTGCTGGAGCTGACCAGCCGCATGCAGGCCATCACGCGCCGTAAGTTTAGCCTGAAGCGCGACGAAATGACCTTCGGCGACGCTTTTCTGATGGACCTCACCGCCCGCACCGTGCGCTACGGCTCGCAGCCCGGCGCGCCCGGCCCCGAGGTGCCGCTCACTAAAAAAGAATTCGACCTGCTCCACTACTTAATGTTGCACCGCAGCCGGGTGCTCACCCGCCTGCAGCTCGGCGAGCACCTCTGGGGCAACGCCCTGGAAGACGACACGGACTCGAACTACATCGACGTGCACATCAAAAACCTGCGTAAGAAACTCAACGAGTTCGGCTCCGCCGACTTTATCGAAACCGTGCGTGGCATCGGCTACCGGGCGGTTTGAGTTAGGAGTATTGGGGGTCATTGTCATGCAGAGCGCAGCGAAGCATCTCGCGTGGCGCAGTAAACCCAACCGCTCGCCTCGTTGCTGATGCCTGATTTTACCGCGCCACGCGAGATGCTTCGCTACGCTCTGCATGACAATGACCCTCGCTACTCCTAACTAAATCCCGTGCTGCTCGAAACCAAGCTGGGCTTGTTCAACGGCTTGTCGAAGCTGCTGCTGGTGCTGCTCGGGGCGCTGCTGATTCCGCCCGTGGTGCAGCGCGTGGCGGTGCTGCACACCGACGAGCATTTGCAGGACCGCAAGGCGGCGCTGCTGCGCCTGTTGGGGCCGGGTGGGCAGGGGCTGCCGCTGCTGCGGCAGGCCGCGCGGGCCGATGCCGCCGCCGCCGCCGCCCCGGCCGACTTGTTGCGACAGGAATACCTGACGCTCTCGCCCTTGCCCGACTCCACGCGGGTGCTCACCCGCGAGCGCATCGTGGAGGAGCCGCGCCGGGTGGGGCTGGCCACGGAGGACTTTCGGATTCTGCGCTACGAAGGGTCGCTGGCCGGGCCGGGGGGCAATTTCCGGCTCGAAATCGGCTCGTCGCTGGCCACGATTGAGCTGCTCACGACCACGCTGCGGCGGCTCGCGCTGTGGGTGCTCGTGGCCGGGGCGCTGGCCACGGTCTTCGCCGATGCCGCCTTCGCCCGCTATCTGCTCGCCCCGCTGCGCGAGCTGATGCGGCGCAAGCTGCGCGGCATCCGGCAGCCGGGCGAGTTCTCGTTCGAGCGCCTGCCGACCAACACGACCGACTTTCGGCAGCTCGACGACGCGCTCTCGGCCCTGATGCGGCAGCTGCAAGCCTCGTTCGAGAAGGAGCGCGAGTTCATGAGCAACGTGAGCCACGAGCTGCTCACGCCGGCCAGCATCCTGCAATCGCGCTTCGAGAACATGCTCCAGGACCCGACCTTGCCTGAGCAGCACGCCGCCCAAATCGTGGAAAGCCAGCGCACGCTCTACCGCCTGCGCAACACGGTGCGCACGCTGCTGCTCATCGCCAACATCGAAAATGAGCAGTATCTGCGCGAGGACAGCGTGAGCCTGTGCGCCACCGCCCGCGACGTGGCTGAAGAGCTGGACGACCGCCGCCAGCAGCGCGACATTCACCTGGCCCTAGACCTCGCCCCCGACTATGTAGTGCGCCAGGCCAACGCCACGCTGCTGCACACGCTGCTGCGCAACCTGCTGGCCAACGCTTTCAAATACAGCTACGCGGGCAGCCACGTGCGGGTGCTGGGCCGCCCGCGCCCCGGCGGCGGCTACGCCCTGCGCGTCGAGGACGACGGCCCCGGCATCGCCGCCGAGCACCACGCCCTGCTTTTCGACCGCTTCCGCCGCTTCACCGGCGGCGGCGCCCAGGCCCCCGAAGGCTACGGCCTGGGCCTGCCCATCGCCCAAACCATCGCCGAGTTTCACCACGCCGGGCTGCGCGTCGAGTCGGAAGTGGGCAAGGGCACGGCGTTCGTGCTGGAGTTTGGGCCTACCAGCTGACCGACAGAGTAAGCTGTCCGCCGAGGCCCTACTCCACGATGCGTTGCAGCGTGGATAAACGCACCTCTTTTTGGTTATTTTCGAGGCGGGAAATAGCCGCTTTGTTGGTACCGCACCGTTCCGCCAACTGCTGCTGCGTCAGCCCCTGTTGCCGACGGGCTTCCTGCAGCAGCGCTCCCAGCCGAAATGCTTCAAAGCCCTGTTCCAGCTGGTCGCGCTTAGGCGTTCCACGCTGGCCGTAGTGCGCTTCTTTGAATTGGTCCAGAGTACGGGCTTTACATTTATTCAGCATAGTTACCGATGAGACGCTACTTCTCTCTTGTTTATCTGATGGTATTGATTCAGGCGTGTTCTTCTGAAGTACGGAGTAATTCTGTTACGGATAATAATTCGGCAGTTACCAGGCCAGCACGAATTGACACGCTTTCTGAATATAGTCTAGCAGATAGCGCTTTGGTTACGCACGTAAAAAACGCCTTCTACCGAAGCAAAAGCGGACATCTCTATGAGCGGACCTTTGCACAGATATTCCCCGAAGGTATAGATACAATTGCGTGGAAGGAGTATTTTAACGGACAAATTCCACAGACTTTGGACCCGCTGTCATTCGAGGCTTTAGATGGCTGGTTTGCCAAAGATAAGAACGCCGCTTATTACTACCGTCCCGTAAGTGGCGGGATGATTATTATGAAATTGAGTGTTGCAGATGCTAAAACTTTCAAGGTTTTAGCAGGTGATTACCGTTATGCGGTAGATAGTAAAAATGTGTACCAGGAGAGTGAAATATTGGAGGACCTGGACCCCGCTACTTTGCGAGTAATTAGAAACAAAGAGGGACGGATTATCAAGCTGATTAGTGGCTCAACTCACCATAATGTTAAGCTTGTTAAGTAAGCTTCTGTATTTCGTTAATAATTCTATCCCAGCGCCGCCCGCACCCGCGCCACCCGCTCGGCCACGCTGCCATCGAGCAAGGTAAACGGGATGCCCAGCATATCGAGCTGCATGAGGATGGCGCCGTGCTGAAACTGCCGGAGCGCTTCGGGGCCGCGCCAGCCGTCCTGCTCGAAGGGCACCGTGGGCTGGCACACGAAGGTGCAGGCGTAGCGGAGGCGGCAGGCAGCGGCCAGCGCGCGCAGGGCCGGGTCGCACCGGTGAAAATAGTAGTAGGAATAGAGCGCCGTGGTGGCCGCGTTCGTGTCGCACACCAGCCAGCCACGGGCCTGAGCGGTGGCCGCGTCCTCCAGCTCCAACTGCCGCCGCCCTATGTAGAGCAGGTCCTCGTAAGCCAGCGCACCCTGCTTTTGCTCGTGCAGCAGCCGGCCGTATTCGGGCACCCAGGCCGTGTGCAGGCTTTCCGCCAAGGCTTGGCTCAACGTGGTTTTGCCGCTGCTCTCGGCTCCCAGCAGCACCAGGCGCGGCACGGCGGCGGCGGCCACGGCTCCGTATTGCGCCGCCACGAAGGGGTGGATTAAGTACAGCGGATTAGGGATTAGGGACTCAGGATTGAGGACAGACTGCGGGCCATTGAGCAGCGCCCGCAATTGCGTCCCGCTCACGGGTACTTGCCGGCGGGCCTCGTCTACGGCGACGTGGGCCGCGTCCAGGTGCCGGGCGAAACCGGGGCCGTAGGCTTCGGAGCTGAACACCACGCTCGGTTGCAGTCCGCGCCCGGCCAGCCACTGCCGCACGAACTCGCGCTGGATAAAGTCGTCGGCCGCGTCGGGCGGCACCTGGTCGGCGGCAGCCGTCAATGCCTCGATGCGCAAGCGCGTGGTGCCGATGCGCGGGCCTGCCTCGAAATCGTCGCCCCGATAAAGCTCGCGCAACCAGCCCGCCCGCGCCGGGGCCGGGTGCCGGGCATCGTCGGGATTAGCGTACACGAGCACCAGCAGCTCCGACACCTGGGCGGCGGCCGTCTCGAGCAGCAGCTGATGGCCCCGGTGCGGGGGATTAAACTTACCGACGACCAAGCCAAGCGACATATTTTTTTAGCTGTGAGTTAGGAGTCATAAGTTTTTGCCCGTCATTTATCTCACAATAACGAGCAGAAACTTCTAACTCACCCCTCTATATTTGACCTGGCTAAGCTTTCCCGTATGATACGCACCCTGCTTGTTCCGACCGAACGCCGTATCTCTATCGAAATTCCCGCTGGCTTTGTGGGGCAGGAAGTGGAGATTATTGCATTCACTACCGGCGAGGTAGCCGAAAAGACCGACCTGCCGGATAAGCCCCTGACTCACCTGGCCGCCGAAGCCTCGCTGGCTACGGACTGGCTCACGCCCGAAGAAGACCAGGCATGGCAAACTTTGTAAGAGGCGATGTGGTGGTGCTGCCTTTTCCCTTCTCCAACTTATCGGGGTCGAAAAGGCGGCCGGCACTGGTGCTGGCCGATTTGCCGGGCGCTGATATTCTGCTTTGTCAGATAACGTCGCAAGCTACGCGCGATGCCCTGGCCCTGCCGCTGACCGCCACCGACTTTGCCAGCGGCGCGCTGCCCGTGGCTTCTTTCATTCGTCCGAGCCGCCTGTTCACCGCCGATAAAAGCATCATCGTGCGCAAGGCCGGCAGCTTACGGGCCGACCTGCAACGGCAGGTAGTGGCCGCCATTGTCCGGCTCATCAGTTGAGCCACTCACACCTCGCTCAGCATTTCCAGCACCAAATGCTCAACGGGCGAAAGCAAGTCTTGGTCGAGCGGGTCGGCATCGTGGCGACGCAGGAACTCCACGAGGCGGCCCGAGCGGAACAGCTCCGTTATCTGGGGGTGAATGTAGTATTTGGCGCACACGGTGGGCGTATTGCCCAGGCGGCTGGCCACGGCTTTGGTGGCCCGCTTGATGGCCTGGTCAGCGGGCAGGTCGGGGGTTTCGTGCAGCACGGCTTCCAAGCTAGCCACCATCTGCACGGTGCCGCCCCAGGTGCGGAAGTCTTTGGCCGACAAGGCCAACCCCGTTTGCTGGTGCAGGTAGTCGTTTACGTGGCCCGATTCGAGCGGGTGGCGCTGCCCGTCGGGGCCGTAAAACTGAAACAGGTGCTGGCCCTCAATTTCCTGACACTGCCGCACGAGCCGGGCCAGCCGTCGGTCGCGCAGGGTCACGTCGTGGGCCACGCCCTTCTTGCCCACGAACGAAAAGCGCACCTCGGCCCCGTGAATGTGCGCGTGCTCGTCGAGCAGCGTCGTCAGGCCGTAGCTCTTGTTCTTTTTGGCGTACTCCTCGTTGCCGACGCGGATAAACGACTGGTCCATGAGCGTGAGCACGAGCGCCACCACTTTATCGTGGCCCAGCCCGGGCCGGGCCAGGTCGTGGCGCAGTTGCTGGCGCAAGGTGCCCAGCTGCTGCCCGAACGCGAGCAGGCGCGAGAATTTGGTAAGCGAGCGCGCTGCTTCCCAGGCCGGGTGGTAGCGGTACTGCTTGCGGCCGGCCGTATCCACGCCCGTCACCTGGAGGTGAAAGTTGGCGCTGGGCGCAATCCAGACCTGCTGCCAGGCCGGCGGAATGACGAAGCTTTGGATGCGGGCCAGCGTCTTTTCATCGCTGATTTGCTGCCCTTTGGCTGTGAGATAAACGAAGCCGCCGCTGGCTTGTGCCTCGCGCCGCAAGCCGGGGCCGTGGTCGGTGGCGTAGCGCAAGCCCGCCAGCGCGGCCTGTCGGGCGGGGTCTTTGTACAACTCGTGGGCGGGCAAGTCGGGTGATTCAGCGGGCGCGGGCGGGGCGGACGCGCGGCGGGTTTTAGGGCGGGCAGAAGTCGGAGTTGGGGCGGAAGGCATGGCGACAAAAAGGCTGGGCCGACTTCTACGCAAAACCCAACCTGGGTGGCCAGGGAAACTTTTCAGGGAAACTTTTCGGGCCGCGCCGCCGTGTATTTGAGCCGGGAGTGGTACGTTTCGGACGCTGAAGAAGAGGACACGGACACGCTTTCGGGCGTGGTGCATTATTCGCCACTCGAACAAGTAAACGGCTGACTGCTCGCAATCAGCCGTTTTTCCTTTTAAACATCGTGACCAACACGAGCCGACGGTAGCGGGGACGAACCTCCACAATCACGACTGTCATTAGCTGTTCCAGCTCACTACTAGTTTCTGGCTGCCAGCGCAACGGCGGCTGAGCCGAACGAGCAGGAGCACCGGCTGCCAGCGCAACGGGCACGAAAATCCAGTCAGGCAGCGCCAACATACCGGCTTCGGTCAGCGGATTCTGGTCGCGACTACCCCACTCCTGGCTGTGGCCTGCAAAGGCATGACGCACCCCGTAGCTATCCAGCGTGAGCTGAAAATCCCGCGCGTCAAGGCCAATAACCGCTTGAACGCGAGCGGCCAGCGGCGGCGGCAGCTTTCCTGGCTCGCACACTCCTTTCGGGTCGTGGCCCTGGGTCAAGCGGACGTGCGCCAGCAGAGCACTCATGTCGGGAAATTTCTGATGCACGTTCAGGCCGATGGCTGGCAAGATAAGCCCACTGCTTACGGTCGTGCTTGAGGTCATGCGCCAAACGCTGCCCGCCGCAGCGAGCAGCGTCAGTGGTTCCGCCGCCCGCCGCGTAGGTTTGCCCCATGAAGCTGCGCCAGACGCTCTCCGATGCTTTCGAGTGGGCCGACACGGCGCTGACCCGCGCCACGGCCCGCCTGGGCCGGCTGCGCCCGCTGCACCTGGACGTGTACCGCTCCTACGGCACGGCGCACCGCCTTTACGTAAAAGGCCGCCTGCTGGCCGACCGTGGCATTACGCCCCAAACGGAGGCCGACTCGCCCTGGCGCAATCTGCAAGCCATGTACCGGCGCTTCAACAGCCGCGAGATTAGCGGGGCCGAAGTGCGGGTGACCGTGCCCGGCGGCGAAGGTGAGCTGCCCGTGCGCACCGACGCGGAGGGTTATTTCAGCCTTTTTCTCGACCCGCCCGCCCTGCCCCCACCCACGGACTATCTCTGGCACGCCGTGCCGGTGCGCCTGCATCGGCTGCCGCGCCGCTTCCAGGGCCTGCGCGGCAAGGTCGAGGGCGTAGCGCAGGTGCTGATTCCGCCGCCCACGGCCGAGTTCGGGGTCATTTCCGACCTCGACGACACTGTCATCGTGACCCGCGCCACGCACCTGCTGCGGATGCTGCGCACGGTGCTGCTCTCCAACGCCCACTCGCACGAGCCGCTGGCCGGGGTGGCGGCCTTCTACCAGGCCCTGCTGCGGGGCCTGAGCGGGCGGCCCGACAACCCGTTCTTCTACGTCAGCTCCTCGCCCTGGAATCTTTACGACGTGCTGGAAGAGTTCCTGGCCCTGCGCGGCGTGCCGCCCGGCCCGCTGCTGCTGCGCGACACGCTGCTCGGCCGCCCGCCCGTACCGCCCGGCGAGGCCACGCCCAGCACCCTGCACCACGGCCACAAGCTGCTCGAAATCAAGCAAGTGCTAGCCACCTACCCGCACCTGCCCTTTATCCTGCTCGGCGACTCCGGCCAGCACGATGCCGCCATCTACGCCGAAGTCGTACGCCAGCATCCGGGCCGGGTGCGGGCCGTCTATATCCGCGACGTGGGCGTGCCGGCCCGCTTGGCGCGGGTGGTGCCCGTGGCGGCCGCGCTCTGGCAAGACTGCGGCGTGGAGATGCTGCTCGTGGCCGACTACCTGGCCGCCGCCACCCACGCCACGGCGCGGGGTTTCATCACGAAGGAAGGACTGGCGGCCGTGCAAGCCGCGCATGGGTAATTTTGGGTGATTTTGAGTGTTGGGTATCAGGGTCGTTGTCATGCAGCGCGCAGCGAAGCATCTCGCGTGGCGCAGTAACCTTTTTCGTTAGCACGAAAGCCACCGTTAGATTTTACCGCACCACGCGAGATGCTTCGCTGCGCGCTGCATGACAACGACCCCAAACCCTAACACCTGAAACCCAATACCCTACTTTTGCTTCGTGGCCACCTCCGCTTCTCCAGGCATATTCCCTCCTTTCCGCACCATCTGGCGGGTGGCTTTGCAGAGCGCGACGGTGCTGTTTTTGCTGTCCGTGGCCTGGGTGCTGCTGTATCGGTGGGTACCGCCGCCCGCTACGTGGCTCATGCTGGAGCGCCGCGCCCACGCGCCCATTGGGCTGGGCTACCTCAGCATTCAGCCCGACCCGCGCCGTATCCGCTACGAGTTTACGACGCTTGAGGAGGTGGCTCCGGGCGTGCCGCTGGCACTGGTAGCGGCCGAGGACCAGCGGTTTCTGCTGCACCACGGCTTCGATTTCGATAATCTTTGGCGGGCGGCGCAGTACAACTGGCATCGCGCCGAGGGCCAGCCGGTGCGCGGCGGCTCCACGATTTCGCAGCAAGTAGCCAAGAACGTCTTTCTCTGGCAGGGCCGCTCCTACCTGCGCAAGGCCGCCGAGGCGTATTTCACCATGCTCATCGAGCTGCTCTGGAGCAAGCGCCGCATCATGGAAATGTATTTGAGCGTGGCCGAGATGGGCGACTGCACCTTCGGGGTGGAAGCGGCCAGCCAGCGCTATTTCCACAAGTCGGCCCGCGCCCTGAACGCGTCCGAAGCGGCCCTGTTGGCCGGCGTGCTGCCCAATCCGCTCCGCTTCCGGGCTAGCCAGCCAGGGCCGCAGGCGCGGGCCAAGCAGCTGCGGGTGCTGCGCAACATGCGGGCGCTCGGCGGGGCGGCTTATGTGAAAGAGTTGGTGGAGAAATGAGTTTCTTGTTTCTTGTTTCGGCGTTGCCAAGTCTCAGAGCACGAAGGAGTTCCTGAAACCTTGAATTAATTAAAAACAATTTGCTCAGACCCGCTTAACAAGAAACAAGAAACAAGAAACAAGAAACAAGAAACAAGAAACAAGAAACAAGAAACAAGAAACAAGAAACAAGAAACAAGAAACAAGAAACAAGAAACACCCATG
>Ga0209511_1001431_pt1 | contig 21259 bp, 33 predicted proteins | sample SSSSmetaG_FD_184141 | JGI IMG/M metagenome (GOLD analysis project Ga0209511, IMG submission 184141) | Glacier valley bacterial and archeal communities from Borup Fiord, Nunavut, Canada, to study Microbial Dark Matter (Phase II) - ​SSSS... | ecosystem: Environmental > Aquatic > Freshwater > Ice >...
TGGGACTTCTTGTTTAGGAACATGGGGTGACTTCGGCACGCTTGAGGAACCATTCTCCGCCCATCGGTACAAAGATATCGGGAAGCGACTGTCTCAAGCGACGTTGGCACATAGGGCGCTTCCTCAGTTCATCGACCAACTTCTTGCGGTCGATGTTGTCGAAGAACGCTTCGATGTCGGCCTCGAGGATCCAGGCCACTTCTCCGGAGACGCTATCGTGCAGCATCTTGATCGCATCGTGGGCGCTGCGGTTCGGACGAAAGCCGTACGAACAGTCTAGAAACACCGGTTCGTAGATCGCGGTCAGGAGCGTTGTCAGCGCTCCCTGCACGACCTTGTCCTCGGTGCACGAGATCCCAAGCGGGCGCAACGTTCCATTTGCTTTCGGGATTCGGACACGACGGATCGGTTGATGGCGATACCGCGCGGTTCGCATCCGGTCGTACAGACACCGAATGTTATCCGCGAGCTCTCGCCCGTACTCCTCCTTCGTGACTCCATCCACGCCGACGGCAGCATCCTTTCGGAGCCGATGAAACGATTGCTTTAGTACGTGCTCGTCGAGCACGTGCGCAAGCGATCGCAGTCGTAGTCCCGGATCCTTTCGGGCCAGCTCCATTACCTTCGCGAGTTTTGGTGACGTGTTCTTCGAGATCGTCGTCTCGTCCACGGTTCCCTCCACGAGTTCGTCTACGCACGGGCTTCCTTTACTCTTCCGGGTCCGGGTGCGGTTCTCCGTTCCCCGTCACTCATCGCTCTTATGAAGCCCTCCGACTCCCGCGTTCCGGTCCGCCCTTCGCATCGATCGTCTCTTACGTCAGGCGCACTCGAACGTCTTCGACGCCGAGCGGTTCGCGGGTCTCCCAGGTTGCAAGGTCATCCTTTGTTTCCGTGCCGCAGTCACACACCCCGTCGTAGGTCGCATGGCCCTCCCGATCTTTGGCCACGCAACTGTTGCCTTCGCCGCCGTGAGAAGCGTCTCGGCCTACGAGAATTCCCATTTCGAGATTGCTTGCGTGCGGCCCAGTTACTCGCGTGCCTACGCATCGCCGCCACCATCGCTGATCGCGTCGCAAGGCTCGCTACCGGCTGCGCGGACTCGCTTTGCCGGACGGGACGTTCACCCGCAGGACGACGTTCCGAGTTTCAGTTCTTCATCCGTTCCTCCTCTCGGTCTTGCATGTTCTGGTCGCACCCCACGTGGGGCGCGCGCAACCGAGATGCGGACGCCGACGTCCCACGTGGGGCGTGCGCAACCGAGATGCGGACGCCGACGTCCCACGTGGGGCGTGCGCAACCGAGATCCGGACGCCGACGTCCCACGTGGAACATGCGCAACCGAGATCCGGACGCCGACGTCCCACGTCGGGCGTTCGCAACCGAGAGCCGGACGCCGACGTCCCACGTGGGACATGCGCAACCGAGATCCGGACGCCGACGTCCCACGTGGGGCATTCGTAACCGAGCCCCACGTGGGCATCGCGATTACAGCGCGTGCCGGAACACCGCCGCCATCGCGACCGCGAGCGTCGCGACGAGGCTCGCCGTCATCATCACGAGCGCCGCGGGCACCGCGACCGCACCGGGCACGTTCGCGCTCGCTCGCGCCGCGACACGCACGCCCGCCCCTGCTGCAACTTGCACGACCGCTGCGGTTACGAGCCAAGGCACCGCCAGCCGCACCGCGGTCGGCACGAGCCTGGCGAGCGCACCGATCACGTTCGCTTGTGTGGTCGCGAGCGCGGGCATCTTCTGATGACTCGTCACGATCGACTCGATCACCATCACGTGGCCATCGATGCCGACGAACACGGCCGCCGCGAGCACGCCGAACAGCGCCGTGTAGGATCCCTGAGCCTTGCCGGTACCCGCGATATCGACGAGCCGGCCCGCCGCCATCGCGGCCAGGAGCGGCACCGCCGCGACGATGCCGAGCGTCGCGCCGATCACGACCTCGCGCACCGCCAGCTCCCATGGGACACCGGCGCTGGTCAGCGGTCCCACGACCGGCGCGACGATCAGCGCCGACCACACCCCGAGCGCGAGCGCCAGGGCCCCCTGGACCACGCGCGGGATGCCGCCGACGAACGTCGTCACCACCGCGATCGCCACCGCACCACGCATCCCGAGCACGACGACGAGCCACGGCGACACTAACTCGCTCCTGCGCTGCCCGCTGCCGTGATCAGCGGCCAAAGCTTGTCCGCGAACGCGACGATCTGATGCCCGATCGACGGCGCGAAGACCACGATCGCCGCCCCCACCGCCGCCACGCGTGGCACCAGCGCGACTGCCGGATCTTGGATCTGTGTGAACGCGCCGAGGAGGCCCGTCACGATCCCCGCGACCAGCGCCGCGACCAGCACGGGTGCCGCGAGCAACAACACGAGCAACATCCCCTCGCGCACCACGCCGATCACGTTCGCGGTCACACGTAACCTCGCAACAAGCTCTCGAGCAGCAACCGCCAGCCATCCACGGCAACGAACAACAGCAGCTTCAACGGCAGCGCGATCGTCTGCGGATTCGTCGACGCCAATCCGAGCGACGCCAACCCGAGCGCGACGACCAGATCGATCACCAGGAACGGAATGAAGATCAGGATCGCGATCATGAATGCCTCGCGCAGCTCGCTCGTCACGAACGCCGGCGCGATCACCCACACCTCGTCGCCTTGAACCTCGTGGCCGAGCTTGGTGCCGAGCTCGCGAAACGTGGCGCGGTCTTTCTCGGCCGAGTGCTTGATCAAGAACGCGCGCAGCGGCCCGATGCCGCGCTCCGCTGCATCGAGCTGCGACTGATACTCCGCAGGCACGAGCACGCGCAGCGCATCACCGGGCGTCGGTGACTGGCCCGGGGTCGGCGCAGGCGCCGGCGCGGTCGGCGCAGCCGGCGTCCCCGCGGCTCGCACCATATCGATCGCGACCGGCGACATCACGAAGAACGTGAGGATCAACGACAGTCCCGTCACGACCAGGCCCGATGGCGCATCGGGCGCACCGATCGCATTACGCACGAGCGACAACACGACCGAAATCTTCACGAAGCTCGTCAGCGTGAGCACGACGAGCGGGATGATCGCGACCAGCGCGAGCAGGACCGCGTTCGTCATTCCGCGTGCTCCGTCGCCGCCTCGGGAATCACATCTGGAATCGGTGCGGGCGCAGCGACCACACCCTTGCGCCGCAGCCACGCGCCACGCACGAGCTCGCCGAAGCTCGGCTGCACCGTCTTGCGTGCCTCGACCTCTCTGCCATCGAGCTCGGTCAGCACCGAAAGTCCCATCTCGCTCGTGCCGACCAGCAGTGTCTTGCCCGCAACCTCGACCACGTACAGCGACCGCCGCGGTTCGAGCGGAATGCGCGACACCACGGTCATCAGATTCGCGCCTCGCGCCCTGCCCGTCGACAACAGCCGACCGAACAACCGGACCGCCACGAAAGCCGCCACACAAACAACGCCGAGCACGATGAGCGACGTCACCAGCAAATCGCCGTAGCTCGCGCCCGCCGCTACACCGTTCCCAGGCATGAGCTGGGCGTACCACCCAGGTCTGACAGCTTCATGCCAGCCCGAGGTTGGCCAGCAGTTGCCACCGACTGTGTTTGCAAAACCTGGAGCGGCGAGCTCGAGCGCCATGTAGCACGAGCGTCCCCCGCCCCTTTGCTCGCGAAGCTAGCCCTTGGAGCCCGCGATAAACGCATCGATCAGGTCCTGCGCTGGGTTACCTGCACGGACGTCGGCCAAGGCGGCGAGAAGCTCATCGAGTTGAGTCCGATCCACCCTCGTGGCGAGCGCCTCATCGAGCTGCTCCAACGTCGCAACCGACCGCAATCGCGCCAGCTGGAGGATCGCGCGCCGCGCGCCGTTGAGCTCTCCAGCCTCACGACCCTCTTCGCGACCCTCGTCTCGGCCCTTCGCTCGGCCCTCGTCGCGACCTTGGCCGTAGAACTTTTTCGCGAAGGCGCTCTGGAACTCGTAGTTCTTCATCATTTCAGCCTCGATGACTGCCTTGCACACGGGGTCCAACGCTCGAAGGATCAAGTCGAAGTATAAGGTACTTCGGTCCGTGGGCAGCGCCTGAATCGCCGCGAGCGCGACGCGCGCGACCTCGACGGTAGGATGCGCCAACGTCGAGAGCACCGCTAACTCGGGCGTTTCATTCGGTGCGCCCGTCACCGTCGGCACGTCGTCGAACCCGATCACGACCGGCTCTAGTACGAACTTCGGATGGCCGGTCTCGATCGGCTTTCTCGCCCATCGCGCAACCTTCTCGTCGGTCGCCACCACGAGCAGCATCACCGGACATCCCTCTCGCGCACGCAACGACGTGATGTATTGGGGCCAGCTCAGGTGCTTCGCCACATCAGTCGTCGTTTGCACTTCGACGACGACGACGACTGCACTGATCACGCCGTTCGCGCGATCACGTAGCACGACTGCATCCGCCCGGTACTCGACGGAGATCACTCGCGAGAGATCGATCGAGCCGAGCTCCACCCGGCCTAGTCGCGCGTCGAGTCCGACGCTCGCCGCGATCAGCTCGACTGCAAGCTCCGGTCGATTCCGGAACAGCTCGACGAGGATCTCGTGATCGAACGACACGGTCTCGCGCTGAAGCACGCGCCGTTCCATTCGCAACTTCGCGAGAGCTCTATCGCGGATGTCCGAGTCGTCCGTCGAGCGGACGTATCCGCCCGAAACTCGGGCGCTCCCGGACAGAAAAAACTACGCAACTCCTCCGCGCGAGTGCCGATAGCGGGTGGATGAAGCTTCAACCTCGCGTATATGCTCGCACCATGAACCAGGGTGGCGTTGTTGGTCGTTGTTCCTGGGTCTCTCGTTCGGCTCCGCAGCCTGCACGAAAGAGAATCCTGCCTATCACTGTCAGAACTCCACGTGTATCGACCCGGCATTTCCGTACTGCGATGCGGATGGCTCGATCGGCGGAACCGCTGGCGTGTGCATCGCGGTCACGTGCACGGCCGGCGAGTTCGGCAAGTGCTCCGGCGACTCGGCATTGACGTGCAATGACACGGGCACCGGCTACGTCGAGACGCAGTGCGCGCATGGCTGCGACGAAGGGACCGGCTGCAAACTCTGCGAAGCAAATCAAACCGTATGTGAAAACGGCGTTGTAGCTAGCTGTGACGCCAACGGTGCACAAACGGCGACAGAGAACTGCCCCCTGGGTTGCTTCGAGGATCAGCCGCGTTGCCGGGACATCGACCCGGCAAACCACCTCGGTACATACATGGACATGAACAAGACACCACCCGACCTCGATCTATCCACCGGTGATTGGTACGTCTTGAACGACGCAGCAGGAACGATCAGTGGTCCTCAGTCGGCCACTGTTGTGGTTCCAAACTACGTTGTAAATCAGCCGGGCGGAGGTCCGAGGATTCACGTCTATGTCGTGAACTCGTTGAAGTTAGGGTCTGTCTACATCGCAGGGCCAGCGCCCATTTCGGAATCGCAGGCGACGGTGTTTCTCGCCTCAGGCGACGTCAACATTTCTGGCCCAGTCAGACTGGATTATCACGCCGGCGGTTACGCCGACCGAACTTGCGCTGGCGCTCAGGGGTTTTCTACGTTCGCACAGTCGAACGGAGCAATTCAGGGTTACGGTCCAGGCGGGGGCGGAGCGGTTGCGGCCGGAGCTCATGGTGGCATTGTCGACGATGGCTTGGCCGGTGCTGCACGATTGGGCGGCGCACCATTCGGCGTCGACAGCCTCGAACCACTTGTTGGAGGCTGCTACGGAGGTGGTTATGACAACTCCGCCAACGGGGGGGATGTCTACGAGTATGGGGCTGGTGGCGGTGGCGCTCTTCAAATTACGAGCCGAAAGTCGATCACGATCGCGGGCCGTGTCTCCTCAGACGGTAGCGACGGCACTGCGGGCGGTCAGGGGCCCGGAACCACGACCACGTTTGGCGGCGGCGGCGGTGGGAGCATTCTTCTCGAGGCGCCAATTGTTACGTTGGCTGCGAATTCGATGCTTAGTGCTGCGGGTGGACGCGGGTTCGGATGTGACCCGCCGAACGAGTTCTGTGGTGGCCGCGGTCAAGGTGGCACTGCGACGGCCGCGCCAACGCCTGGAGGCAACCTTCAGTTCGTCATCGCCGCAGGCGCCAACGCTGAGTTCTATGCTGGTGGCGGGGGTGGGAGTGTGGGGCGGATTCGCGTGAACACACCGACCAGCACCTACTCGGCAGACAGCAGCGCGACCTTGAATGCATCAGTGACAACGGGCACCGTCAAGACCCGCTAGGCGAAACATCCGTCTCTGAAATTCCGCGCTCGGCGCGCAACGCAAAACGCGCGACCCGATGGCCGCGCGCTAGGTAATCGAGCGATTCGAAACTAGAGGCAGGTGACGGCGGTCGGAATAACCGTCGGCAGGATCTCGTAGGAACCAGCACCGGTGGTGTCGTAGGTCCAGATGCCAGTGATCGAGTTGTAGCATTTGGTGGTGTCGTTCATGTCGTAGCCCGTCAGGAACGTCCAACCGTAAGAGAACGCGGTGCCGTTCTGCGTGAGCTTGCCGAATGAGCTCATGGCCGACTGAGCCGTGGTGATCTTGAATTGACCGGTCGGTCCCGTGCCATTGATCGTGATTGGCGAGCCAATCCACTTGTGGCCGGTCGCATCAGCGGTGAGCTGCGCTGCAGTCAGGTTCGGCGTCGCGGGGAGCACCGTGCAACTGGCGGCATCCTTCGTCACTTGCAGCGCTTGAATCTCGACCTGCGGCTCGGGCGCCGTCGAGCTCGGCTTCTTGAAGAGTGAAGTATTTCCGATCACGTCGACAGTCGTCCCCGCAACCACACCGGTCGGGAGCGCAGAGCCACCGCCGAACGCGTAGATGCCACCATCCCCCGCCGCCGCTGCGGTGCCACTATCAGCGACGTACATGTTGTTATTCGAGACCGCGGTTACGCAAACGCCGGTGAGACTAACGGACGCCGGAAGCACTGGAGCGGTCGGCGCAGCGTCGGCTGCAACATCCAGCGCGTGGATCGTCGTGGCAGAGCGGCAAGATGCCGAAGCAACCACGCAGCCGTTATCCGCGCAGTCCGTAAAGCCGTTGCCATCGTTGTCGATGTTGTCGGCACAGGAGGTTTCCGCAGCCGGACACGCCGTACCGGTCGTGTTGAAGTCAGCCGCCGTGCGCGGAAGCACGAGGTAGTCGTAGAAGTAGTCGACGACACCCGTGAGCTGCCCGAAGCACGCGCCGTAGGGGATCATCGAGATGTCGGTCATGGTGCCCTCCATCTTGGCGACACCGGTGATCTTGAGCGCAAAGCTATCAGCCGGCGTCGGGGTCGCCTTGCTGAAGGTCTTCGCCGCACTCGCGGCCGCAACGTTATCGAGCTCGACGAGGACGCCTTCCCAGTCCTCCCACGCGTTGCTGAACGCCGAGCCGCCGCCGAGGGCCGACATCGTGCCGTCGTACATCTGGCCGATCGCGAGCGCGTCGACCTTGTCGGGCGTGATCGTCGCCGTCGCGCCGGTCTTCGTCACCGTCATCGTGCTGCTCGACGACGCGGGCTCGAGCTCCGTCGTCGTACGGCCCGTGTTGTCGGCGTTCGAGCCGGTCAACGCGAACTCTGCTTTGATGCCGCCGGTGATGTTGACGACATCGCCGACCGAGACCGTGCCGCTGGCGACGGTGCCCTTGAAGACATGCACCCCCGAGCGCTTGCCGCCACCCATGTCCTCGACCCACATATCGCCGGTCTTGTCGCCGAACGTGTCGACCGCGGTGACAACGACGTTATTCAGCGTGACGGCGGTGCCGGGCACCATCGACTCGCTCTGGATGTCCTTGACCGTCGTGGTGCTGCCACTACCACTGCCGCTGCCGCTGCCTTGGCCATCGGTGGGGCTGTTGTTGCTATCGCTGCGGCACGCGGCGGCGAACGAGACAGCGGCGAGAGAAAGAACGGCGATCAGCGAGGACAGACGACGCATCAACAGGCTCCGGGTAAGGGACGCGAAAAGCGCGACGGTGATAGTCCGTCGCGTGGAGCGTGTATACCGAAAAGCGAAAACCCGCCTGCGGCGGGCATCACAGATCATGGTGAATTTTTGCTGATCGATTTTGTCGATTTGGCGACGATTACGCCGCAGGTGCTGCGGCGATCGTCGGACCGAGGCCGACGAGCTCGACGAACGCCATCGGCGCCGCGTCTCCCTTGCGGGTGCGCGTCTTGAGGAGCCGCGTGTAGCCGCCCTTGCGGGTGGCAAAGTGCGGACCGATCTCTGTGAACAGGCGATCGAGAGCGTCACGCGTCTTCACCGTGAGGCGCGCCTGGCGCTTCGCGTGGATGATCTGTGCCTTCTCGTCGGCCGTGGTGGCGTCGCCCTTGGCGACGAGCGCGTGGACCGAGATGCCCCACGTGATCACCGGATCGGCGAACATACGAAGCTCTTTCGCCTTGGCTTCGGTGGTCTCGATCCGGCCGTGAAGCAGGAGCGAGGTGACCATGTTGTTCCACATGGCTTTGCGGTGCGGCGACTTGCGACCGAGCTTCCGACCTTGTTTGCGATGACGCATGACGATTCTCTCTAGCTCTCTGCTTAGGGCTTCTTGAGCGGGTTGGGACCCGGCCAGTTGTCGAGCTTCATACCGAGCTGCAGGCCCATCTCGGCGAGTAGCTCCTTGATCTCTTTGAGCGACTTGCGGCCGAAGTTCTTGGTCTTGAGCATCTCGCTCTCGGTCTTCTGAACGAGCTCGCCGATGTACTTGATGTTGGCGTTCTGGAGGCAGTTCGCCGAGCGGACAGAGAGCTCCAACTCGTCGACCGTGCGCCACAGGTTCTCGTTGAGCTTCTCGGCGGCTTCGTCGCGCGGGGCTTCGACGGGCTCGGCCATCTCTTCGAAGTTGATGAAGAGGTTGAGTTGCTCCTTGAGGATCTTCGCGGCGTACGCGACGCCGTCATCCGGGCGGACCGAACCGTTGGTCCAGCACTCGATCGTGAGCTTGTCGTAATCGGTTTGTTGACCGACACGAGCGTTCGTCACGATGAAGTTGACCTTGCGGACGGGCGAGAACAGCGCGTCGATCGCGATGGTGCCAACCGGGAGCTCTGCAGAGTGGCGCTCGGCCGGCTGGTAGCCGCGACCGGTGGAGATCGTGATCTCCATTGCCAGCTTGCCGTCCTTCGACAGCGTGCAGATCTTGTGGTCCGGGTTGAGGCAGGTGACGCCATCGACGAGCGTGATGTCGCCGGCGGTGACGAGACCTTCGCCGTGCTTGTCGATCCGGACGGTGTACGTCTTGTCGTGCTCGACTTTGAAGAGCGTCTCCTTGAGGTTGAGGATGATGTCGGTGACATCTTCGACAACGCCGGGCAGTGCCGTGAACTCGTGCAGCGCACCCTCGAGCGCGATGTGCGTGATCGCGGCGCCCTGGAGCGACGAGAGCAGAATGCGACGCAGCGCGACTCCGAGCGTCGTGCCGAAGCCCCGCTCGAGCGGCTCGCAAGAGAACTTGCCGTAGGTCTCGCTACGCTCCTCGATCTCGAGGGTCCGCGGGCGGATCAGGTCGCGCCAGTTCTTCGCCATGAAGGCGGTCTGTTCGGGGGTCGGTTCCATGTTCGTATCTCCTTGGATCGGCTGCTTTCATCACAGCCAAGTGTGAGGACCAAAACCTTTGGTCCGAAAGTGCCGGGGTTTCGAAGCCCGGTCCTGGGTCCCTAGAAACTACTTCGAGTAGAGCTCGATGATCAGCTGCTCGCGGATCGGCAGGGTCACGTCTTCACGAGACGGGAGCTGCGCGATGGCGCCGCGGAAGTTTTCCTTGTCGAGCTGGATCCAGCCCGGCACGCCGCGGCGATCGACGGCGGCGAGCGCCTCGTTGATGCGCGCGATCTTCTGCGACAACTCTTTGACCTGCACGACATCGCGCGGGCGAACGAGATACGACGGGATGTTCACCTTCTTGCCGTTGATGGTGAAGTGACCGTGGCGAACGAGCTGACGCGCTTCGGCATGGTCCGAGGCAAAGCCCATGCGGTACACGACGTTGTCCAGGCGGCGCTCGAGGAGCTGGATCAGCGTGTTACCCGTGACGCCCGGCATGCGGAGCGCCTTGTGGTAGTAACCGCGGAACTGCTTCTCGGCGATGCCGTAGATACGCTTGACCTTCTGCTTCTCGCGCAACTGCTCGCCATAGTCCGAGCGCTTGCGGCGACGGTTCTGGCCATGCTGACCCGGGGGATACGAGCGACGCTCGTACCCGCACTTGTCGGTGTAGCAGCGCTCTCCCTTGAGGAAGAGCTTCATATCTTCGCGCCGGCAAAGGCGACAAACGGGACCGATATAACGAGCCATGACTAAATCCCTTAAACCCGGCGGCGCTTACGAGGACGGCAACCGTTGTGTGGAACGGGCGTGACGTCACGGATGAGGTTGATCTTGAAACCAGCGGCGTTCAGCGCGCGGAGCGCCGACTCGCGACCCGAGCCCGGGCCGTTGACGTACACGGTGACGTTGCGAACGCCGTGCTCCATCGCCTTCTTGGCTGCATCTTCAGCAGCAAGCTGCGCCGCGAACGGCGTCGACTTGCGCGAGCCCTTGAACCCGCAGGTGCCGGAGCTCGACCACGCGACAACGTTTCCGCTGACGTCGGTGATCGAAACGATCGTGTTGTTGAACGTCGCAGAAATATGCGCGACGCCGGTCTGGATGTTCTTCCGGACCTTCTTCTTCGCCTTGACCTTCGTAGTGGACATTTTTCAGCTCATTACTTCTTGGTGACGGCGCCCATCTTCTTCACTGCCATACGCCGCGGGCCCTTACGGGTACGTGCGTTCGTATGCGTACGCTGACCGCGCGCCGGCAGGTTGCGGCGATGACGCGTGCCGCGATACGTGCCGAGGTCGACGAGGCGCTTGATCGAAAGCTGAATGTCACGACGGAGATCGCCTTCGACCCGGAAGTTCGCTTCGATCGCATCGCGAATCTTGCGGACGTCCGATTCGTCGAGATCGTCGCTCTTCTTGTCGGGCGAGACGCCGGCTGCGTTGAGCACGACCTTCGCTGCGTGACGGCCGAGGCCGTAGATGTATGTGAGTGCGATTTCCATCCGCTTGTTACGCGGGAGATCGACGCCGGCGATGCGAGCCATGACTAACCCTGCCTCTGCTTATGCTTGGGCTTTGTGCAGATAACGCGAACGACGCCCTTGCGCTTGATCATCTTGCACTGCGGGCAAATCGGTTTGACGGATGCTCTTACCTTCATGATCTTCTCTGCTTCTATCTGCTTAAGCGCCGGGATTTCCTGGAGTGGAAGTCGCTCTTGTTAGTACCCACGGACCGTCGTCAGTGATCGCGATCGTGTGCTCGAAGTGTGCTGACATCGAGCGATCTTTGGTCACGGCTGTCCAATCGTCTTCAAGAACCTCTACATCAGGGGACCCGGCGTTTACCATGGGTTCAACTGCGATGACAAGGCCGGTTTTAAGGCGTTTGCCACTACCGGCCTCGCCGTAGTTAGGAACTTGGGGGTCCTCGTGCATCTGCCGGCCGATCCCGTGACCGACGAATTGGCGGACGACCGAATAACCCTGTGCTTCCGCATAGCTCTGGACCGCGTGGCCCAGGTCGCCCAAACGGTTGCCCGCGACGCACAGGGCAATCGCTGCTTCGAGGGCGCCGCGCGCCGTGTCGACCAGCTTTTGCTTTTCGGGCGAAACCTTGCCGACACAGACCGTCCGGGCAGTGTCCGCACAGAAGTTGTGCTTGAAGGTGCCGAAGTCGATCCCGATGATATCGCCGTCTTTGAGGATCTCGTCCTTGCGCGGGATCCCGTGGACGATAACCTCGTTGATCGAGGTGCATAACACCGCGGGGTACGGCGGCTGCGCGTAGCCGAGGAACGCGCTCTTTACTTTGTGCTTCGAGATGCCCGCGCGCGCGATCATCTCGAGGTCCCAGGTCGATGCACCCGGAACCGCCGCGGCACAGAGATCATCGAGGATCCCGGCTGTCACCAGCGCGGATTCACGCATGAGCTTGAGCTCGTCCGGAGACTTGTAGACGATCCGCACGACAGCCGATCAGCGGGGACGAGCCGCGATGCGGCCGCGAATCCGTGGCCCCTTCGGTCCGCTGAAACCTTCGTAGTTGCGCGTGATCAAGTGCGACTCGATCTGCTGGACGGTATCGAGCGCGACACCGACGACAATCAACAGGCCGGTGCCACCGAACTGGAACGGCACCTGGAAGTACTTCTGGAGCAGTGCAGGGATCATGCAGACCACCGAGAGGTAGAGCGCACCCGCGAACGTGATCCGCGAGAGCACGCGCTCGATGTACTGCGCCGTGTTCTTACCTGGACGAATGCCCGGGACAAAGCCGCCCGACTTCTTGAGGTTGTCGGCGACGTCCACCGGGTTGAACACGACCGATGTGTAGAAGAACGCGAAGAACACGTTCAACACGGTGAAGATGAAGTTGTAGCGCCAATCCGCGGGGTGAAGCGCCGAGGCGACGTTCTGCATGAACTTGCCGAAGTACGTCTCCGAACCCGCCATGTTCGCGATCTGGTTCGGGAACATCAAAATCGACGATGCGAAGATCGGCGGGATGACGCCCGAGACGTTGATCTTGAGCGGCAGATAGCTCTGCGCGCCCGAGTACATCTTTCTGCCGACTTGTCTCTTCGTGTACTGCACCGGTATGCGCCGGTGGGCTCGTTCGAAGTAGCAGATCGCGGCGATCGTGCCGACCACGAGGATCAGCATGAACAGGATCGTCAGGCCGCCGACCGAGGAGCCCGAGCCGCCCGCGAGGAAGCGCGTGAGCGCATCGGGCATCGCGGCGACGATGCCGGCGAAGATGATCAGCGACGAACCATTGCCAATGCCTTGATCGGTGATGAGCTCGCCGAGCCACATGATGACCGTGGTGCCGGTCGTCAGCGTGAGGACCGTGAGGAGGCGGAAGCCGAGACCCGGATGAGCGACGACTTCAGCGCCACCTTTCGAGAGCCCCTCGACGTACGTCGCGATGAACCACGACTGCACCGCGGACACGAGGATCGTGCCGTAACGGGTCAGCTGATTGATGCGTTTCCTGCCCTGCTCGCCTTCTTTGTTGAGCTGGTCGAGCTTGGGCACCACGACGGTGAGCAGCTGGATGACGATCGACGACGTCACGTACGGCATGATGCCGAGCGCGAAGATCGACATCTGCTGGAGGGCGCCGCCCGAGAACATGTTGAACATGCCAAGGAACGAACCGGAGCCGCCCTTGGTCACGACATGGTTCATCTCGACGCGGTTGACACCGGGAATCGTGATGAACACGCCGACGCGATACACGGCCAGCATCGCCAGCGTGAATAAGATCCGCCGACGGAGCTCGGGGACCTTCGTGATATTTGCAAACGTGGAAGCCAAGGGGCTTGCCTCAGACAGCGGCGGGCATGGTGGTCTCGAGGATCTCGAGCTTGCCGCCAGCCTTTTCGATTTTTTCTTTGGCCGAAGCCGAGGCCGCGTGCACCTTGATGGTGAGCTTCTTCGTGATCGTGCCTTCCGAAAGGATCTTCACGCGCTCGGTGAGCTTCGGGATGATGCCCTTCGAGCGAAGGATTGCGAGGTCGACCGTCGCGCCAGCCTCGAACTCCTTCTCGAGGAGCTCGACATTGATGGGGAATGTCTCGACCCGGTTCGGGTTCTTGAAGCCGCGCTTCGGAATCCGGCGAACCATCGGAACCTGACCACCTTCGAACCCGAGGCGAGCGCCGTGATGACCCGGGCGAGCCTTCTGGCCCTTGACGCCCTTACCAGAGGTCTTGCCCGTACCCGAGCCGCGACCACGGCCGAGGCGCTTCTTGGGCTTGGTCGAGCCTTCGTTCGGGTGGAGGTTATGGAGCGTAATCGCCATGGAAATTCCTGAAGCTGCGCCGGAGCAATCTGGCGCGGAAACTAGTTACGAGCAAATACGAAATTCGCAAACCCGCCTGTTAGGGCGGGTTCCGGGATCTAGTCCGCAGTCTCGACGCGAACGAGGTGCGAGACCTTGCGAATCATGCCGCGCGTCTCGACGGTGTCCACGAGGACCACCGACTTGTGCGGGCCGCGCAGGCCGAGCCCGTCGAGCGTGAGGTTCTGTTGCTTCGAGCGGCCGACGCCGCTCTTGACTTGCGTGATCTTGAGCTTGAGAGCCATGAGTCCATTTCCCCTTAGGCCAGGGGCGCTTTGCGCTGATAGAAGTCCGAGACGTTCTTGCCACGGGTCTTCGCGACTTGCTCGACCGAGCGCAGCGCCTTGAGCGCGACGACGGTCGCGTGGATGACGTTGTGCTTGTTCGAGGTGCCGATCGACTTCGTGAGGATATCGGTGATGCCGGCAACTTCGAGCACCGGGCGGACACCGCCACCGGCGATCACGCCGGTACCCGGGCTGGCCGGGCGAAGGAGCACCTGCGCCGCGCCGAAGAAGCCTTCGATCTCGTGCGGAATGGTGCCCTTGACGAGCGGAACCTTGAAGAGGTTGCGCTTCGCGCGATCCGTACCCTTGCGAATCGCTTCCGGGACTTCGTTCGCCTTGCCGAGACCGGCGCCGACGTGACCATGCTGGTCACCGACGACGACGAGGGCCGAGAACGAGAACCGACGGCCGCCTTTGACGACCTTCGCGACGCGGTTGATGTGGACGACGCGGTCGACGAGCTCGCCGACTTCTTCGGGATTGATCATAATTAGAACTCCAAGCCCGCTTCGCGCGCGCCGTCAGCAATCTCTTTGACGCGGCCATGATAGATGAATCCGTTGCGGTCGAACACGACCGAGGTGATGCCCGCGGCGACGAGCTTGCCGCCGATCGCCTTGCCGATCATGCGAGCGCGCTCCTTCTTCGGCTTGCCAGCTACGGCGGCCGTGAGCTTCTCTTCGGTATCCGATGCCGACGCGAGGACGCGACCGGTCAGATCGTCGATCGCCTGCGCGTACACGTAACGCGCCGAGCGGAACACAGAGAGACGCGGACGTTCCGCGGTGCCGCTGATGCGCTTGCGGATCGCGCCCTTACGCTTGATACGCTTGCGCGTTTTTTCGCTGCCGAATTTGACATGTCCAGACATGAATCACTTACCTGCCGTCTTGCCGGCCTTACGGACGATCGTCTCGGTCGAGTACTTGATACCCTTGCCCTTGTAGCACTCGGGCGGACGGTACCCGCGGATCTTTGCCGCGGCGCCACCCAGCTTCTCGCGATCGATGCTCGAGAGAATCAGGAGGTTCTTTTCCGTCTTGGCGGCCACGCCCTCGGGGAGCGTGTACTCGATCGGGTGCGAGTAGCCGAGCGAGAGCGTGATCTTCTGACCCTTGATTTCGGCCTTGTAGCCGACGCCATTGATCTCGAGGGTCTTCTCGAAGCCCTTCGTCACGCCCGTGAGCATGTTGTTCACGAGAGCGCGCATGAGGCCATGCGCTGCACGGACATCGCCGAGATTGCTCTCGCGCTCGAACACGAGGATGTCGTTGTTCGCTTCGTCCTTGGCTTGCTTGATCTCGACGGCTTTGTGGCGCGCGAGGTTCAAGTTGCCCTTCGGACCCTTGACCGAGATGGAGTCCGTGGTGATCGACACCTGGACGCCCTTCGGCACTTCAATTGGTTTGCGACCGATGCGGGACATGGAGTTACCAGACCTCGCAAAGGACTTCGCCGCCGACGCCCTTTTCACGGGCGGCTCGGTCGGTCATCACGCCTTGCGACGTGGAGATGATGGCGATGCCGAGTCCATTGCGGACCTTCGGGACATCTTTGGCAGGGACGTACGCGCGCTGCCCGGGGCGCGACACGCGGCGCATGCCGCTGATCGCACAGCCCGACGCGGAGGCGCGGCCGTCATAGCGAAGCTCGAGCGTGATCATGCCCTGCTTGTCGTCTTGCGCCGTGGTGACGGCTCCGACAAAGCCTTCATCACGAAGGATCTCGGCAATACGCACCTTGATGTTCGAGCGAGGGCACTCGACGGTCATCTTGCGTGCGTGGATCCCGTTCTTTACGCGGGCAAGCAAATCAGCGATTGGATCGGTCATCGACATAAGTAATTCCTCACCAGCTCGATTTGATGACGCCCGGAATGTCACCGCGGAGCGCGAGCTCGCGGAAGCAAAGACGGCACATCTCGAATTTGCGCAGGTACGCGCGCGACCGACCACAGCGCTTGCAGCGGCTCTTGATACGGACTTTGAACTTGTGCTTCTTGGGAAGCCTGTCGATCAACTTGCTCATGCTGCAGCTCCAGTAGTCTCGGTCGGCGAAGTCGTGACGGGCGCAGCCTGACGGAACGGCATCCCGAGGAGCGTCAACAGCTGACGACCTTCGGCATCCGTCGACGCGGTCGTGACGATGCTGATGTTCATGCCCTTGATGGAGTCGATTTTGTCGTACTCGATCTCGGGGAAGATGATCTGCTCGCGGACGCCCATGGTGAAGTTGCCGCGACCGTCGAAGCCACGCGGCGACACGCCGCGGAAATCGCGGACGCGCGGTAGCGCGATGGTGAGAAGACGATCGAGGAACTCCCACATCCGCTCGCGGCGGAGAGTGACCATCACGCCGATCTTCTGGCCCTTACGGAGCTTGAAGACAGCGATGTCCTTCTTGGCCTTCGAGACCACCGGCGACTGGCCGGTGATGAGCTTGAGCTCCTCGACGCCGTTGTCGATCATCTTGGGTTCTTCCTTGGCTTTGCCGAGGCCCATGTTGACCGAGATCTTGACGATTCGCGGGACCTGCATGACGGTGGAGTAACCAAACTCCTTCATCATCTGGGCCTTCACGGTGTCTTCGTAGGTCTTCCTGAGGCGCGGAGTCGTCTCGCGCTTGTATTTAGGCGCGGGCCCCACGGGCTCGGCACCCTTCTTCGGTTTGGCGCTAGCGAGGCCCTTGGCAGCGGCCTTCTCGGCGCGCTCCTTCTTCTTCGCGTCGGCGGCCGCTTTCGCGTCGTCGGTGTTGTTGTCGTCAGCCATGGCGTCTTACATCCCAGCGGTGGGGAACTTGGTTCCCGACTTGGTGCCGGTGCGGACCTTGGAGTCCCCATCGGTGGTGAGTTTGGTGCGCGTGCCCTTGTTCGTCTTCTCGTCGAACAACTGCACGTTGGAGATGTGAATCGAGCCTTCTTTGTCCACGATGCCGCCTTGCGGATTCTTCTGGCTCGGCTTCGTGTGGCGCTTGACCATCGCGACCTTCTCGATCACGACGCGGCTACCAAGGACGCTGAGGACCTTGCCGCGCTTGCCCTTCGAAGAGCCAGCGATGACGACAACGAGGTCGCCCTTACGAATGTGTCCAGCCATCACAGCACCTCCGGCGCCAACGAGATGATCTTCATGAAGCGCTTCGCACGGAGCTCGCGAGCGACCGGCCCGAAGATTCGAGTTCCGATCGGCTCGTTCTGCTTGTCGACCAAGACGGCCGAGTTGCCGTCGAACTTGATCGAGCTGCCATCCGAACGAGCGAGCTCTTTACGCGTGCGAACGATCACCGCGCGAGAGACTTCACCCTTTTTCACCTTGGCGCCCGGAATTGCTTCGCGGATCGACACGACGATGATGTCGCCGATGCCGGCGTAGCGACGACGCGAGCCGCCGAGCACCTTGATGCAGTACACCTTCTTCGCACCGCTGTTGTCAGCGACGTCGAGAACACTGGTCATCTGGATCATGACTAACGAGCTCCCTTCGCCGGCGCGACTTCGGCGCCGTTATCGGTCGAGTCGGTGACGAGCTCGATCGCGTTCTTGATCGTGCGGAGGATCCGCCAGCGCTTCGTCTTTGACATCGGACGCGCCTCGATGATCTCGACGAGGTCACCGACCTTGGCCTTGTTGTGCTCGTCGTGCGCTTTGTACTTCACGCGGCGAGTGACGAACTTGTGGAACCGACGGTCGCGCACGCGACGGATGACGGTGATGACAGCCGTTTTCTCCATCTTCGTGGAGGTGACGGTGCCCTGGATCGTCCTGCGCGAGCCACGCTCGTCGGAGCTGGGGACGGAGGGTTCAGCGGTAGCAGCAGCGGCGGCCATGACTATTCAGCCTTCTTCTTCGAGGGCGCCTTGGCCTTCGACTTCTTGCCGGTCGCTTCCGCAGCTGCGGGAGCTTCCGTAGCGGACTTCTTCTCGGCCTGCTTCTCGATGCCCACCGTACGACCGTTGAGGATCGTCAGGATGCGCGCGATATCGCGGCGCTTGGACTGGAGGAGCGCGGTCGACGTGACTTGGTTGGTATACTGACCCAGCTGGAGACGGAACAGCTCGTCGCGGTTCGTCGACAGTTGCGCGCGCAGCTCGTCATCCGAGTGGTCGCGAAACGTGGTCATCGTAGTGGCGTGCTTGCTCATAGTGCAGACTCCCGCGTCACGAGCGCCGTCTTGATCGGCAGCTTGTGGTGTGCGCGATGAAACGCCTCTTTCGCGATCTCGAGCGTGCAGCCCTCGACCTCGAAGATGACGCGGCCAGGGCGGACAACCGCGACCCAACCTTCAACTGCGCCCTTACCGGTACCCATGCGGGTCTCGGCGGGCTTCCTCGTGAACGGATGGTCCGGGAACACGCGGACGTAGATCTTTCCGAACTTCTTTACCGAACGAGAGATCGCGACGCGAGCCGCTTCGATCTGACGGGCGGTGAGCCAGCCCGGAGACGTGACCTGGAGGCCGTAGTCGCCGAACGAAACCTTATCTCCGCCCTTTGCATAGCCACGAAGGTGGCCCTTCTGCATCTTGCGGAACTTCGTGCGCTTGGGAGAAAGCATCGACATACAGAGATTCCTTAGCTATTGCGCGACGGAGCTTGGACCTGCGTCTTGCGCGCGGTCGGGAGGACTTCGCCGTGGAAGACCCACGCCTTGACGCCGATCGAGCCGTACGTGGTGTGAGCTTCGGTGAAGCCGTATTCGATGTCTGCACGGAGGGTGTGCAGCGGAACGCGACCTTCCTTGTACCACTCACGACGGCACATCTCGGCACCGCCGAGACGACCGGCCGAAGCGACCTTGATGCCCTTCGCGCCGAACTTCATGGCGGTCTGGGTGGCCTTCTTCATCGCGCGACGGAACGCGATCCGACGCTCGAGCTGCGTCGCGATGTTCTCGGCGACGAGCTGCGCGTTGGTCTCGGCCTTGCGCACTTCGATGATGTTGAGAAAGACTTCATTCTCCGTGAGCGCCTGAACGTCCTTCTTGAGCGTCTCGACGCCCGCACCACGCTTGCCGATGACGATGCCGGGGCGCGCGGTGTGGATGTTGATCTTGGCCTTGTTCGCGGCGCGCTCGATCTCGATGTACGAGACGCCCGCGTGCTTCAATTTGTCCTTGATGAACTTCTTGAGCTTGAGGTCCTCATGGAGCCACTTCGCGTAGTTCTTGTCCTCGTACCACCGCGACGACCACGTCTTGATGATGCCGAGGCGAAAGCCGATCGGATGCGTTTTCTGGCCCATGATTATTTCTCGTCGTTTCCGTCGGTGACAACGACCGTGAGGTGCGATGTCCGGTGATTGATGCGGTTCGCGCGGCCCATCGAGCGGGGCATCCAGCGCTTCGCGATCGTTCCGCCATCGACGGAGATCAGGTGAATACGGAGGGTCTCGACCGACGCGTCGCCGCCCGAGCGGTCCTCGGCGTTCGCCGCAGCGCTCTTGATCGCCTTCGAGATGATCGCCGCTGCCTTCTTCGGCATCAGGTCGAGGAGGCCGACAGCCTCTTCCACCTTCTTGTTACGGACGACGTTCGCAACGACGCGCATCTTGCGCGGCGACATCGAGATTCCACGAACCAAGCAAGTTGCCTGCATGACTATTTCTTCCGCTCGCCGGTGTGACCGTGGAACGTGCGCGTGTGCGAGAACTCGCCCAGCTTGTGACCGACCATTTGCTCGGTGACGTGCACGGGAATGAACTTACGGCCGTTGTAGACGGCGAACGTGATGCCGACCATGTCCGGGATGACCATTGAACGGCGCGAGTAGGTCGAGACCACGCGACGCGCGGGGTTCGATTCCTTCATTGCCACTGCCATCTTCTTCGGCAGGTATTTGTCGACGAACGGACCTTTTTTGAGTGAGCGCGGCATCTTCGTTACTTGCTCCGGCGGCGGATGATGAACTGTTCGGTCCGCTTGTTGTGACGAGTCTTGAGGCCCTTGGTCTTCACGCCCCAAGGAGTACACGGATGACGACCACCAGAGCTGCGGCCTTCGCCGCCGCCCATCGGGTGATCGACGGGGTTCATCGACACGCCGCGCTGATGCGGGCGAATGCCGAGCCAACGCCGGCGGCCGGCCTTGCCCCACTGGATGTTTCCGTGCTCGCTGTTTCCGATGACGCCGATCGTGGCGCGGCAGTCGATGTGGACGCGACGCATCTCGCCCGACGGCATGCGCAGCGTGGCCCAATCGCCCTCCTTCGCCATCAACGTGACCTTGGTACCAGCCGAACGGCCGACCTGCGCGCCGCGGCCGATCTTGAGCTCGACGGCGTGGATGTCGGTACCGACCGGGATGAACCGGAGCGGGAGGCAATTGCCCGACTTGATGTCGGCCGAGTTCGCCGAGATGACCTGGTCACCCACGACGAGCTTCGCCGGCGCGAGGATGTAGGCCTTCTCGCCGTCCAGGTACTGGACGAGCGCGAGGCGCGCCGAGCGGTTCGGGTCGTACTCGATGCCGAGCACGACCGCCGGGACGCCCGTCTTGGTGCGCTTGAAATCGACCTTGCGGTACCGCTTCTTGTGACCCGCCGAGCGGAAGCGCGACGTGATGCGGCCGTGGTTGTTGCGACCCGCAGCGTTCGGCTTGTGCTCGAGCAGGCTCTTCTCGGGCGTGCTCTTGGTGAGCTCCGCGAAGTCCTGCGTGGACATGCCACGGCGACCGGGAGACGTGGGCTTGTAAAAACGAATAGCCATCTTAGACGCCCTCGAAGAACTCGATGTTGTCGCCGGGCTTCAGCGTGACGAACGCCTTCTTCCACGACGGACGCTGACCCGAGAAACGACCGACGCGCTTCTCTTTGCCGCGCACGACGAGCGTGCGGACGTCGACCACGGTGACCTTGAACAGCTCCTGCACCGCGCGGCGCACGTCAATCTTGTTCGCGTCACGAGCGACTTCGAACACGACCTTCTGGCTGTACGTATCGCCTTCGGCAGGCGTGGTGGCAGCGCCACCCGTCTCGCGAAGACGCGCGCTCTTCTCGGTGAGGAGCGGGCGCTTGATGACTTGTTGCGGGGTGCGCGACA